>Ga0307513_10010734_pt1 | contig 11451 bp, 12 predicted proteins | sample 15_EM_MG_FD_202174 | JGI IMG/M metagenome (GOLD analysis project Ga0307513, IMG submission 202174) | Populus trichocarpa ectomycorrhiza microbial communities from riparian zone in the Pacific Northwest, United States - 15_EM | ecosystem: Host-associated > Plants > Roots > Unclassified | place... | reverse complement strand
TCGCTCGAAAACCCCTTCATGACGAAGCCCGGAGCGAATGGAGTACGGGCTGTGCCAGTACAAATTACAGCCAGGAGCGCTGGGTTCACCTCCAATGACCCACAGCTCACGATCCCCCAGGACGAGAACCATGTGGAGAGGGAAGGTACCGCAGGGGTACAAGAAGGGAGCCCCCGACATGTTGGGAGTGGGACTCTGGTGGATGAGACGAGTATGACCCCTCCAACAGCGACCCACTGGTTGCCTGTCCCCCTACTACCCGTGGACCCCGAAGACAACATAGCGAGGTTGAAGTCCCGCCTGCTTGAGCACGGTGCCGACAAGGAAGCCGTGAAGTTATGCGACGAAGTTTTCAAAGACGGCGTCACCAAAGGGGCCCTTCAAAGGCACTTGACGCGTGATCAATGTAGGAGACTACGCCTCAAAGATGGGAAGCAGTTCCAGTTATTTCTTGAGAAGGTCAAGGTGACAGGCGCAACGAAGAATCGTTGCCGTCTCTGTCCCGTCAATGATGCGATAGTGTATAAGAACCATCGAGATGCTTTGCGTCATTTCTTCAAAGAACATTTCGGGCTGTGGTTCGAATGCACGCATTGGTGAGTGTAACCTAAAACGTCCAACTGCGACCCGCTTACTGGAACTCCTCAGTGGGCACAAGGCCTTCACGATTCCAGAGCTGACAAGGCATGTCAAGATCTCACACGGTACAGTCGGAGGTATGACGAATACAGCACCTTGAGGGTGGTCAGTTGACGCAGGTTCTACGTGAAGAGGTTCGGTGGTTAAGGACTAGAGACTAAATGTTCCATGTTACTTCCAATATACGGCTTTCGCTTAAAAGTGTCTGACAAGGGACTTACTTGGAAGTGGTACTCAAAACTTCAGGTAGGGTCGAGGAATGGGGAAAATGGCTGAGGAATGTCGCTGTAGCACACCATGGCGAGATCCAGGGTCCTAACACGAAACAAAGCGCTAATCAGCGCAAGCAGTCCGGCCTGGTTGATTACGGCCTGCCTGAAGGACAGAGTATCACGACAGAATATTACGACGAAACCTGACGGCGGGGGCAACAGGGGGCTGAGGGCGGTGTGGGGGCTGAAGCGAAGTGAGGGACAGGATTGTCAGTCCTCTCAAAGCAAGGGCTCGGGCAGGGCCTCGGGGAGGAGCCTGAAGTCTTATCCACGTGTCGCGAAATCCGAATCCTGTCTCTATTGCGGTTGTGGCTCAGCGCCTCTGATTAGGTAAGCGCGCTCTTTCCTCCAATCGGAACACAGCTCCGAGGTCCGGCATTTCTAGAACATCTAAACTAGCTCCCATTGAGCTCTAAATCCCCACGCGTCCAATGCTCGTTTCCTGCAGTACAGTCCGCGCCTCACAACCTTTCCACGCCCGACCACAATCCCTTCTTCTCAACCTTGACGTACACACCCTTAACCCTCCCGTCATAGAGCGCGAACGCTGCTGCCATCACCTTGAGCTCCTCATCACTCGCCATAACAGGCCCCGCACCTCCTCCGGTCGTCCATGGAAACGCATGAAGGCGGGTACAATTGCGATCCCTGTCCCCTCCACCTTGCTTTGAGGACGTCCCTCGACGCGAACACCTTCCGTGACCGGGTCGTAGAAACCAAACGCAAGGAACCGCGGGCAGTCACGTGTACTTGATACTGTGCACGCACACGCGCCGCTCGGGGAAGCCAGCGTCTGCGCCCAGGATTCCCGTCAAGGCTTCGCGGTATTTCTCCGCCCAAATATCGAGCCTCTTGAACTGGAAGTGCGTCGTCGAGTTGACTCAGTGTGTGCGGTTCTGGATTAGTATTCGTCCTGAGGAGTCGAGAGAGATACCGAGGTTGGGCACTGTCGATCTTCTCTGTGATGACGATCTGACTCTCAGGGGTAAAGCTAGATGCAGAAAAGGCGGATGATGTGGGCTGAACAACGTCGTCGTCCGTTGCGGCGCCGAGGTTGAGCAGGTGCGCCGTCCGCGCGAACCAGCATCCTTCAACGACCTCACGACCGCGATGCCTTGATACCCTTCCTGCAGCGCAGGCCGCTGAAACCCCTCCAAGGTGGAAGCAACAGCGTTCCGGACGCGCGGGCTAGGGATGAGAGTAGGATGGTTCGGCCGTCGTTACGCTCGAGAGACGCACAGGTCAGCTGGCGATGCAGGAAAGTATAGAGTTTCTCCGCCTCAAGGCATGGATAAAGTGGAAGGTGAGAATCCAGTGAATGAAGTGAGGGAGCTCGAAGAGTTCAGTGTTGGGAAGAGTGGTCATGAGGAAATACGAGATTCCGAGGTTAGTGTTGGAGATCTTTCGTCGCCGTAAATACTCTGAGGTCGGGATCGCAGGTTTTGAGCCCATGGAGCGAGCCAGATGGCCTCAGGCATTCCCGGTAGCCGCTCCACCATTCCTTCTGGAACGTTTGCCTCCACTTTTGTGTTCACCGCACTCCAGCATACGCCGTTTGACGTCTCCGAGTATACCCGTCGCCCCTCACATTAACTGGAACCTCGTAAGCAAGAGGTAATTGAAACGAGGCGGTCGGGCTCATCAGGAGGTAGTTTATTCTGCAGAATGGTATGCATGAGGGAAGCCGGGGGGCCTCTGCATCACCGTGTCTAAGCTCGTTGATGAGGTCTATGTGGGTAGAATGTTGGTTTTCTCGTGAACAAGGCTAGCGCCCTGTGCGATAGGAGCGAGGTGTAATTCACGGATGTGGCCCTCACTGTCGACTGGAAAGAGGGACGCCGCGCGATAGGGGCCTTGTGGTCGGTTTAGGTTATGCACCTCAGACAAGGAGTGGGGCTCAATGGGGCATGGGTATCCATAGCAGAGATATATATGCCGCTGGAGACTATTGTGGCTTTGCCATAGCATTTCTATTCCAGAAATGTACAGTTGTCAATCAAATGTTGATAGCGATGTTCTCAAACCCCGAGTACAATATAATGAGTTGCTCACATACAATGAAGTCTACTCACTATCACTGGCCGTTTGGCTTGACGTTTCAACTTATTGGCGACCCCAGCGGCGATAGGGGCGGTAGGAGTTAACATGAACACTCTCGTGTTGTCTACGTGGTTGACTTGGTTGCATCTCCGCTGCTCTCCGTGTTCTTATGTGTGAGGAGCGCGAGTTGGTCTTGAGGCGTCCTAGTACGGGGAGATGCATGGCAAGGAAGGCCTTGTGGGATCACGCAAAGAGCCTTTATAGATACTAAAACTGTCAAGGTGGATATCCCAGATACAAGTAGTGCAACAAAGCTCAGTCTTTGTTACCACCTGGCAAATATGGTTCAGTGGAGCAACTTTCCTCCCAGACCAGTTCGTTTGAACTCGCCAAAGGAATCGAAGAACCACCACACGGTCCCCGTTTTGTTGACCATGTCCCTTTCGAATCTTTTTGTCGCTTGGTCAAGGTGTACGTTCTATGGACGCCCGTCTTAATAACTACGCTCCCCCCATGCGATTATGTGGGTGAGTATGCAACGAAGGAAGGTTTGATCGCTCTCCGGGGACTCTTCGCCAATATTGGAGTAGTCGAAGTTGAGCGACGCACACAAAGGGTCGTGAGTGTCTCTCTGGGCACTAGTCCGTTACTGAATATTGCACCATCACCTTTTCTGATGCTCGAAATCGTGAATCCTAATTATTCTCGACCCCTGGATCGGCGAGTTGCAATTTCTAGTGCGCGGAAGTGGTGCCTCTGTCTGACACCGTGTGCAGCGACACCTTTCTATTCTTCAAGTCACCGTCGACCATTACGTCTCCGGGCGCGACTCTGACGGCGGTACGCTCGGATCTTGGATCACGCTGTTGCCAAAATCTGGCAAACCAAGCATCCATCGGGCGGGCGGCCCCGAGGAACCAAAACTCAATACTGATGAAGTGACCTCCATTGGAGATTTGGGATGCCCTCAGCGCGATCCGTTCTACCTCGACCCTTCGATTTGCCAACCACCTTCCGGCTCATGGCAATCAAACATGGGTGAAACAGCACCTCTGGCCTCCGATTTGGGCTCGTGGCCGATTCGTAGAATATGACCGGGTTCGACCTTCGCCAGGTTTCTGGATAATACGACAGCTGTCCAGCATCGTTCGCCGAGAGAGGGGCTCCTCTCGTGACTGCACTTGGTGACCCGGGTAAAACCGTCGCGAAGTGAATAACTCAAACTACCGCATTTTGCTTCCTCCAAAGCTACTGGAGCTTGGAGCGTGTTAGATCATTTCCAACGGCAATAGTGTCAGGAGCAGCCTGGATCAGAATACATTCATCCATGCTTTCGGTCCTGGTTCGTCCGCAGAGTTCTCCCAAGGGCCTCTCACTCATCCTCCATCCAGCCGTTGGGTATGATGCATTTGCTTTCCAATATCGTTCAGATAAGCATTCCCCAATCCTAAGACCTGTGTCAACCTTCCAACATAGTGTACACCCCATCGACAACAAATATCTCAACAACCGAAGCCAGGCCTATATCTTGAGGGTGTCTACTTCAACGGCAACCCATAGTATATTCCCACCCTCGCTGTCGCGGAGGAGTTCCATTGTGCAGTTCACACATGTGGCACCCTGAACTCTGGGGTCGGAGTCACTGCAATCTCCCTTCCCTTTGAGCAGTTCTTTCCTTCCCTCACCGGACCAACTACTATGACTGCTAGGTCTCATCACTACGTGATAGTCACCAACTCGATCGAGCCTTTCGCCGATGGGTTCGTCGCAATCGTAGCCTCGTGCTTCAGCAGATGGAGCAATTCGCGAAGAATACTGGTACACCCCTGAGTGCTGTAGACTTTCTGTAGAGTCATACGTTCGCTCTTGGAGAGGGTGGATATTCCATCTAGAGCTGGGTGCGGAAGGTTTAGTTGTTCCGAGTGTTTACGGTATCAACCCGGTCTGACGTTCCAAGTATCTACCAAAATGATTCTCGGCGGTAAATGTTCGACTCTCGTTCTCAACTCGTACCAGACCGATTACTGACGTTGTTCGTAGTTTGCCTCCGGGAACATGGACGTCACTGATTCATAAATCCCAGTCAAGGGCGGTCGCTCTGCTTCTGCGGATTACCCAACCTGGAAGGTCACCGCCCCTGTCCCCGCAAGTACAAAGTTCCAGTACCATGGACCGAACGTTATTTGGGAGTCGAATTCTAATCCCGAATCGTCAAGGCACGACTCCGCCGGAAGGAAAGAGTGGCACTGCGACATTCCTACTACCCCACAGCCAGAATACAGAATAGTACGCATCGAGCGGATCGCGTGTCAATTTGTGCGGACACGGGAGCCATCAGGCTCAGGCTAGCCTGTCAATGTGCCGCTAGCCCCCGATCACAGGTTGCGATTGACTATAGCCTCATTATTTGTATTTGTATTCTCTTGGTCATTGTCTTATTATGACATTGGAATTCCCCCGCCTGGATACATATAAGGAAAACCCCTGTACAACCGAATATCATACCTTTTCTCCCTATTCTACTTTATATTTACCTTTATGTTCCTGGAGCCTGTTAGTATTACGTTTCAGGGGATTCCGCCCTCGTTGGCTCAAGTTTATTTGCTTGCAGCTCGGTATCTCAACGGACGGCACATTCACTGTGGTTCTCGCAACCTTGTCTATCAATAGGTGACTATTACCTCATCACCTCCCCTTTTTCGGCCCTTCCGCTCTCACGTCTCAGGATCGCACCTGGGAGTCACTTTCTGTATCCGCGATCTACTAGTCACATCACCCTTACTCCGCGCGACCCTATGTTCTTTATGTCCCTCAAAACCGTCCAAGACAGCAGTAAGACAAGGAATGGCTCATACAGGGACGTTTATGGCTCACATCTAGCATCTCTTCAAACATCTGGCCATTTCTGGTTTTACTGCGGTAGCACGACGCTCAGAGGCAATCTGGATATATTGCAGTGAATGCTTTACTGGTTACAACGGTCAATCATCAATCAATCAGCTGAGTTGTGGCCGTTTCCAATACCGGCGATTTTCGTTGAGCAGGATTGGTATTGGGAAAAGAAGCCATGCGTGAAGCCTGCGTGGGGCTTGTGTGGAGCATGTGCGCCGCGAGCCGGACCCGTCCACGGTGGCGGTCACGAGAGAAGGTAGTCACGTCACGAGAGGTCCTTCCGTGGACTGAAATCGACACTTTGTTTATCTTGTATTTTCCTCCAGCGTGGCTGAGAATGACGTGTCTCGAGGACGGTGAGCAAACGGAACGATTCCGACCCGAAGCGTCGGTGCGATTTGACAGGTCCACAAGGTGCTAGTGTTAGGTGGGAGGCAATATACGCAAGGAGGCCTGACAAAAATGGAAGATCTCCCCCTGTGCCAGTAAAATGAGGAGGAATGAGCATTTATCAAAACTGGAAATTTAGTGCTCAAGCCAGGTAGAAGAGATACCTGTATTTTACATTGGGAGACTAGAGTAAAATGGCGATCTTGAAATTTGGAAAGTTTACAAGCTTCACCCACTCCAACGAAAATTTCCGTTGGAAAGATCCGAATTACTGGGGTTCATGGGTCCTTCTCGTTGAAGCAGATGTCCCAGGAAAAGAATGAGTGCGAGCTAATTCCTCAAAAGGTGATTTTCAAGGCGACTACTTTCAGAGCATCGAATGTAGCTTGAATGCCAATTTCTTCAAAAAATAATGTGGTTTTGTTGTGAGATGGTGGTTTGTTGCTGTCACATCCCTCGTACACTTGACTACTCCAGGGTCCACGGCTGCAGGAATACCGAAAGTTTGCAAACTCGAACGCTTTAAAAGCACTACACCAATGGATAACCAACCCACCAATGTCAATCCGTGGAACGAATGGGATAAGTGGTTGGATTTTTCCACCCAGGAGGAGCCTCAAGGCGAATCAGAAACAAATGTCGGGAATTTTGCGTCGACAGTGCAGCCTAGGAATGACTGGGAATTTATACCGGAAATAGAGAGTAAGTGGATGGCCATTAATGATGCTAGCGAGTTATCCGCTGCTCAGTGACAGTTGAGAGTCCATGCTGACGGCGAATTTAACGTGTAGGTACATTTAGGGCAGATGCTAGTGGTATGAACATTGCGACGATGAACCGTCTTGGCCAGTTTACTTGGTCGCATGGCTATGCTGGCGATAATATCGCGGACAATCAACTTGAAGCGACAAAGGAGTACAGTGTAGGGAGAAGCCAGGATAGCAAGGGTGTTGTATCATACCCAACGTTGTCCATAGGACTGGTGGTTTCGCCTACAGATGACGGGATTGTGGCAAATACGTTTGGATTGGCAGTAGATATGCCGACAGACGTACCTATTGCAGGTAGAGCCAGTGATGGAGTCCAAGTAAGCATCTTTCTGCTTGCCTCCGTGCCTTGCCGTGACGAACCGGCGATCATAGGCAATGCTTTGCGTCCAATCCCCATCCAACAGTGCCTCCGCCCACTATCCACAGGAAGGAAACCGCACCAACGGTTCGTTTGGGGCGACCACTGTTGCGGAGATTGGCGGACAAGCAGTCAATACCACAAGGGTTAATGATGGGACAATGGCGATGCCACTTTCATCGCTCGAAAACCCCTTCATGACGAACCCCGGAGCGAATGGAATACGGGCCGTGCCAGTACAAATCACTGCCAGTAGCGCTGGGTTCACCTCCAATGACCCACAGCTCACAATCCCCCAGGATGAGAACCATGTGGAGAGGGAAGGTACCGCAGGGGTGCACGAAGGGAGCCCCCTACATGCTGGGAGTGAGACTCTGGTGAATGAGACGAATGTGCCCCCTACCACAGCGACCCACTGGTTGCGCGCCCCTCTACTACCCGCGGATCCCGAAGACAACATAGCGAGGTTGAAGTCCCGCCTACGTGAGCACGGTGCCGACGTGGAAGCCGTGAAGTTATGTGACGAAGTGTTCAAAGACGGCGTCACCAAAGGCGCCCTCCAAAGACGCTTGACGCGCGATCAATGTAGGAGACTTCGCCTCCAGGATGGGAAACAGTTCCAGTTATTTCTTGAGAAGGTCGAGGTGACGGGCGCAACGAAGAATCGTTGCCGTTTGTGTCCCGGAAATGATGCGATAGTGTATAAGAACCATCGAGATGCTTTGCGTCATTTCTTCAAGGAGCATTTCGGGCTGTGGTTCGAATGCACGCATTGGTGAGTGTAATCTAATACGTCCAACTGCGACCCGCTTACTGGAACTCCTTAGCGAGCACAAGGCCTTCACAGTTCCAGAGCTGACAAGGCATGTCAAGGTCTCACACGGTACAGTCGGAGATGTGCACCTTGAGGGACCGGTCGGTTAACGCAGGTTAAGGACGAGAGGCGATATGTTCCAAGTTATTTTCAATATACAGCTTTCGCTTAAAACTGTTACTTACAAGGTACTAGCTTGGGAGTCGTACTCAAAACCTCAGGAATGGGGAAAATGGCTGAGGAATGTTGCTGTAGCACACCATGGCGAGATCCAGGGTGCTAAGACGAAACAAAGGCCTAATCAGCACAAGCAGTCCGGCCTGATTGACCACGGCCTGCCTGAAGAATATAACACGACGAACCTGATCCAAGGAATGGCTACCAAAGGCGTGACGGGGGCAACAGGGCTGAAGGGAGCGTGTGGGGTGGGGCTGAGAATGACAGTCAGTGGACCAAGCAACGGTTCAGGGTCTAGGGCAGAAGCCTTCTGTGGCAAACCTTTTGTGGCGTACAGAAGCCTTGTGGCGTAATTTGTCTTTCGATACTCATTGCCTATTGCGGTTTGCTAATTGCCTATTGTGGTATCTCCTACTGATTGATTAGGTAAGCCCGCTCAGCTTCCTCCAATCGGAGCACAGCTCCGAAGTGCCTCGGCATTTCTGCCTTGAACATCTCAGATCATGAGAAAATTAGTGTTCAACCCATTGAGCTGCAAATCCCCATGCGTCCAATGCTCGTTTCCTGCAATAAAGTCCGCCCTCATAATCTTTCCATGCCCGACCACAATCCCGACCTTCTCAACTTTGACGTACACACACTCAACTCTCCCGTTATAGAACCGCGAAGGCTGCTGGACCATCACCTTGAGCTCACTCGCCGTAACAGGCCCCGCACCCTCCTCCGGTCCGTGAATACGCAGGAGGGTGGGTACGCAAAATTGCGATCTCTGTCCCCTTCAGCTTAGCTTCGTTCGAGGACATCCCTCGACGCGAACACCTTCCGTGACCAGTCGTAGAAATCAAACCCAAGGAACCGGTCGGGCAGTCGCGTGTACTCGATACCGTGCACGCACACCATCCATTCTCCGAAGCGCACATACCGCTCGGGGAAGCTTGCGTCCGCGGCCAGGATTCCCGTCAAGGCTCCACGGTATTTCTCCACCCAAATTTCGAGCTTCTTGAACTGGAAGTGCGTCCTCGATTTGACCCAGTGTGCGCGGTTCTAAATTAGTATTCGTCCCGAGTCGAGAGAGATCCCGAGGTTGGCACCGTCGATCTTCTCTGTGATAACAATCTGACTCTCAGGGTAAAACTAGATGCAGAACAGGCGGATAACATGGGCTGAACAATATCGTCTTCCGTTGCGCCGCCGGGGTTGAGCAGGTGCGCCGTCCGCGGGAATTTGAAAAGCGTGAGCAGGGGAGAGAGCAGCGCGCATGCTCCAAACCTCACGATTGCGATGCCTTGATACCCTTCCTGCAGCGTAGGCCGCTGGAACTCCTTCAAGGTGGAAGCAACAGCGTTGACGCGCGGGCGAAGGATGAGAGTAGGGTGGTCCGGCCGTCGTTGCGCCCAATAGATGCATATGCCGGTTGGCGATGCAAGAAAGTATATAGTCCCTTCGCCTCGAGACATAGATAAAGTGGAAGGTGAGAATCCAATGAAAGAAGTGAGAGAGCTCGAAGAGTTCAGTGTTGGGAAGAGTTATCATGAGGAAATACGAGATTCCGAGGTTAGTGTTGGAGATCTTTCGTCGCCATAAATACTCTGAGATTGGGATCGCAGGTCCTGAGCCCATGGAGCGAGCCAGATGGCCTCAAGCACTCCTGGTAGCTGCTCCACCTCTTCCTTCTGGAACGTTTGCCTCCACTTTCGTGTTCAGCGTACCCCAGCATATGCCGCTTGACATACCCTTCACCCCTCACCTTAACTGGAACCTCGTAAGTTGAAACGAGGCGGTCGAGCTCATTACGGGGTGGTTCATTCTGCGGAATGGTTTGCACGAGGGGGCTCTGCATCACCTTGTCCAAGCTCGCTGATGAGGTCTATGTGGGTGGAATGTCGGTTTTCTCGTGAACGAGGCCAGGACCCCGTGTGGTAGGAGCGAAGTGGAATTCATGGATGTGGCCCTCAATGTCGATTGGAAATAGGAACCCCGCGCGATAGGGGCCTTGTGGTCGGTTTAGGTTATGTACCTCAGACGAGGAGTGGGACTCAATGGGACATGGGTGTCCATAGCAGAGATATATAGGCCCCTGGAGACTGGTTGTGGCTTTGCCATAGCACTTCTGTTCCAGAAAATATACAGTTGTCAATCAAAAGTTGATAGCGATGGTCTCAAATCCCGAGTACAATATGACGAGTTGCTTATATACAATGAAGTCTTCTCCCCATCACTGGCCGTTTGGCTTGACGTTTCAACTTATCGCATCTCTGCTGCTCTCCGTGTTCTTGTGTGTGAAGAGCGCGAGTTCGTCCTGAGGCGTTCAAGTACGGGGAGATGCATGGCAAGGAAGGCTTTGTGGAACACGTAAAGATCCTCTCTAGATACTAAAACTGTCAAGGTGAATAGCCCAGGTGTTGCACGACTGTCCCTCATAAACAAAGCTCAGTCTTCGTCAGATTATGGTTCAGTGGGGCAACTTTCCGCCTAGACCAGTTCGTTTAAACTCGCCGAAGGAATTGAAGAAACACCACACAGTCTGCTTTCTGTTCACCATGTCCCTTTCGATTCTCTCTGTCGCTTGGTCGGGACGTACGCTCCAAGGGCGCCTGTCTTAACCTCTACGCTCCCCCCACGCGATTCTGCGGGTGAGTATGCAGTGGAGGAAGGTTTGATCGCTCTCCGGGGACTCACCGCCAATATTGGAGAGTCGAAGCCGAGCCACCCACACAAAGGGTCGTGAGTGCTCCTCTGAGCACTGGTATGTTACTGAATATTGCATCATCACCTTTTCTGATGCTCGAGATCGTGAATCCTAACTATTCTCAACCCCTGGATTGGCGAGTTGCCGCGGAAGTGGTGCCTCTGTCTGGCACCGTGTGTAGCGACACCTTTCTCGTCTTCAACTCACCATCGACCGTTACGCCTCTAGGTGCGACTCTGACGGCATTACGCTTGGACCGTGGATCGCGCCTATTGCCAAAATCTGGCAAGGCGAACACTCATCGGGCGGGCGGTGTCAGGATTTTGGATTTCCCCGTATTTGTAGACTGCTGTATGCCCGTTTAGCTTGTTTACATTATATCATACGAGTTGGACCCGACCACATCTGAC
>Ga0307513_10010733_pt1 | contig 11453 bp, 8 predicted proteins | sample 15_EM_MG_FD_202174 | JGI IMG/M metagenome (GOLD analysis project Ga0307513, IMG submission 202174) | Populus trichocarpa ectomycorrhiza microbial communities from riparian zone in the Pacific Northwest, United States - 15_EM | ecosystem: Host-associated > Plants > Roots > Unclassified | place... | reverse complement strand
CAGTTCGCTCACCGCGGCGACGCGGATGGCGTTGGCGGCGACGGTCAGGGCGGGGTTGAGCGCGGCCGAGGACGGGAAACAGGAGCTGTCGACGACCCACAGGTTGCCGACGTCGTGGGCGCGGCACGTCGGGTCGAGAACGCTGCGCCGTGGGTCGGCACCCATGACGGCGGTGCCGCACTGATGGGAGTTGGTCTCGATGCCCATCCGCTCGGTGAAAATCAGTGGGTAGCCCGCACGACGGGCCAAGCGGGTGACGCGCCGCACCAGTTCCTTGTGCGGCGCGAGGTTGTTGGGCCGCCAGTGCACTGTGACGCGTCCATCGCGTCCGACGACGATCCGGTTGTCCGGATCGGGAAGGTCCTCGGTGGTCAGATAGATGTCGAATGCTGTGGTTTGTCAGGTAGGTCAGCAGCGGCATCGGCACCCACGGGCGGGCCGCCTTGACCATGGAACCCTGGAGCTTGCCGAGCATTTGCAGGTTGCCCAGAGGATACGGGTTGTCCGGTCCGGCGAGATACCAGTCGTTGAGGCCCAGCGTCTTCTGGAAGTCGACCGTGTTGCGGCGTCGCGGGTCCACGCCGAGGAGGAAGGTGCTGTTGTGGACCATGTAGTTGCGGCCGACCAGATCCGAGGAGTTGGCCAGGCCCCGCGGATGCCGGTCGGATCCCGACTTGAGCAGCAGGGCGGCGGAGTTGACGGCGCCGCCGGCCACGACGAACCGGCCGGCCCTGAGTAGCCGTACCGTCGGGCTCCGAAGTGCCGGCCGGATGCCGCGGGTCTCGGCATCGCTCTTGGCCCCGAGCGAACAGGGGAAGCCGTCGCAGGTTCGCTTTCGGACGCAGGCGCCGCCGGGGCGGACATCCACGCCGACCGGCATCGGGAACGGGTGCAGGCCCTGGGCGCTCATCGCAGCCGCCAGCGCGGTGATCGTCGGCTCGTGCTCAAGCGCGGGGAACGGAAAGTCGCTCGAGCGGGGCGGCTCGGTGGGATCGTCGCCCTTTTCGCCGTGTACCTGATACATGCGCTCGGCCTCGGCGTAGAACGGCTCCATCTCGGCGTAGGAGACCGGCCACGCCGGCGAGATCCCGTCCTGATGCTTGGCCTCGTCGAAGTCCTGGCTTCGCAAGCGCGGCAGGCAGGCTCCGTAGACTTTGGTGTTGCCGCCGACGTAGTAGTGCACCCCGGGCTCGAACGCCCGGCCGGTCGATGCGTCGTACCACTGCTCGGCGTTCTTGTAGCGACGCCGCTGGAAGACCTCGACCGGCGACGAGTTGGCTTCCTCGCGCGGAAGGAAGTCGCCCCGTTCCACGACCAGCACACGTGCGCCGCTGTCCCGGATCGCGTGGGCGAGGGTGGCCCCGCCCATGCCGGAACCGATGATCGCGATGTCGCAGTCGATGGACTCGACGTCGACAACTGCGATGACCGGCGCCGATCCCGCATCGAAAACACTGGTCATGTCAGCCCTCATCGACCGGCACGCGGTGGCCTGAGCCGGCCGCCTCTTGTACCGCCAGGGCCACGGCCAGGGCGCGAACCCCGTCGGCACCGGTGACGGCCGGCGCGATCTTCTCGTGTACCGCGCGGGAGAACTCCTCCAACGACACGTCGTACAGATCGCGGCGATCCGGAATCTCCAGCTCCCGCTCCCCCGTGGCATCGCGCAGCAGGACGCTGCCGGTCGGCTCCTGCGTCATGACGTCCCGGGCGATTATCGAGCCCTCGGACCCGTGTACCTCCAGGCCCGTCCCGGCGTACCCGACGGTGAAGGCGTCATGTGTCTGCACCATGACGTCACCGTCGTACCGGATCACGGTCATGATCGCGTCGTCGACGGCCGCATCCCAGGGTCCCTGCCGGACGCCGATCGCGACGGCGTCTATCGGACGAGCCAGCAAGCGGTTGACCACCGCGGCGTCGTGCACGGTGATGTCCAGCGGCACACCGGCGCCGGCACCGGGATCCGTCAACCGCCACGTCGCGAGACGCTGCGGAAGTCGTACCGCATGAAAGACCCGGACCCCCAACGGCCGCCCCACCGCACCGGCCGCCACCAACCGGGCTATCTCCCGGTGCGTGGCGGCGCACGGCAGATGATGATTCACGCCGAAGACCACTCCTGCCGTGTCGCACGCGCGGACCATGGACCAGGCGTCCGTCAGGTTCAGTGCCACGGGCTTCTCGCACAGCACGTGCTTGCCGGCGGCGGCCGCGCTGAGCGTGTGCGCGTAGTGGAGCCGGTTGAACGTGCTCACGTACACAGCGTCGACATCGTCTCGCGACAGCAACGCGTCGATCTCGGAGGTGGAAAACGAAATCTGCTGCTGTCCGGCGTACGCGGCGGCATGCTCGGCGTCGGCGCTGCACACTGCCGCTATCTGATGGCCGAGGCGGCGCATCGCCGGGATCATCCGCGTCGCCGCGATGTCGCTGGCGCCGACCAGACCCCACCGTAACGTTCCCATCGATGCCCTCCGCTCCGGTCCTTGCCACACCTTCTAGGAAAGCCTCCTTACTTGAACGCACGCTAGCGCTTCGAGCTTTTCTAGACAAGACCCCTGCCTAGAATCGAGTTCTTACCGACCGGTGACGCATCGACACCATCCGCATCGGTCCCGGCCCGGGCGCCGTACCTCGTGGCGCAACCGGTGCTCCGTAACGGAGTCACCTTCCGCCAGAGGAGATCCCGATGAAACCAAGAGCCAGACAATCCGGCATCGCGCGTAAGTTGGCGGCGCTGGGCGTCCTGGCGGCGACCGGCGCCGCCGTCGTCGTCTTCGTCTCCAGCGGCGGCCGCGGCACCGCCTCCGCCGAGACCAGCCTGCGGGACTTCGTCTCCATCCAGCGGATCGCGCCGAACGTGGTCGTGCCCAAGCCACAACGCAACGCGTCCCGGGGCGTGCTCACCGTCGACTGTGGCACCAACGGCAACGGCAAGTTCAGCCCGGACAACCCGGTCGCCCAGCCCGGCATCAAGAACGGCGCCGAACACGTACACGACTTCGTCGGCAACCTGGCGATCACCGCCGACACCTCCGACGCGGCGCTGGCCGCCTCGGGAACGACCTGCAAGAACGGCGATCGGTCGTCCTACTTCTGGCCGGTCGTGCGGATCGACGAGAACGTCCGCGCCGAGCAGGCCGACACCGACGCCGCCCTGGCCGGCACCGTGCCGACGGTGTCCTGCCCGAACGTCGCCGACCGGCTGCCCGCCGTGCCCGCCTCGGCGGCCGGCCGGGTGCGGAGCCTGCTGGCCCGGCTCGACACGCTGACCGCCACGGCCAACGCCCGGCTCGCCGCGAGCAAGGGACAGATCGACGCCGGCTTCAACAACTCCGTCCTCGATCGGCTGCGCGTCCAGCGCGCCGCCACCATCAAGCAGATCAGCCAGGTCATGACCTGGCACGGACGCAGGCCGACCGCGCTGGTGTCCACTGTCGACTGTGAGGTCAGCTACGACGGCCTGCACGCCGGGCACACCAAGGCGAGCGGCACAGCCGGGGTCGCCACCCCGACCGTGTCCTGCCCGAGCGTCAAAGACAAGCTGGCGCCCATTCCCGACCGGGCCGTGGACGAGGTCAACCGCAACCTCGCCGAGCTGGACAAGCAGATCGCCGAGGCGAACCAGCGGTTGGTGACCGCCGCGGACGAGGGCGGGCAAAGCTTTATCGACAACGCGATCCTCGGCCCCCTGAAGGCCAAGCGCGCCGCCGTGCTCAACCGGATCGCCACCGCCATCGGCCGCCGCTACGCCAAACCGCAGGACCTGCAGGCGCTGGCCGCCTGTGCCCTGGCCGGCGCCGCGGCACCCGCCACGCCCGCGCCCAGTGCTTCCGCCGCGGCTCCGCTGCCGGACCCGAGCGGCCCGGACCTGGAACTGCCCAACAACACCGGCGGCATCGTACGGCCCGCCTCGATCAGAATCGAATACCGCGGCAACGCCACCAGCAAGGTCGTCGGAATGCCCAAATTCCTGCGCGCCCTCACCGGCGACGCCAAACCGACCAGCCGCGGCCCCGCCAACGCCCGGGCCACCTGGACCTGCTCCGGCTTCACCGACCGGCTCTCCGACAAATACCCGATCTGCCCCGCCGGCCGCCAGGTGATGCGGGTGCAGGACTTCCCCGGCTGCTGGGACGGCAAGAACATCGACAGCGAGAACCACCGCTCCCACCTGGCCTTCGCCGACAAGGCAACCGGCGCCTGCCCGGCCGGTTTCGTGGCCATCCCCCAGCTCCGGATCAGCATCTCCTACAACATCCCGCGCGAGGTCCAAGAACGCGGCCAGTACGCGCTGGACTCCTTCCCGGAGGAGAACCACAACCCGTTCTCCGACCACAACGACTTCATCAACGTCAACTCCAACCGGCAGATGAGCAAGATCGCGGCATGCATCAACACCGGCCGGCGCTGCTCCTGACCCCGTCCCATCGATCCGGGCCGGCGCCCGCAACCCCGCGCGCGCCGGCCGGACGACGGTCCGCGCCGACCACGCCGACCGTCACCCCGTCACCGGCCACGTCTCTTCGGGCAGACGACAGGTGTCTTTGGTCGACCACGTCATCTACCCGGAGCCTCGTCCATTCTCGACGATCAACACTATCGAGCCGTCCGCCACCCACCTTCTTCAACCAGGTTGAAAGGGCTCTATGTAACGGGCTTCCGTCGATCGCCTACTTCACTCGTACGGCGGCCACCAGGGTGAGGTCGTCGCCGGTCTGGTCGTCGACGGACTCCAGGAACCGGGCGATGGCTTCGGGGGTTGCGCCGGCGTTGCGGGCGTACGTCGCCAGGTCGGCGAAGAACGGCTCGTAGGGGATCGCGTCCCGCAAGTTGTCGAGGATCTTGTAGCGGAGCCCGTCGGTGGACAGGAAGATCTCGTTGACGGCCGCAGCCGGTACGGTGTCGATCCGCAGATGCGCCGCGAACTCGTCGTGGGTGAGGAACACGGTCTCGTTGGCGTACTCGTTGGGCTCGTCGGGGGCAACCGTGCGGTAGCCGTCCGGCCCGCCGATCACCACGATAGTGTCGCCGACCTGGCCGATGGCGAGGACGTCGCCGGTCAGTACCGCCACGGCCAGGGTGGTGGCGTTGTCGTGCGGGTCGTGCTCGCTGCCGTTCGCCACGTTCTCGATCCGGCGGTGCACCTCCCTGAACACGTCGGTCATCCAGGCCTGCGGGTCGTCCATTGTGGCATCGCCGTCCCGCAGGGCGGTGCCGAACTCCAGGACGGTGTCGACGGCGATGCGGGATCCGTGGGCCGACAGCGGCCGCGAACCGGCGCCGTCCGCCGCGATCAGGCAGAACCGCTTCGGCGCCGTCGATCCATCCCGACGAGTCGTCACAGTCGCGTCCCGAGCTCGTGTGCGAGGTTCCGGGCACGGAGGCTCCGATGGCTTTCCACATCGGCCGCACCTCACACCGTGGCCCAGCCGGTCGGCTCCGGCAGCGGGATCTGCTGGGCGGTCTCCGCCGCGGCGACCTGGGAGTCGCTGGTACCGAAGGCCAGGGAGCTCGAAGCGGTGCTGAGCGACGCGGAGAGCCAGCCGAAGAATTCGCGGAAACTCAAACCCTTCAACATCACCGGCGTACGCTTCGCCGACAGCTGACCGAGCTTGCCCGAGGTTAGCCGCGCCGCCCACGCCGACCGCGAACACCGAAACGCCGTCTTGTACCCCTTGGCCTCCGCTGACGCGTCCATCGCGTCGGACAGCTGGGAGCTCGATTTGGCCGCGCTCCGGGTGCAGTGACCGGACAGGCTCTGCGCCCACCCTTGGAGCGCGATATCCGCCCGGTACGAGGCGTCCAGGGCGTCGACCAGCTTCGTGTGCATCTGATCGCCGTTATCCAGCGCGGTGTACTGCAGCGCAATCGCCGTATGCCGCAGATGCACCGTGCCGGATCAGCCTTCTCAGCCGTCCCCGACCTAGCCGGCGATCCAGGTCATGTCGGGGCTTGCCCCCAGAACTTGGACACGGGGTTTTATGCGGCCGGTGCCAGCGTAGCTGGTGTCGTTCGGATGCTGTTCTCGTAGGTGATCGGGGATTGCTGTCCGAGTCGGGAGTGGCGGCGGATCGTGTCGTAGCGGTGCAGCCATCGGAACGAGGTCAGGCGGGCCTCGCGCTCGTCGGTGAGCGCGCGGCGGCCTTGCAGGGTCTCGCGTTTGAAGCTGGCGTTGAACGACTCGGCCAGGGCGTTGTCGGCGGAACTACCGACGGCGCTCATCGATTGCCGGACCCCCGCCTGGGTGCAGGCGGCGGCGAGGGCCTTCGGGGTGTATTGAGCGCCGTGGTCGGTGTGCATGATCGCGCCGTCGAGGCTGCCCCGCGTGCGCCCGGCGGCGTCCAGGGCGTCGAGGACAAGGTCGGCGCGCATGTGATCGGCGATCGCCCAGCCGGCCAGGCGGCGGGAGCGCAGGTCGATAACCGTTGCCAGGTAAAGGAATCCGCGTTCCCCGACCGGCAGATACGTGATGTCACCGACGTAGCGTTGATTGATCTGCGCGGCGGTGAAGTCCCGGCCGATCAGATCCGGGGCCTTCGCCGCGGTGGGGTCCGCGATCGTGGTGATCACCCGCCGGCGTAGCCGCAGACCTTGGATGCCGGTCTGGGCCCGTTCTCTGATCCCGTGCAGCATTCGCCGCATCATCGCGTAGTCGCCGAACTCCATCAGCAGCACCGTGAGCAGCGTTCCGGGGCGCCGCCAGTCGTAGAAGGTGTTCAGCCGGGTGATCAGCCGGGTCCGCTCATCGGGCAGCGGAGGCGGCGATGGTGATGGCGCGGGTACTGCGGTAGTGAGCGCGGGGCAGCAGGTCGTCCCCGGGCATCGCCGCGGTGATCTCCGCCGGCGTGGCGCCCCAGGTACGGTGTCGGCGTCGGCGCAGCGGTGCGGTGCGGAACCGGGGCAGATCGTCGACGACGTCTCGAAGCTGGCGTGCCAGGTCTGCCCCGGTCGGCGGTGGTGGTGTCCAGCGGGCGCCTGTCGGGCTGGTATCTGGCATAGGGGTCACCTCTGTGACCACAAAGGGGTGGACCCGAACGGGCGTCCGGCGAGGATGACTATCCGCCGGCCACCGTCCGGTCGGGCCAGTCGCGTAGCGGCTCGAGGCGAGGATCGCGTCACCGCCCGGCACCAGCGGGCTCTCGCTCAGCTTGGCGCCGAAATAGCAGGCGTGCGGTCACCGCAGCGGATGGAAGGCGGCCCGTAGCTGCGCCGCGAACAGCTCCGGCTCCTCCCAGGCAGCGAAGTGGCCGCCCCGTTCGGCCTCGCCGAAGTAGCTGAGCGTGGGATAGGACTGCTCGGCCCAGCTGCGCGGCGTCCGCCAGATCTCGCCAGGGAACGTGCTGAAACCGACCGGGACCCGGGGCGGCGGAAGCGGCTGGCCACCCGCAGCGGGCGCGTCCGGTCCGTAGGCCTCCCAGTACGACCGGGCCGCGGACGCGCCCGTGCCGGTCAACCAGTAGGCCATGACGTTGTCGAGGATGTGGTCGCGGGTGAGGTTGCCCGAAGGCTCACCGTCCACGAACGCGCGGGCGATCTTGTAGTAGGCGTCGGTGTCGTGGTCGATCATCCAGGCGGCGAGCGCGGCCGGCGAGTCCAGCAGCGCGTATCCGATGGTCTGCGGCCGGGTGGCCATCTCCACGAAATAGCCGTTCCCGCTGGTCTGGAAGGCCTTGATGGCGGCGAGCGCCGCGCGTTCCGCGTCCGTGTCGTGCGGCAGCGACGCCGGGTCGTTGAGCGCCGGCACGAGCAGGTTGGTGTGGATACCGGCCAGCCCGTTCGGGCCCAGCCGTCCCATCGCGTCGGTGACGCCGGCGCCGACGTCACCGCCCTGGGCCACGTAACGGTCGTAGCCGAGCCGGCCCATGAGCTGCGACCACGCCCGTGCGGTCCGGGCGAGGTCCCACCCGACCGCGGCCGGCTCTGCCGAGAAGCCGTACCCGGGCAGGGACGGCAGCACGAGGTGAAACGCGTCTGTGGCGGTGCCGCCATGCGTGGTGGGGTCGGTGAGCGGGCCGACGGAGTCGAGCATCTCGATGACCGAGCCTGGCCAGCCGTGGGTCATGATCAGCGGCAGCGCGTCCCGGTGCTCGGACTTGACGTGCACGAAGTGGATGTCGACGCCGTCGATCTCGGTGGTGAACTGGGGCAGTGCGTTCAGCCGGGATTCGACGCGCCCCGCGTCGTACTCTGTCGCCCAGTACCGGTGCAGCGCCTGCATAGTGGCCAGCTGCACCCCCTGCGAGCGGTCGCCGACAAGCTCCCTGCTCGGCCAGTGCGTCATTGCCAGGCGCCGCTGGAGATCGTCGAGCACGTCTTTGGGGATCTGCACGGTGAACGGCCGGACGGCGCCGCCGGCCTTCTCGGGCGTGGTCATGTCGACACTTCCTTTCTGTCGGAACCCGGCGGGGAGAAGTCGCAGGTCCGGCCGGTACGCACCGGGGATGCCCGACGGATCACATCTTGCCGCTCTTGGGGGATTGGTCAGCCTTGCTTTTGTCCGTGCGTGGCCCGTCGCCCACTCGAGCGCGTAGTCGGCCACCTGCTCCCAGCCGGGCTCGACACCGGTGAAGTGTGAGCGGTCCGGGACTCGTAGGTTTCCGTCGTCGCCTCGGAGCTGCGGTATTTTTTTGCGTTCGAGCGGATCACCGAGGGCGGCATCAGGTGGTCTTTGCCGCCCATGATGATCGGCGGACGGTCCAGGCTCTCGACCACCTCGCTGAGGTGGTCGAGCGTCGCGGGAACGGTCGCCTCGGCGATGATCTCGGGCCTTTCCCGCAACGCCTCTACCTCGATCTCGAATCCCGGGTAGCTCGGCACGATGACCTCATGGCCCTTCGCCCGGTAGTACTCCACCCAGCGGTCCCAGCTCCGGGCGGTCATCCAAAGCCCATGGATCAGCACGATCGGCAGAGGACTGGTCGTGAGCTCGCTCATGATGCTCCTTCCGAGGAGAGCTGCAGCAATCGTCGGAACCCTCGGACAGCGGTGCCTCACACCGCAGCGAGGAAGTCGCGGCCAGCCGGCGCGCCCACGCTCAGCCTCCGGGCCGCCGACAGCTTCCGCGACCTTCCACCGTCGGCACCTCGGCCGGACGCGACATGCGTCCGGGCGGCTCGTCACTTCGGCGCATCCGTTTTGGACGGTAACATCCGGGCCCGGCCGACTCCACGGACGTTTGTTGCAGCATGCGAGCATATTTCCATCACGCAAAGCACGCCGCGTTCGCAGACCAGGGCGCGTTCCTTGATGACGTTGCGGTAGGGGGTGGCCCGCGTGTCCGGGCCGCTACCGACACAGGTAGCTTGCCCCTGCGGGAGCGGGATCGCACATTACCCGCGGCCATGAGAGCGCGCCCGACGGCGATGGATGGTCACGACGGCGTGGGTGCGACCAGCCGCAACAGTTCCTGGACGAGCTGGGTCACCGCGGTGACTCCCGGCGCGGCGCCCGCGACGGCGTTCAGCATCAGCCGGATCCGGCTCGATCCGGCGCCACCGTTGCGCGCCTCCTCGGCCACCGCGTCGACCGCCTCGCGGGCAGCCGGAGGGTCGGCAATTCTGGCCGCGTGCCGGTCGATGAGCTCGCGTAAATCGGCGATCCGCCGATCGAGCTCGGCGAGGCCGGCATCGGCCGGACCGCCGCCGCCGTAGTTGACGTTGGTGGCGTTGTTCCCGAACGCACCGATGGCGTTGTTGCCGCCGACGATGTTGTGTCCGCCGCTGATCTTCATGTGCTCCATCTTTCGGCTCCTACCTCTTTGTGCTGGGCGAGTTCGATTTGGGCGCGCGGGTGGCGGCGGCGTCGGCGCGCGCGTTGTGCCCGAAGGCGCCGATGTCGTTGCTGCCGCCGAGGACGTTGTGGCCGCCGACCACGTTGTTGACTGTGTTGTTCTGGATCTGTTTGACCTTGTCCGTCTGGAATCCGCGGGCCTCGAGGAACTCGGTCAGCGCGTCCGCGATCCGCTGCCGCACGATCTGGACGTACATGTCGGCGTCCTGGGTCATGAAGTGGCTGTCGATGGTGTCGCCGGAGGCCTGTTCGCGGATGCTCGTGGCGGTGCCGTAGTCGACCAGCACCCGCTCGGCGATCCGGCGCTTGTGCTCCCGGTTGACGCGGTTGACGGCGGCGGCGTTCCGGAGCGCGGCCACCAGCCGGGCGGGCGCCGCGAACACCGCCGGAAGCCAGCCCTGGGCGGTGTCAGCCGCTGTGGCGGTCAGGCGTTCACCGACCGTACGGAGCCGGATCTGGTCGACGGCGTAGTACCCGGCCCGCAACGGGGGCAGCACATACGCCGCGCTCTCCAGGTACAGCACCCCGGGCAGGGCGACCACGCGGATGCAGGTCGTGACGACCAGCTGGCCGCGCCAGGAGTTGAACTCCACGCACAGGTACGGCCGGACGATGCCGGTCGGCCTGTCGATCAGCTGCCGCAGCAGGGACTGCGGCGCGTGCGTACCGGGCCGGCGTCGGGGGTCCGGTAGCAGATCCGGGAACTGGGCGACGTCGTAGCCGTTGACATACAGCCGGGTGTCCACCCGCATGTGCGGTTGGGCCAGCGACCGCAGCGACCGCGCCAGGTCGTCGACGACCTCGCCGGAGCGCAGCGGGCTCGGGACCCGCTGCTCCTCCGCCGGGATCAGCGGCACGGTGAACGAGGCATCGCTGACCGTCGTGCCGCAGCCGACGAACGGGTCGACGGCGGGGAACACGATGACGTTGCCGTCGTTCGCCTGCCGGAGCTCGGCGAGGACCGCTCCGCTCCCGGACGGCACCGGAAGCTCGTCCGGCCGGCCACCACACTGCAGGAAGCGGCCCAGCGTGCCGAACCGGGCCCACGCCTCGGCGGCGACCGCGGCCACCGTGGCGACGGCCAGCACGACCGCGGCGAGGACCAGCCCGCTCGTGGCCGGCCACCCCGCGCCGGCCAGCACGATCGCCACGCCGAGGACTGTGGTCAGGACGATGTCGCGCCACAGCTCGCGGCGTTCGGCGACCATGGCGTGCCGGGCCACGACCGACAGGTCGACGCCGTACGACGGGCAGACGGCGCGGTGCGTCTCGCTTACGGTCGTGTCCAGAACCGCCGCGCGGAAGCGGCGGTCGAGATGGACGGCCGCGGACAGATAACGGGTCGTCTCGGTCCGGGCGGAGCTCTGCTCCGGCAGCGCGGCGGCGGCCGGCCCGGGTGTGTTCGTGGTGGCGAACACCGCGATGACGTCGCCGATGCCGATCCGGTCGCCGTCGCGCAGCGGCTGGTTCGCGGACAGCCGGATGCCATTGATGAAGGTTCCGTTCGCGGAGCCGGCGTCGCGCAACCACACCTGGCCGCCGCTCGCCCAGATGATCGCGTGCCGCCTGCTGACCAGGGCCGAGTTCAGGCGGACGTGTCCGCTGCGGCCGATCACCGTCGTCGGCGCAGGCAGTGCGAACAGCGCCCCGTAGAGTGC
>Ga0307513_10010732_pt1 | contig 11453 bp, 12 predicted proteins | sample 15_EM_MG_FD_202174 | JGI IMG/M metagenome (GOLD analysis project Ga0307513, IMG submission 202174) | Populus trichocarpa ectomycorrhiza microbial communities from riparian zone in the Pacific Northwest, United States - 15_EM | ecosystem: Host-associated > Plants > Roots > Unclassified | place... | reverse complement strand
AAGGCGAAGCTAGCGCCGTGAAGTGATGGCTATAATGCGCGGCTCAGGCGCTTTAGCTCAGCCGGTTAGAGCGACGGAATCATAATCCGCAGGTCCGGGGTTCGAATCCCTGAAGCGCCACCAGAATATGCTCTACCTGCGGCTCCCGGTCTCTGACTTGGAGCCGTTGTTGTTTGTGCTTCCTGTTCTTCAACAGCCACTGGATCTACACCATGTACCGCTGTCTCATCGCTGCCGTGGCAGCCATCAGCTTCGCCCTGCCCGCGGCCGCTCAGGTCCAGCGCAACTTTCCGCAGAACGCCTTGCGCGGCACGATCACTTTCGGTTCGCCCCCGCAAGTGCTGCTCAACGGCAAGTCCACGCAACTGTCACCAGGCTCGCGCATCCGCGGCGAGAACAACCTGCTGGTGATGTCGGGAGCGCTGGTCGGTGCCAAGGGTGTCGTCAACTACACCATCGATCAGTCCGGCCTGGTGAGGGACGTGTGGCTGCTGCGCAAGGAAGAAGTGGCCATGAAGCCCTGGCCCGAGACGCTGGAGCAAGCTCAGGCGTGGGAGTTCGATCCGGCGGCGCAGACCTGGACCAAGCCCTGATGAGGGCACAGAGCGCCATGTCGACTACCACCTCCAAGAAGGTCTTCATCAAGACCTTTGGCTGCCAGATGAACGAGTACGACTCGGACAAGATGGCCGATGTGCTCGCCGCCGCCGAAGGCTATGAGCCGACCACCGACGTAGAACAAGCCGACCTGATTCTCTTCAACACGTGCTCGGTGCGCGAAAAGGCGCAAGAGAAAGTCTTCAGCGACTTGGGCCGCGTGAAGCACCTCAAGGCCAAGGGCGTGATGATCGGCGTGGGCGGCTGCGTGGCCAGCCAGGAAGGCGCGGCCATCATCGAGCGCGCACCCTACGTCGACGTGGTGTTCGGCCCGCAGACGCTTCATCGCCTGCCGCAGATGCTGGCGCAACGCAAACACGAGCGCCGTCCGCAGGTGGACATCAGCTTCCCAGAGATCGAGAAGTTCGACCACCTGCCCCCGGCACGGGTAGAAGGCGCCACAGCCTTCGTTTCCATCATGGAAGGCTGCTCCAAGTACTGCAGCTATTGCGTCGTGCCCTACACGCGGGGCGAAGAAGTTTCGCGCCCGTTCGACGATGTGCTGGCCGAAGTGGCCGGCCTCGCCGAGCAAGGCGTGAAGGAAGTGACCCTGCTCGGGCAGAACGTCAACGCCTACCGGGGCGCAATGGGCGATACCGCTGACATTGCCGACTTCGCGCTGCTGATCGAATACGTCGCCGAAATCCCCGGCATCGAACGCATCCGCTACACCACCAGCCACCCGAACGAGTTTACGCAGCGGCTGATCGACGTCTATGCCCGCGTGCCCCAACTGGTCAACCACCTTCACTTGCCGGTGCAGCACGGCAGCGACCGCATCCTGATGGCGATGAAGCGCGGCTACACCGCGATGGAATACAAGAGCACGGTGCGCAAGCTGCGAGCGGTGCGGCCGAACCTCAGCCTGTCGAGCGACTTCATCGTCGGCTTTCCCGGCGAGACCGAAGACGACTTCGGCAAGATGATGAAGCTGATCGACGACATCGGCTTCGACAGCAGCTTCAGCTTCGTCTTCAGCCCGCGCCCTGGCACGCCCGCTGCGGCGCTGCACGACGACACCCCGCAAGAGCGCAAGCTCGCTCGCCTGCAGCATCTGCAAGCGGCGATCGAAGCCAATCAGCGTCTGATCGGGCAGTCACGCGTCGGCACGGTGCAGAAGATCCTGGTCGAAGGCAACGCACGCAAGGATGCCAGTGAGTTGATGGGTCGCACCGAGTGCAACCGCATCGTCAATTTCAAAGGGCCTCAGCGCCTGATCGGACAAATGGTCGACGTGCACATCACTCAGGCCTATCCGCACTCGCTGCGGGCCGAGGTGGTGATCAGCGACAGTCCAGCGCTCGTCTAACCACGCCAGCCACATCTAACCGCGGCGTTCCCTCCAGCCGACCCACCACAAGGCCAGTGCACACACCGCGACCATGGCGCCGTAGGTGGACATCTTGCCGTCATGACCCGTCCACAGCAGACCGCCGACCAAGGCCAGCGACGAAGCGACCACGGCCCAGAGCGCCATGCGCCAGGGAGACACGCTTTTCAGTTCGCGCCACCACAGCAGCTTGGCCAGCCAGGCCGCCATCACGCCGACCACCACGGCGGGTGCGAAGAAGTTCAACAGATGCCACAACCCATCCAACACGCCCATTGCGTCACGCTCCTAGGGGGTTCCGACGGGCGGCTGCCCCTGGAACGATGCGAAATTTTATAATCCGGGAATGAGCGTCTTCGCCCTCGGGCTGAACCACACCACGGCACCGTTGGATTTGCGGGGCCGATTTGCGTTCACCCTTGAGCAACTTGGTCCCACCTTGCAGGAGTTTCGCAGCCGCGTGAACCGCCGTGCCGGTGAGCCGGAGGCGGCACTGCTGTCCACCTGCAACCGCACCGAGTTGTACTGCGCGGCCGAACCCGGCATGGTCATGCCCGCCGTCGACTGGTTGGCTAGCCGCGGCGGCGTCGACACACATCAGCTGATGCACCACGCCTATGTGCTCGAAGACGGCGCTGCTGCGCGGCACGCCTTCCGCGTCGCCAGCGGGCTCGACTCCATGGTGCTGGGCGAGCCGCAGATCCTTGGCCAGATGAAACAGGCCGTGCGCGAAGCGAGCACGGCCGGCACTCTGGGCACCACGCTCCACCAGATGTTCCAGCGTTCGTTCTCGGTGGCGAAAGACGTGCGCACGTCCACCGAGATCGGCTCGCATTCCATCAGCATGGCAGCGGCCGCCGTGCGACTGGCGTCGCAGTTGTTCGAGGACTTGCACGACACCAAGGTGCTGTTCGTCGGTGCCGGCGAGATGATCGAACTCGTCGCCACGCACTTCGCCGCACGCCAGCCTCGCGCAATGGCCGTGGCCAATCGCACGCTGGAGCGCGGCGAGAAGCTCGCGAGCCGCTTCGGCGCCGAAGCGATGCGCCTGTCCGACCTTCCGGCGCGGCTGGGTGAATTCGACGCTGTGATCTCCTGCACGGCCAGCTCGGTGCCCATCATCGGCCTCGGCGCAGTGGAGCGCGCGCTCAAAGCGCGCAAGCACCGCCCGATGTTCATGGTCGATCTGGCCGTGCCCCGCGATGTGGAGCCCGAGGTGGCCCGCCTGTCGGACGTCTACCTCTACACCGTCGATGATCTCTCGGCCCTGGTGCAAAGCGCTGGCGAGAAGCGCCAGGCCGCGGTGCAGCAGGCTGAGGCGATCATCGAAAGCGGTGTGCAGAGCTTCGTGCACTGGCTCGGCCAGCGCGGCTCGGTGCCCTTGATCCAGGCGCTGAACGCCCAGGCAGACGATTGGCGTTCGGTGGAGATCGCTCGCGCCCGCAAGCTGCTGGCCAAGGGTGAAGACATCGACGCCGTGCTCGAAGCTCTGTCGCGCGGCCTCACGCAAAAAATGCTGCACGGCGCGCTGGCTGAGCTCCACGCCGCCGACGGCGAGAACCGTGCGCAACTGGCGCAAACAGTGTCGCGAATCTTCCTGCGCGGCAGCTCGCGCGACCCTGCCGACGACAAGCCCGGCAACAAGTACTAGCGACGCTGCGTCCGCCGCCCTGGCGGAGCGTTCGCGTGCTTTCATTGCAGATTGCGAACCCGGCTCCGTCCCATCTTTTCGGAGCCCGCATGAAAGATTCCCTTCGTCAACAGTTCGAACGCCTCGCCATGCGGCTGGCCGAACTCGACGCGACCCTGGCCGATCCGGGGATCGCCAGCGACATGAACCGCTTTCGCGGTCTCACGCGCGAGCACGCCGAGGTCGACTCGCTGGTGCAGCGCTTTCGCCAGTACGAGCAACGCGAACGCGACCTCGGAGCCGCCCGCGAGATGCTCAATGAGCCTGGCATGGCCGAGATGGCACACGAAGAGATTGCCAGCGCCGAAGCAGACATCACTCGCCTGCACGGAGAGCTGCAAACCGCCTTGCTGCCGCGCGACCCCGACGACGATCGCAACGCCTTCCTCGAAATCCGCGCCGGCACCGGCGGCGACGAATCGGCCTTGTTCGCTGCCGACTTGCTGCGCATGTACTTGCGCCATGCCGAACGCCAGGGTTGGCGCACCGAGGTGATGTCGGAAAGCATGTCCGACCTGGGCGGCTACAAGGAAGTGGTGCTGCGCATCGCTGGCGACGACGTGTATGCGCGGCTCAAGTTCGAGTCGGGCGGCCACCGCGTGCAGCGCGTACCAACCACCGAGACGCAAGGCCGCATCCACACCAGTGCCTGCACTGTGGCCGTGATGCCCGAGCCCGACGAGGCCGAGGAAATCCAGCTCAACCCAGCTGAGCTGCGCATCGACACCTTCCGCGCCAGCGGCGCCGGCGGCCAGCACGTCAACAAGACTGACAGCGCAATCCGTGTGACGCACCTGCCCACCGGCATCGTCGCCGAATGCCAGGACGACCGCTCGCAGCACCGCAACAAGGCCAAGGCCCTGGCCGTGCTGGCCGCGCGGCTGCGCGAGAAAGACCGCAGCGAGCGCGCCGCCACGGAAGCCGCCACCCGCAAGGGGCTGATCGGCAGCGGCGACCGCAGCGACCGCATCCGCACCTACAACTTTCCTCAGGGGCGGCTGACGGATCACCGCATCAACCTCACGCTCTACAAGCTCGCTGCCATCATGGAAGGCGATCTCGACGACGTGCTGGCCGCCTTGCAAGCCGCGCGGGCAGCAGAGCAGTTGGCCGAACTGGAAGGCCGCGGCGCGTGAAGACCGTTGCAGACGCGCTTGCTGTAGCCCGCGCCCGCGGCGTGGATCGTCTGGATGCCTACCTGCTGCTGGCTCACGTGATGAAGCAATCGCGCAGCTGGCTGCTGGCGAACGACGATGCACGCCTGAATGAAGAGCAACAGCAGTCGATGCTCAGCTTCATCGATCGGCGAGCCAGTGGCGAACCGGTGGCCTATCTGGTGGGTGAAAAAGAGTTCTACGGACTCACGCTGCGCGTGTCATGCGCCGTGTTGGTGCCTCGCCCCGACACCGAGACTTTGGTGGACTGGGCTTTGGAGTTGATGCGCAGTTCGCCCGCGCCCTCCAGCGTGCTGGACATGGGCACGGGCAGCGGCGCCATCGCCTTGGCGTTGAAGCAAAACCTGCCATCGGCTCATGTCACGGCGCTGGATACCAGTGCCGAAGCCTTGCAGGTGGCGAATGACAACGCCGGGCAACTTCAACTCGACGTGCGCTTTCTTTTGAGTGATTGGTGGGAGGGCGTGACCGGGCAGCGCTTCGATCTCATCGTCAGCAACCCGCCCTACATTGCGAGTGGCGATGCGCATCTCAGCGCACTGCAACACGAACCCCAAATGGCCTTGACTCCGGGGGGCGATGGCCTGGGAGCGCTGCGCCACATCGTCGCCGGCGCGCCGGCGCACTTGAAGGAAGGGGGTTGGCTGCTTCTCGAGCACGGCCACGACCAAGCCCTCGCTGTCGCGGCCATGTTGGTCGAACAAGGCTTCGGCTTTGTCACAACACGTCACGATTTGCCTGGCAATGCGCGGTGCACAGGCGGCCGCTGGGGCTGAAAAAAGACAGTGTTGCGGCATTGCTGCACACCCCCAGACCCAGCGTCTTGCAAATGGTGGAACAACCCACCCGACGCCTGACAAGCGGCGTAGCATGATCTTCAAATTCTTCGGCAGAGCGCTCACGCTTGGGAGCCGAGCACCGGGAGATCACCATGCGCAAGACCGTCGGGTTGTGGGTTGGCGTCCTGGCCTTGGCGGCATCCGCCGTGCATGCGGCGCCCGGTGATGGTTTGCCATCTCAGCTCAGCGGTCAAGCATCAGGAGGACTGAAAGGCCGCCTGTCTCTCGGCACCGCAACCCCGTTTCGCAACGATTTCGGCAACACCGACCCCGACCCGCAGAAGATCAACAGCTTGAGCGTGATGGGCGACTACTACCTCAGCAAACCCTGGCTGGGTACGACCGGTGGTTTGCGCGCGACCAGCGGGGTGTTGCTCGGCCCACGCGCATCGCTGTGGAGCAGCCCCGCGGTGGTCGACCGCCGAGTGGCTGATGGCGGCACGGACGGCAACAGCACCTTGCCCTATCTGGGCGTGGGCTACACGGGCTTGTCCGACAAAGGCGGCTGGGGCCTTTCAGCCGATCTGGGTTTGATGGCTTCGCCGCGCTCGGGCGTGCGCCTGGGGAAGGTGTTCAATGGCACCCAAAGTCTCGACGACACCCTGCGCGAACTGCGCTTCTCGCCGTTGTTACAGCTCGGCGTCTCCTACTCGTTCTGAGTCCCGCAGGGACATCCGCCAAGCGCTGGTCGTGAGCGCCTGGTTTGCCGTATAACCACACCTATCCATAGACACACTGCCGCCCCGAGCGGCCCGCGACCATGAGCGACGTTCAACAACGCATCGACGACCTCGTCAAAAGCAACCGTGTGGTGCTCTTCATGAAGGGCACGGCGCAATTCCCGATGTGCGGCTTTTCCGGCCGTGCGATGCAGATCCTCAAGTCCTGTGGCGTGAGCGACTTGAAGACGTTCAATGTGCTGGAAGACGAGGCCGTGCGACAAGGCATCAAGGACTACGCCAACTGGCCGACCATTCCCCAACTCTATGTGAACGGTGAATTCGTCGGCGGCTCCGACATCATGATGGAGATGTACCAAGCCGGCGAACTCCAGCAAGTGCTGGGCGTGCAGGCCTGACATCTTGATCAGCGCCGCGCCCGCACGGGTGGTGGTCGGCATCACCGGGGCCACCGGCGCCATCTATGGTGTGCGGCTTCTGGAGCGCTTGAAAGCAGCCGGCCGCGAAACGCACTTGGTCGCCAGCCCGGCGGGCGTACTCAACGTGCACCACGAACTCGGCCTGGACCGCAAGGCGCTCGAAGCCCTGGCCCACACGGCCTACAGCCCCGCCGACGTGGGTGCGGCCATCGCCAGCGGCTCGTTCGCAACCGATGCGATGGTAGTCACGCCATGTTCGATGAAAACGCTTGCCGCCATCGCCCACGGCCTGTCCGACAACCTGCTCAGCCGGGCGGCCGATGTGACGCTGAAGGAACGCCGCCGGCTCGTACTGATGGTGCGGGAGACGCCGTTCAACTTGGCTCACCTGCGCAACATGACCGCGGTGACAGAGATGGGCGGCATCATCTTCCCGCCCTTGCCGACCTTCTATCACCGGCCCACGTCAATCGATGAGCTCGTCAACGACACCGTGGAGCGGGTATTGGCACTGCTGGGCGTGGCCGGGGCTCACCCACAGGTCTGGAACGGCCTGTGACGCGGCTCAAGCGGGTTTGAAGACCCAGCTTTTGCGAGCGCCGAATACCAGGTCGGGGTACTCAGGCCGTCCGCGACTGCCGTTGTAGCGGCCGAGCGTAAGAAACAAGTCGCCGCGCTCGATGTTGAGATAGTGGCGCAGGATCACGCAACCGAAGCGCAGATTGGTCTGCATGTGAAAGAGTCGCGCGCTGTCGCCATTGCCGATCAAGCGTGCCCAAAAGGGCATCACTTGCATGTAGCCACGTGCCCCTGCGCTGCTGATGGCGTACTTGCGAAAACCACTCTCCACCTGCACGACGCCCAGCACCAGCGACGGGTCGAGTCCGGCTCGTGCACTCTCGTACCAGAGCGTTTCCAGAAATTCCACGCGTGCCACATGCTCGGCCTTGCGTTTCTTGAGACGCGTGCTCATCTCGCCGAGCCATTGCAAATAAGCGAGGCGGGCTTCGGTGCTGCCGAACACCGGCTTGGGCGGCGCGCTGTTGGCGATGGCCGCAGACAACGCCGAACGGACTGAATCGGCCAAGGGCTCTTCGACCTGGGCACCCGCCCAGGACGTCGTGGGTCTGAACAGCAATGGGGACAGCACCGCAGCAGTCAGAAACTGCCGCCGCGCATGCCCCGGACCAGGGCTCATGAACTGAGCTTGGCCTTCACGAAGGCCGCGACATCAGCAGCGGGGATGGCCGAGGCCTGGGCATCTCGTCGCCCCTGATACTCGACATTGCCTTCCTTGAGGCCGCGGTCCGACAGCACCACGCGATGCGGCACACCGATGAGTTCCCAATCGGCAAACATGGCGCCCGGGCGCTCTCCCCGGTCGTCGAGCAACACGTCGACACCCTGCGACAGCAGTTGCTGGTACAGCCGATCGGCGGTCGCTTTGACCTCAGCCGAGCGGTCGTAGCCGATGGGGCACAGCACCACTTCGAAGGGTGCCATGGTGACTGGCCAGATGATGCCGCGCTCATCGTGGTTCTGTTCAATGGCCGCACCCAGCAGGCGCGTGACGCCAATTCCGTAGCAACCCATCTGCAGCAATTGCGGCTTGCCGTTCTCGTCAAGGTAAGTCGCGTTCATCGCTTGGCTGTAGTAACTGCCGAGCAAGAACACATGCCCGACCTCGATACCGCGCTGAATTGCAAGTACGCCCTTGCCGTCGGGAGAAGGATCTCCGGCCACGACATTGCGGATATCGGCCACCAGCTCAGGCTCGGGCACATCGCGGCCCCAGTTCACACCGGTGTAGTGGAAGTCCACCTCGTTGGCACCGCAGATGAAATCACTCATCGCGGCCACGGTGCGATCGGCCACGATCTTGACCGGCTGCTTCAACCCGACGGGGCCAAGGTAGCCTGGCTTGCAGCCGAAATGCGCATCGATTTCGGCGGCTGTCGCGAAGCGAAAGCCCGTTTTCAGGCCGGGCAGCTTGCCGGCCTTGATCTCGTTGAGTGAATGATCACCACGCACAAGCAACAGCCAGATCGTTGTCTTGGCAACGTCACCTGCGGCGTCGAGTTCATCGGTGGCGAGCACCAGCGACTTGACGGTGTTCTGCAGTGGCACGTCAAGCAACTGAGCCACGTCTTCGCACGTGCTCTTGCCAGGCGTAGGCGTCTTCGTGAGCGTCTTGGACGGCGCAGCACGCGTGGTGCTGGGCGCGACGGCTTCAGCCATCTCGATGTTGGCCGCGTAGTCGGAGGTAGGGCAATAGATGATCGCGTCTTCGCCTGTATCAGCGATCACCTGGAATTCATGCGAGCGCACGCCGCCGATGGAGCCGTTGTCGGCCGCGACCGCACGGAAGCTCAGCTGCATGCGTTCGAAAATGCGTGTGTAGGCCGCGTACATCACGTCGTAGCTCTTGCTCGCTGCCTCGACGTCACGGTCAAAAGAGTAAGCGTCTTTCATCGTGAACTCGCGCCCACGCATCACGCCGAAGCGAGGCCGCCGCTCGTCACGGAACTTGGTCTGGATGTGATAGAAATTCTTCGGCAGCGCGCGGTAGCTGCGAAGCTCCTGGCGCGCAATGTCGGTCATGACCTCTTCGCTCGTGGGCTGGATCACGAAGTCGCGGTCGTGCCGATCTTTCACGCGCAGCAGCTCGGGCCCGTACTTCTGGAATCTGCCCGTCTCTTGCCACAACTCTGCCGGCTGAACGACCGGCATCAAGAGCTCGATGGCCCCAGCCCGGTTCATCTCGTCACGGATGATGGCCTCGACCTTGCGAATGACACGCAGGCCCATCGGCATGTAGTTGTAGATGCCGGCACTGATCCGTTTGATGAGCCCCGCTCGCATCATCAGCTTGTGGCTCGTCACCTCGGCGTCGGAGGGCGCTTCCTTGAGCGTGGAAATGAAAAACTGGGAGGCTTTCATGCGCAGGTGATCAGGAAGGGGAGTGAAGGCGCACGACGAGGGCTGGGGAAACCCGCGGGGTTGATTCCCGCAACGCCAGTGCAATAATGAATTCAACTAAAGAATTTGAGGTTGATTATGCTCGACCGCGAAGGGTTCAGACCCAACGTCGGCATCATCCTGCTCAATACGAAGAACCAGGTTTTTTGGGGCAAACGCATCCGCACCCATTCCTGGCAGTTCCCGCAAGGGGGCATCAAATACGGCGAAACGCCTGAGCAGGCGATGTTCCGCGAGCTCCACGAAGAAGTGGGGTTGTTGCCTGACCACGTACGCATCGTCGCGCGCACCCGAGATTGGTTGCGATACGAAGTGCCCGACCATTTCATTCGCCGTGATGCGCGTGGGCATTATCGTGGGCAAAAGCAGATCTGGTTTCTGCTGCAGCTCACCGGCCGCGACAGCGACATGAACCTGCGCGCTACCGATCATCCCGAGTTCGATGCGTGGCGCTGGAATGAATACTGGGTTCCGCTCGATCTGGTGATCGAATTCAAGCGCGACGTCTATCAAATGGCGCTGACAGAGTTGGCTCGCTTCCTGCCGCGCAACAACCATCACAACCGTTATCTGCGCTCGGGCATGCGTCCGCATCATCGCGATGACATGCCGGACACCGATACCGCTCCTCTGGACGACATACCAGCCGGTGAGCCTGGCGACCCTGCGGCCTGACACCTTGCTCAGGCGAGCACGAGGTTATCGCGGTGGATCATCTCGGGTTCGCCGGTAAAGCCGAGCAAGCGCTCGAACTCGCTCGATGGTTTTCGCGCGATCAGGCGCGCTTCTGAACTGGCGTAGTTCGCGAGACCACGCGCGACCTCAGCACCGGCCTTGTCGCGGACTGCAATCACGTCCCCGCGCACGAACTCACCCTGCACGTCGGTCATGCCGATTGGCAGCAGACTTTTGCCTTCGTCGCGCACCTTGGCAACCGCGCCGTCGTCAATCACCACTGCACCGCGGAACTGGAGATGATCGGCCATCCATTGCTTGCGCGCGGCGAGTTTCTGCGTCGGTGCCGTGAGCGCGGTACCGATCGCTTCGCCGGCAGCCAAGCGGATCAGCACATCGGGCTCGCGTCCCCATGCAATGACCGTGGAAGCCCCGCTGCTCGCGGCGCGTTTGGCAGCCAGCACCTTGGTGATCATGCCGCCGCGGCCGATGCTCGAACCTGCACCGCCTGCCATGCGCTCCAACTCGGGCGTACCGGCTTCGGCCTCGTGGATGAAGCGTGCAGACGTGTCCTTGCGCGGGTCGGCCGAATAGAGGCCTTTCTGGTCGGTCAGGATCACCAGGGCATCTGCTTCGATGAGGTTGGCGACCAGCGCACCCAGCGTGTCGTTGTCACCGAACTTGATCTCGTCATTGACGACGGTGTCGTTCTCGTTGATGACGGGCACCACCTTCAGTCTGAGCAAGGTCAGCAAGGTAGAACGAGCGTTGAGGTAGCGCTCGCGATCGGCCAAGTCGGCATGCGTCAGCAAAACCTGGGCGCTGCCCATGCCATGGCTGCGCAACTGGGTTTCATACATCTGAGCCAAACCCATCTGGCCCACCGCAGCCGCCGCCTGAAGTTCGTGAATCTCCTTGGGGCGAGCCGACCAGCCGAGGCGCGTCATGCCCTCGGCAATGGCCCCGCTCGACACCATCACCACCTCACACCCCTGTGCCGCCAAAGCCG
>Ga0307513_10010731_pt1 | contig 11454 bp, 19 predicted proteins | sample 15_EM_MG_FD_202174 | JGI IMG/M metagenome (GOLD analysis project Ga0307513, IMG submission 202174) | Populus trichocarpa ectomycorrhiza microbial communities from riparian zone in the Pacific Northwest, United States - 15_EM | ecosystem: Host-associated > Plants > Roots > Unclassified | place... | reverse complement strand
AAGCCACGCGGCGGCGTCGAGCACAGATGTAAGCATGCACGCAATGTACACATGGTTGGGCAGGCTGGCAAATCAGGTCAGCGGAGAGTGCGATAGAGCCGGGCAAATGCCCATAAAGAGAGACCGCCAATTGCGGCGAGCGCGATAGTCGCGATCGCCAGATACGGCTCCATCTCGACCTTTCCGTCGCGCCACTGGAAGAGCAGGAAGCTCATAACACCGAAGGCGATGATGTAAATGCAAGTCACAGGACGAATTGCCCGCTCAATCTTCTCCTGACCGGCTTCCTGAGTTTCATAAACGCCGTCGTGACTTTTCGTGAAATTGATCGTCTTCATTAGGAAGCATCCTCTATGACGCTTGATGAACTGAACCAGATTAACGTCAGCGACCCCGAAGCCGTCAAGGCCCTGCAAACCTTTCTACGCTCGCGTGGGTATTATTCCGGAAAGGTCGATGGCAAGTGGCAGGACAAGACCATTGAGGGCGTGAAGACGCTGCGGGGCGATCTGCAACAGCAGGCGAGCACCCAGCGTGATACCGCTGTTGCCGGCGCCGAGACCGAGAAGGCGAAGAATTCGCCACTGCGCATCGCACAGGAGGCTGGCCCTTATGCTGGAGGCACGGCTGCCGGGGTAGCCACTGGCTACGGTCTGTCGCGCATGAATAAGGCGAGCGACGTAGACATCAGCACGGGCGTTTCCAATGCGCTCGCCGACAAGAAGACCAGCCCCATCATTGCGGAGCGGGTCATGGATCAACGGATGAACGCGCGGCGTTGGCGCGCTGCTGGGCAGTCACTGTTTCCGGCCATTGGCTTTGGAGGCGCTGAACTGACCCGCCGCTACATCAAACCCAACATGGAAGAGAGCACGCGGCCCTATGTCGACATGGCTGCAAATGCTGAGCAGGGCTTCGGTGCGGGCACGGCGTTGATGGTCGCCAAGAATGCCGTCTCGGACGTGTTCGGTAAGAACCCGGTTCCACTCGATCAGGAAGCCGCACTTCGCACCCGTGCCGCCGAAGCGCGCGGCGATCCGTACACCATCTCCGACAAAGCGAAGACCGCCACCACGGCCACCCCCGCGCTCGATCCTACCCGCATGGCCGAACTTCGCGGCAAACGCGCCGCCGATCTTCGCACTGAGGCCAAGGCCGCAGGCCTGCATGTCAGCGGCACCAAGGAAGACCTGGTGCGCCGCATCGCCGAGGCGCCGGCCACTGCTGCCAAGCCTGCCGGCCGGCTGCCACGCGGTAAGGGCGGCGTCCTGTTTCCGCTCATGGCTGGTGCCGTCGCCTATGACGCCGAGACCAGCGACGCGGAAGCGGCCGGTATCGACCCGGTGAACGCCAAGCGGCGCAGCGTCCTCGCCGGCGCCACAGCAGCAGGCGCAACAGCTGCCGTTCCCTATGCCACCAGCAAGCTACCGGAAGCGATGGGTACTGCAGCGCGAGCGACAGGGCCGGGCTTGGTCCCATCCACCGTGGACGCGATGACCGACTATTCACCGGAAGACTTGGCGCAGGGCCGCAACACGCTGGCGCGGTATCTGCCCTCGGCGATGCGCGGCGGCGCTGTCGAGGACGCCTACCAGATGGCCCAGGTGCCGGAACGAAGCCCGGCACGGACGCAGTTGCTCGCCTCAGCCAATCCGGGCGCGGCGCGGCAGGATGATTTCGACACGCACCTGCAGGCGTTCCTTGACGCGATCGAGGAGCATAATTCGGGGTTCGGCGGTGGCGGCGACCAGGGCTATGGGCCGTAGATTTCGCGAACATGGTGATCTGACATGACCGGCCGTCCGAGCCTCTACTCAGAGGAAATCGCTGAGGAAATCTGCGCTCGAATATCCGCTGGCGAGACGCTGAAGCAAATTTGCCGTGATGAGCATATCCCGCCCGAAAGCACGGTACGGACCTGGGTGCGGGAAGACCGTGAGGGGTTCTCTGCGAGATACGCGTGCGCCCGGGAGCTGCAGATCGACTGTTGGGCAGACGACATCATCGAACTTGCCGACGATGGCCGGAACGACTGGATCAAGCGCGAGAAGGAAGCCGGGCGCATCACGCTGGAGTATAATGGCGATAACGTCCAGCGCTCGCGCCTTCGCATCGACACGCGCAAATGGCTGCTGTCCAAGCTCAAGCCGGAGCGCTATGGCGAGAGCTTGAAACTATCCGGCAGCCTTGACCTCAGCCGGAAGACCGAGGCACAGCTCGAAGCTGAGCTTGCCGACTTCTGGCTAAGGCGGGGGGCGATCCCGCTGTCGGGGAAACAGGAAACGAGGAAGAAGCGCCGGGGACTTCCTGACGAAGCTGCGCTCTAAATATAGATGGAAGTAGATGGCGGCTGCCAGGAACCCAGGGATGACGGCCCATGTTCCGCCTTTGTGCGATTTGGTTGCATCTGTAACTATCATCGTGCAGGCTGCGCGTGACTGACCGAACCATCATCAGCTGAGATCCCATGGTAACCAGAACGCTTACCGATACCGCGACCGTTTCGTGGGATGAAAACCCAGCCGGCAGGCTCAACGCCAATGTGGTCGATGACAGCATCTACAATGCCAAGCTTGCCAACATGGTGCAGGCGACGATCAAGGGACGCGCAGCTGCGGCTGGGACTGGCGATCCGACCGATCTGACGCCGGCCGAGATCGGCGCTATTCTCGGCATTGGCACGCCAGGCACGGGTGTCCTCGACCTCACCGAGATTGCGGCGCCAGCGAGCCCAGCATCCAATGTCGCGCGCACCTATGCTGTCGACAATGGGGCCGGAGTCACAACGCTGGCCATGAAAGATGCCACAGGCAATGTCGTGCCGCTGTCGCATTTCTTGCAAGCCGGTTCCGGAACGGTGACACGCACCCAGCAGGCCAAAGCGCGCGACTTGATCAGTATCAAGGATTGGGGCGCGGTCGGCGACAGCACGACGGATGATACCACGGCCGTAACAGCGGCCGATGCAGACACCAACGCCGAGTTTATGCCGACCGGTGTCTACGATGTCACGCTGACGGCGAGTGATCTGGATGGACCGTATTGGGGGCGTGGGCAGATCCGGGACAGCGTCAACAATCTGCGGGGGCCGTGGTTCTCCGCGATCAAGGCGGCGCCATCTAGCTTCGGCATTCAGGATAGCATCAGCACGGCCTATAACGGCGACCTGTCAAAGGTGCAGATCGCCATGGAACACCGGATTACCGGCGCGGCGACGCTTGGGACGCCAGCGACAGGATATAGCTTCTATCCAGAGGCGGGCGCAATCTTCGCGCGATTGTTCAACTCCTCTGGGCATAATGAGGCCACGGCGTCCAATGACGGGCGCACCATGGCGCAACTCGCCAATCTGCGTGTCGATAATGCCGGACAGGGCGACTGCTCGTGCATCTACGCCTTCGGCACCGTGCAGGGAACACGATCGGGATCCACCCATTTCCTGGCTAATCCCGCTGTCTCGATTATCGCCGGCCAGGTCGATGCCTTCACGGATGGCACCTATCTGAACCCATACGAAATCGCCATGAACGACAATGGTTTCGATGTCGCTGGCATCGGCTGGGTCGTCAATATGAATCGCACCGTGGCGACGGGTGCAAAGACGGCGTGCTGGATTGGCTATCGGTCGCAGAGCACTGGATCGGCGGACGTCAATTCGCACTTCAGCGCCGCTGGGCCGTGCGATGTCGGCCTGGACTTCACCGCCATCAACACCGACGCAAGCCTTGCAGCGATCGCGCTGCTCGCTGACGATCGCATTTACGGAAACGCCAGCAGCTCGAACGGCTTCTACGCCACGGCGCTTGGAGATGATTACCTTAGCTTTAATGGGGCTGCATCTGCGTGGGACACGGTTATCAATGGCGAGAGGTCGTGGCGCGTAGAAGCTGCCGGCGTAGGGTCGGTTAGATCTGTGGATGCTGGCGCAGGCGGTGGTCCCTTCCTATTGCTTAACCGCGAGAGCCCCACGCCGGCAGCCGCTGACGATCTCGGCTTCATCGTTTTCAACGGCCGGGATAGCGGCGGCAACGAAACAGCCTATGCGGCCGTCTCGGCAGCGATCATTGACCCGACAAACGGCAGCGAAGATGGACAATTGCTGCTTCGTTCAATCGTAGCCGGAACTCTGACAAATACGATCCGAGTTGGGGATGGCGTGCAGATAGGCGCTCCCGGCGCTTACATGGGCGCGGGAACATTAAACACGGCCGGCGCCATCTATCGAAGTGGCACGCAGGTTCTTGGAGCGAGGGTAACGGGGTGGACGGCCGCCACCGGCACGAAGGTACGCACAACGTTCGTCGCTACCGCACCAACAGCCGCCGAGGTGGGGCAACGTCTCGGTGCTTTGATCGATGACCTAATCGCACATGGGATTATAGGAGCCTAAATGAACCCAGAACTTCAGCGCGCCCAAGACATGCTCAGCGCCATGCAAGCCCAGCGCGACAATGCCCTCAATGCCGTGGTGATGGCACAAGCTGAGATAGTTGCGCTGCGCCGCCAGCTTGCCGCGATCGAGAAACCGGCAATCCCGAGCGCTGGAGCGTCTGAAGCGACCACATGATCCGCGAGGGAGCCTACCCCCCCTCGCTTTCCCGCATCGTGTCCTCCTGGGCGCGCGCCGTGCCGACCGGATCGGCCTGGACGGCGCGGAGGTAGCGCAGCGCCATTCCTTCGAGCGAACGACGGAGCTGCTCCCGATTGAACGGTGGGCGCAGCACTGGTGCTCAACGCACGGACTGTGCCTCGGTGCGCCGGCATGCATAGCAATCCGCCCCCGGATGGCCGCGTAACTGCCGCGACGCTGCCGAGTCCGGGCGCCACACTGCGGCCGTTGAGGGGATCAAGCTGAGCAAGAACGAAACGACGAAGGCGCGGCATTCGGCGCTTCCACCGACGCTCGCCCCGAGGGGCCTCAGCCGGACCGAGGCGGCCGCCTATATCGGCGTGAGCGCATCGCTGTTCGATCGGATGGTGGCCGAGAGCACGATGCCCGAGCCCAAGAGGATCGGTAAGCGTAAGGAACAGCCATGAACGAGCATGTGAAAGCGCCGCCGCTGGATCGCCGTGCCTTCACCATCAAGCAGGTTTGCGAGATGACCGGCTTCTGCGCCGCGACGATCTATAAGCACATCCGGGCGCAGCGCCTGATCGCCCGGAAAGCTGGTCGCAAGACCATTGTGCTGGCGGCAGACCTTGACCGCTTTCTGGAGGGGCTTCCGGTGCTGGATCTGAAGGGCGAGGCGCCGTAACCGCCTCACTTGCCCGTATGATCTGCTCCGGAGCGGGCGACGGTGCTGCTCCCAATTGAGCGGTGAGCGCGATGCTGGCCCCTCAATACGTCCATGGAGGATAGTGCTCAATGGGCGCATTGCGCCTCGGTGCGTAGGCATAATGCCAGAGCTGCACCGCGCTACTCCAACCGCCTCAATCGTGATGAAATCCGGCTCGCACCCAACGGGCTGTTAGAAAGATCACCCAACCAAATAGCCAGACGAAAGGTAGCGGGCCGAGCGCCACGATAAGTGCCGGCCACCGGCTAAGCTTGGCCGGCCTCGACCAGGCTGCCCAAGCTTCCTCTCCACAATTCCTATTTTTCGCGCGTATTGTTTGTTCGGCAGTCTGCTCATTTGAACATGTAGCAAAAACAAATGAGTACTCGGCGCTTCTGAGACGCCCTTCATCGATGGCAATATCGTTGATGGTGTAAAACCCTGATCCAAGCGCCCACAACACTGAAGCGACAATTGCAAGGCGCGTCCAACCGCCAAGGCGTTTTTTCTTGGAGGGCACGCTCACGCTGCTCAGCCCTTTTTTGCCGGCTGCAGCTTGTGGCTCATTTGACCGTCTTCACGCCGGCCTGCGCGTGTACTCGCTTTCACCGCCTGCCCGCCCTTCGCGGCGACTATGTCGCCCAAGCGCTCTATGCGAAGCGGCGGCCGCGATGGAAAGCGGACAACCAGGTCAAGTTGTCCGCCGATCGCCTCGACGTAACTCCTGAGGGTGGAGAGGTACATATCTGCCTGCTTCTCGATCTTCGAGACCGAGGGCTGCTTGATCTTGAGCGTGGAGGCTATTTCGGCTTGCGCTTTCCCGGCCACACGGCGGAGTTCGCCCAAGCCTTCCACCTCCTGCTTGAGTTCCTCGACCCGCGTCTCTATGCGCCGACGCCGCTTCTCGGGGAGGGCGGCAATGACATCGTTCAAGTTGCGGCCCATTACTTCTTCTCCTTCTTTGCCGCTGCAAGGCGATCGAGGTGCCCTTGGTAGCGCTTGTCAGCCTTTGCGATTAGCGACTTGTAAAAGCGCTTCTCGCTCCCGCCCGACTTGTCACCCGCGACCAGGAGGATCGCTTGCCGGTCAGGGTCGAACACGAAGGCGACCCGCCAAACACCATCGTCCGCGTTGAAACGGAGTTCCTTCATGTTGGAGAACTTTGAGTCGTTCAGCGTGTCCGCATGAGGCCGCCCCAATTGCGGGCCGAACTCGCCCAGCAGCTTCGCCAAGGCGAGCAACTCGTCCTGGACAGCCTGTGACAACTCCTCAAACTCCTCATCGAACTCGTCACCAAAGGCGACATTCCATGTCATATATAGCCTCTAAGCTATATTCTGTCAATGTGAGGGATAGCCGGTCTTCCGGCGTGGACCGTCTGCTAAGCCTTGGGCTTCTTCCCGGCAGGCTTGGTAAGGCCGGGGTCGTCCGCAGCGGCTTCGGGGCCACCAGCCGGCAGGTAGCCCTTTTCTCGAAGGTGATCGATCAAGAGCGTCTCCATGAAAGAGGCAAGCGATCGGTTCGCAGTGGCGGCGGCCTTTTCGCCGGCAGCCTTCACCGAGGGCTGCATTCGGATCATGAACTGCGCGGTCTTCCGCTCTTTTTGCATATCAATTGTATTGCGCTCTGTTGACAGGGGTGTTTCGCTGTCGTATGTAACACATAGCGTTATACAAACGCAAGCGGCCCCCGCTAGTGCGCTAACACCGGCGAGGGCCTGACCACAGCAACCTATGTGCAAGGTTCCCATGGCTGAAAACGACAATAGCGGCGCTCCGGCGCCGACGGAAGACGTTGCCGTCAAGATTGCGGCGCTGCTCTTCGAATGCCGCCTGACGGTGGAGGCGTCCATCGCAGGCCTGCAGAGCATCTCCCTCCAATCCTCCGAACCGGTGAAGTCCGAGTTGGCCGTGTGCCTGCGCTTCGTCAGCCAGGCGGCCGAGGCCTTTGAGGCGCTCGCGGGCAAGCTCGTCGAGATCCTGCCGCTGCGCGGCCTGCAGTCTTAGGAGGGTATTGACCTTGACTGCAAAAATCACCGTTCCGGTACTTCCCGCCGGGAAAGCCACCGTGCTACGGACGCTCGCCGAGATGGCCGAGCAGCTCGGTCTCTTGCGCAAGCAGAAGGTCGGGGCGACCACCGTGAAGAGTGAGGCTGTCGAGTCCTTGCATGTCCTGGTGGTGCGCGCCCGTCGCGAAGTCAATCAGATAGCCGGGGGGCATCAATGAGCATTACCGATACACCGCAAAACAGCGTTTTCCGCTTTCCGCAAACGGCTGGCGCAACACCGTATCAGCGCACCTATACCGACATCGACGACTGCATGAACAACCTTGCTTCAATCATCTCGCGGCTCGACACGGAGAGTATATCCAATCGTCTATGGCTCGTCATAGAGCTGAAGGTGAATACCTCTGCGGTTCAACATTTGCTGAGCCCTACCCTCGCCGCGCTAAAGAGGGATTATCCCTACGACAGCCAGATCGAGACTCTTCTGAACAGCATGATCGTCATCGCCGCGCTGCTGTATAGAACGCGCTTTGAGGATGAGAATTTCACAAGCGCTCCGACTGGCCCCGTCGCCCGATTGAGTGAAGATTTCCATCGGTTGGATGCCCTGCTGGGCGAGCGGTCGCTACACTGACTCACGCTCGCGACCCACAACGCATGCACCAAGCGGCCCGACGAGGAGGTACCACGCTCCAAGCCGGGCCTGACCACAGCAACCTGTTCAAGAGGTTCCCATGGCTAAATCATCTCTATCAATCCGCGTTCTCGCCAACAATCCCGTCGACCGGCTCTCCTACATCAAGGAGACCGTCGGTGAGATCGACAAAGAGGTCCAAAAGCTGCGCAATCGCCAAGCCAATGGCACCGTGCCGGTGGAAAGCGTCGCGGCGGAAAACGCGCATTTCCTGATCCGGCGGCTCAATGGTGAGCTGAACCGTCTCGGCTTGGTCCTTTAGGAGGCGGCAATGCGCAATCCGACCGTCATCCCCTTCCCCGGCATTGCCAATGAGCACGCCGAGCAGATCGAAACCGCCATGAACAACATGGGCTCCATCATCACGCTGCTGCATGAGACCGTGGAGGGCGAGCGCTTCCTGGCCTGCCGCACTTGGCTCGCGGAAGAGCTGGACAAGAACTTCGGCAAGCTGGATGCGGCGCTCAATGCGCGTGGTGGCCATGCCTGAGACCGTCATCCCGTTTCCGACGCCGATCGACCCGGTCGAAGCCGCCATGAACGATATGTGCCTCAACCTCGAACTGTTGCATGTGACCGTCATGGATCGCCCAACGGGCGACAGCCCCCGCGAGCGTGAACTGGCGCAACTCAGCAGCAGGCTGGCCGATAATTTCGCCGCGCTGGATAAGGTGCTCAAAACGCGAGGCGATTATGTATGAGCGCCGCCGTTGGGCGGATGCCGATCGCCGCCTTCGCTTCGAGCGAATACAGCGGCTCGAGATGGCCCTGCAAAGCGCCATGATGATGCTCTCAGTCCGGGAGCAGACAGCCGCATCGAAGGAATCCATGGCGGGCTGGCAGAGGCTGCTGAACGAGCAACCGGCCTGGACGCCATCGTCGCAGGAACAAGCCGAACCAGCCTTGCTCTGAATGCCCACATACACCGCAAACTGACCCCGCTCCGGCGGGGTTTCTTATGTGTGCCGAGCATGTTCGACAGCTTGGAGGTGAAAGTCCTCTGCCCAGACTGATAGCGTTGAAGGGCTAGCGAAGCGCAAGGGCGTCGCCGCGAGGCGGGGTCTGAAGGAAGCGTCGAGCAAACGCGCGGCCTGATGGACAAGAACCGGATACGAGGCCTACCCAGTGGGACGAGCGAGCATATGATCGCGAAGTCCGATGCTATCGAGGGCTGGGGTGGTAAATCCGGCAGGCGTGCGGGGAAGGCGGTCGAGCTTACCTCGGGAGGTCTGCGCCGTGTCCGGAACACCGGACTGAGCGAGCCGCAAGGCCCGCGATCGCGGCGCAGAAGTCAGCCGAGGGCATAGTAGGCGGTGACGCCGAAGGCCCGAACGGCAGTGAAGCGGCAAGTCGTGTGGTGACCTCGCAATGGCCAGGCGGCAGAAGACCCAGCTGGAGCTGGCCTTCGACACGAAGGGAACGGGTGAAGCCCGGACCAGTCGCGCCGGAGGGACCGAAGCCAATGCGGCGCGAGCCGATAACGAAAGCCCGGCGGCTCGCGAGCCGTCAATGGAGAGGGTTGTCGAGCGAGACAATCTGAGGAAAGCGCTGGCACAGGTCCGGCGTAACAAGGGCGCGCCTGGCATTGACGGGATGACTGTCGATGCGCTGGCGTCCCACCTGAAGGACCACTGGCCGACGATACGTTCCCAACTGCTCATCGGCGCATACCGGCCGCAGCCGGTGCGGCGCGTCGAGATTCCAAAGGCGTCGGGCGGCATGCGTGCGCTCGGCATTCCGACGGTGCTCGACCGCTTCATCCAGCAGGCTGTGCTGCAAGTGCTGCAGGCGCAGTGGGACGCGACGTTCTCGGATGCGAGCTTTGGCTTCCGGCCCGGACGCTCGGCGCATAAGGCTGTTGCCAAGGCGCAGGAGCACATCGCCTCCAGGTATCGGATCGTCGTGGATATGGACCTGGAAAAGTTCTTTGACCGGGTGAACCACGATGTGCTGATGGGATTGGTGGCCAAGAGGGCAACCGACAAACGTCTTCTGAGGCTCATCCGCAGCTTTCTGACGGCGGGCGCTCTGGAAGGCGGGCTGGTCGCACCGATGGAGCAAGGCACTCCGCAAGGCGGACCGCTCTCCCCACTTCTGTCGAACCTGATGCTTGACGTGCTGGACAAGGAACTCGAGAAACGTGGCCATCGCTTCGTACGCTATGCCGACGACTGCAATATTTATGTGTGCAGTCGAAGGGCGGGCGAGCGGGTGATGTCCGGCGTCGAGCGGTTCCTCGAAAAGCGCCTGAAGCTTAAGGTCAACAAGACAAAGAGTGCGGTCGCAAGACCTGCCGAGCGGAAATTCTTGGGATTCAGCTTCACCGCGGAAGTATCTCCGCGGCGTCGCATCGCTCCCGAGACGATCGCGCGTTTCAAGCATCGGGTTCGCAAGACAACCCGGCGCACGCGCGGCCAGAGCCTTGTGCAGATCGTTAAGGAGCTGTCGCGCTATCTGAATGGATGGCGCGGTTATTTTGGCTTCTGCGAGACGCCGTCGGTGTTGCGCAAGTTGGACAGGTGGGTCAGGAGACGGCTCAGAGCCATCACCTGGAAGCAGTGGAAGCACGGGACGACCCGCTTTGCGGAACTTATGCGACGAGGGGTTAGAAAAGACCTGGCGGCACAAAGCGCTGGCAGTCCGAACGGTCCCTGGCGCATGAGCAACAGTCCCGCGCTCGCCATCGCCCTGCCCAATGCCTACCTCAGATCGCTGGGCCTGCCCTCTCTTGAGCCCGGCAAGCCCGCTTAATCGCGCCGAACCGCCGTATACGGACCCGTATGTACGGTGGTGTGGGAGGGGAGAAGCCGCAAGGCTTCCCCCTATCCCGATTGGGGCCCTCTTGGTTGCGGCTGAACCGCCCAAGCAGACCAACCGCAGATGTCGATGGGCGAGCGCTCAGCATCAAATCCGGCCCCGAATTTCTCCAAGCGCGTCGCCGACGGCTTGAAGGCGATAGCGAGCGGGACAGGCGCGTCGGCAGTGCTGCTGCAGTTCGCCGCGGGCGCGCTGGCTAACGACGCTGCTTTCGCCTGCGGAGCTGGAGCGTGGCCAGCCCTGAATGGGCAAATGTTCGGCCGGATCCGCGAGGAGCAGATGCGCCAGACCGTGAACGCGCAGGCAAGCGGCGAGGTCGCGGCGCGCGGCCCATCATCTCCCGGTCCGCAGTAGGACTACAAGCGGCTGTCGCAGGCGGGAATGGCACTTGCGCTCTCGCCTCGAAGAAGACATGAACGCCTAGCCGCTCAGCCACGTCTCAAGCTGCCGCTTGCGGAAATCCCGCTGGCGCGCGGTGCTCGCCCATGACTTGGCCGAGATCCTGGGCCGACATTGGCCGCCCCAATAGGTAGCCCTGCGCCTGGTCGCAGTGCAAATCCCGCAGCAGGTCGAGTTGAGCCTGTGTTTCGACGCCTTCAGCCGTTACGGTCAGGTGCAGGCTATGGGCCAGCGTGACGATCGAGCGGACAACGACGATG
>Ga0307513_10010730_pt1 | contig 11454 bp, 10 predicted proteins | sample 15_EM_MG_FD_202174 | JGI IMG/M metagenome (GOLD analysis project Ga0307513, IMG submission 202174) | Populus trichocarpa ectomycorrhiza microbial communities from riparian zone in the Pacific Northwest, United States - 15_EM | ecosystem: Host-associated > Plants > Roots > Unclassified | place... | reverse complement strand
TTCACCAGCTATAACACTGCCACAGATACACGGAGGCAGGAGAATTCTCAGTAGCAACAAAGGTACCAAGACAATCTTTACAGTTTGAACCATATACAAATTCTTGTAGCAGTAATAGCCGGTTGCCTTCTTATTTCACTATCGCTCATAGTCGGGAAAGCACGTGGGACGCGAAAGCAAGAGGGACGCATCGGCTTTTGTTTCCTTTTCACTGTGTAGGCTTACCGAATACTAGTTTTCAACAATATATCCCTCTGCCCTATATCGGTACCGTATTTACTCGGTGGATTCGCTAGCGCCGAATGTCCCTGAATATTGCAACATCAGCCCAGATGGGTTTGGCTAAACAAGTTATTAGAATTGCGAAAGCCAGTTAATGAGATCCAACTCCACCAAATGACTCATGCCATACCGTGTCAGGAAAGCACTAATCCTTCTTAAGAACTTTTGTCTCTCAATCCCAAGATTAGCGAGGGAGGGGAGATAACGGAGATAGCGAATCGAACCAGTAAATACGGGACAGTATTTACCGGTTTGATCCACCAATAGAAATCATTGTCGAAGCTAAGGTAGGCTTAGCAGAGCAGGTTAACAAAATTATGAATACCAGTTGATGGGCTCTAACAGGCTCAGCTTAAATAGTCTCAACTGTTTACTAGAACATATTTCCTTCTGACAGCAATTTTGTATCAGATTGAGGGGAGAAGTCTTACTTCGGATGGTGGACCCAGCGAGTAAATACAGTATCCCTGGAGCCATGTGAAACAGTAAATTTCACGCCGAGACCAGCTTAAATACTGTCCACGTTAATATCTTTCCATAACAAGCTTCGCATGCCTAGGATGCTGAGTCGTTTGAGCATTAAAAGGGCTGAGAAATCAGGTTTCCCCACAAAACACAACAAAAAGCTATCCAGTTTTGGCCTTAGCCTGGTGGGCACAAATTTTACTGTTTCACACTGCCCAAGGGATAGTAGGGTAGAGGAATTCATTGTTGAAAACTAGTATTATGTAAGCCAACAGAGTGAAAAAAGAAAAGAGCCAGTCCATCCCACTTGCGTTCACGTCCCACTTGCTTTCCCTGACTATGAGCGACAGCGAAATAGGAGGGGAACCCTCTATTACCTCCATTACAATCAAGAGATCACCACAGCACCTCTTTCAGTGAAGGCTTTGCTAAAGTGAGTGCACTGTCAAGTGAGAGGTTTAAGGTTAGGCCCTAAGGGCAGGGTACAGACAACCAGAACACTACTAGGGGAATTGCCAAAACACTTGCTGAGCAGGTAGTCGATAGAAATAACATGCCCGAGAGATAGAATATTAAGCAATTAGCTTCATGTGGTTGTAGCTGGATGGAAACCTTGTAGGGAATGAGGATTCTCATGCCCCCGATTATTTGCTTACGTAAGCAGCCTCTGTGCTTTGGCTCCCTTCTCGCTTAGGTTTTTTTTTTTGCACTCGATGTCTACATGACCCGCCGTAAGGTGACGGTGTGCTACGGTTAGGTTCGGAGCAACACCCCCCCTTCGAGAGTGGCGGCTGATTAGAGTTCGCCCAGGCTGATTTCGCGCTTGATAATAATGATGTCCGCAGGGCTGTGTTAGCCGGGGCGGCAGGCGGGGTAAAGGACGCGATAGCACCAGCGGTAGGGAGGGGAGCCTGGGGGGTTGAAAAACGGAACGTATGAATGCGCGGCTAGAATGTGCAGAGATCGCGCTAAAATTAAGGGTGTTCGAACCAGGGTATGAAATTGCTTGTTCTAGAGGGGAGAAAGGAGGAAAGGAATATTATCACGGGATTACCGTATACTACTACCTTTGGTAAGAATACCATTCCTCACCATTAGCGACCCGCCCGCACCCCGCACTCTAGAATGCACAAGCACATCGAAAATATATTATGCATCCAGTAACTAAGGTGCACCCCCCCCCCCCGCCGCGATCCCCTCCTCTCCCAGCCTTCACAGCCGCTCATCAGAACTCTAACTGTACCCAATTAAGCTAGTGGCGCCTCAAATTCAAATTCGCGCTACTCGCGCGTAACTAGTACAGAACACAAGCACAGTTGCCAGCGGCAAATCTCAAAAATACTGTATTATAAAACCCACCCACCCCCAAGCCTCTTCAAATCAGATCCAGGAGGAGAGCTAGCGACAGATCTCTTTAGCGACCGGGCAGCGACCGGAAAGAAGGAAGGGAGGGGCCGCTGAGCCTTCCTCCTTGATGCGATGTTTTGGGCTGAAAAAGCCTAGTCGGATGGGGAAGTGTAAGATAGGCCACGGAGGTGGCGGCTCTTGTTGTCCGGAGTTGAAAGAAACGGCCGTGGGGTGTATGTGCTAGATAATGGAAGGGGGGGTGCACTAAATTAGATGGGTGTTGTAGAAGTTTGTTAGAGGGGACAGCTTTTCACCAATAATCACTCGGCTTTTTCAGATGCTGCTAGGTTTCTATCGAAAGCTGCCATGGGACAATGCTTTTTTGGAATTGGGCAAATAGTTTATGATACAAAGATGGAGAAGTCCCATATATACACTCCACACACCCGCGGCCACGCCCCAGGTGTGAAAATACAGTTACATCGCGACCCCCTGAACCCCCTTCATCCGGCGCTCCTGTTTCTGCTGCCACTTCACTTTCCTCTTCTCCATATTCAGCCTTTCCATTGCCTCGCGCTTCTCCCTAGCCTGCTTCTTCTTCGCTGCCTTCTCCTGTTTCTTCTTTTCCTTCAACTCCTTCTTCCACCCCTTAAGAAAGACGTTCGTCTTGTCCTTCACAATGGACTTCACCCCATCGCTGTGGCGGCCCCTAATAGCAACTAACTTTGACATGCTCCTCTCGTTGTCATTTCCAATCTTGATGTTTCGCTTCACGCGGGTTTTCGCTCCAAGAGCCCAGAGATCACCCCACCTGCTCTTTCTGGCGTCCGTGTACTCCACTTTTCCGAAGCTCTGGGGGACAGTCCAGCGTTCGATCAAGCCTGCCGGGGTGCACACGTCGAGTATGACATGCCCGTCGCGCTTGAGAGGCAGTTGGATGACGCGCGGAAGAGTTAGGCTGTAATTGCGGAGCTGTGGCATTGTGTACGGGCTTTGAATTGGCGTGCTGGGTTCGCCGTCGACGGGGGTTGTGGTGAAGTCCCCTCTTGTTGGGTTGATCTTGTTCTTTGTGTCGGCGCGGTGGTCAATGCCACGGCGAAAGGCGACGTATGAGTATTCGAGGTCCTCGTGGTCTTTGGACTGCTTGTGCATGAGTGTTCGCATATACCAGGGGCGCTGATAGCGTTGTGAGAAGCGGCAGTAATCTTTTCGTCGAGTGCCATCTGTAGGGCCGAAGGCAAACATGGGGCATTGTTCGTGATTCGTGCATGGGGCAATTATAGCGCCGGGCCCCTTTTCGACGGGGGGGTTAGTGGAGCCGTCGGCATTCGTGGTCTGGGGAGATTGAAAATCCTCACCAACGTCCTTGACGTAGTCCCTTAGGATGATAGAGCGGGCTCTGGCGATGGCCTCGAAGCCCATTGGTATGCCTTTTTCGATCATCAAAAGGACACCGCCATTTGGGTTTAGGTGCGACCAGAGTTGTTCAATGACTTGGCGGCGGTAAAAGTCCTCCACCAATGGGAGGAGTCTATTGGTAGCAATGATCAGATCGTAGAGTTTCCTCGGCTGAGCCTTATTCTTCTCTGTCGGCCCCCCCGGCGTGTAGTGTAGGTTTTCGAAATAGATATCCGGCATTCGGGGAATAAACGTGGTATTTTCCAAGAATTTCGAAAGCTTCTGCCTAAGAACGAGAGGGGCTGTGACAACAACGGCCCGCAATTTGCTCCTCTCCCTTGCCGCCGGCAGAGCCTTCCCATCCGGGCCAGGTGGTGGCTTCCCCGCTCTCTCTAAAAGCTCATCCTTCCTTCTCTCCTCTTCTGCCTCAACAATACTCCGCCAAGCAAATATCCCAGCGCCCCCACTCCCCACATCAAGCACATTCCTAATACCCTGCTCCTCCCCATCCCCACCGAGCACCCAATCGCCGCCCAGCCGTTTGCGCAACTCAGTCAACGAACTCAAGCATTGCGCGTACAGCCCTGGCATCACCGCTGTGAGAAATACGTTCGCATCCATATCAGACATGTGAGTATGGGTCGGGTTCGATAGGATATCCAGACTGCGCTTGCTCCGCTTCGCCGCATAGATGGGCGAGAAGGTGAACAGTGAACCGCCGAGAGTGTCTTGCGCAGCTTCCATCAGATGTGGAATCGCAACATCCGCGATGAGAGATTCTGTCCGGTTCCTCATTGACGGCGGAGGTAGGATGGTACCCGGGTGCGTTCCGAATCGACCGATGGAAGTGAGCGGATGTGTCCGATGGGGGGGAGGAGAGGCCGCACGGAACCCATCTATTTTTTCCCTTTCTACCTCTTCGGGGTGCGCGATTCGCGGGGCAGCTCGCGCGTATAATGCTTCCTCTGCAGGCGTCCCCGGGGGTAGAGATAAATGGTCCTGTTCATCGGTCTCATCAAATTCCATCTCGACCTCTTCCTGCGGAATCCCTACTCCATCCTCGTCGTGCACCGTAACCCTGCCTTCTTCGGAATACTCTTCAAAATCCTCCACCCTCTCGCCCGGTTGTAATAGTCGGATTGGGCGGCCATAGTACCTTTCGTAGAGTTTGTATTCGCTCTCGTCCAGTAAACCAGCAGGGAGGTATTCGCCATACTGCTCGCGTATCTGTCGCACATATTCCCCTATGGGCGGTTTTATTATTACCGCAGGGGGAGCTAATAGAGGAGAAGGTGTTGACGGTTCTCGTGAACGGTGTGGAAGTGTTGTGTGAAGGGGGCGGAATTTGAATTGAGAGCCCAAAGCTAAGAGCCGTTTCGACAGCGATAAGTAGCGAAGTGTACGGCAAGCTGCGAACATCGAGGAGAGGAAGTGTGAAGGATTCCTTGTTGGGGAGAATTGAAGTGGATTGAAGTGAGAATGTACAGCAGAGCAGTGGAGAGGTTTAAATTTTTTTCTTCTTTCTCGCCCACAACAATAAAAATTGCGATTATTGAATTAGGTAAGCAGCTTCAATAAGGTACCTCTGAGTTACCGGTATCACAGGCTGTAGGCCTGAACAAGAGAGCTTTGGAGCAAGTATTATGATATGCAAACAACGACAAAGCATAAGGCTATGAACAAGATAAACCATCTCCAATAGCTGTACTGTGCTGCACTCTAGTGCAAATTAGGGTGCGGGTATCATAATATCACCTAAAACACAAACGGTACTGTAGTACATACTCTTCTCCAATTCTTACAGACAGCACAACTCGGATAACAATAGCATAATAATATGGCACATACAGCGCACACAACACGGTAAACCTATAAGCTCAATGCTACACTTATCTCCTACCCTCATACTTGCGACTTTCTCTACCAACCCACCACCACCACCACCCCTTCAATTCACTTCACACACCTACACACGTCTCGCAACTTAAAATACCTTCGCACACACCTTCACACCTTTCCCCACACATCGCAGAAAAGAAGAAGAAGAAAAATGCCCCCTACCCAAGCACAACTAGAAGCTTGGATTATCAAGCGCTCTTACGAGGTTGGCTTCAGCGATAACGGTACCTTTGTCGGAAAGAAATTGCTATTACAGAAATTACTACGAGATAGGTTCAAGTACGGTTTCGCTAGTTTCCCCGAGGAGGAGATAAAGCTAGCTTTCGCGAAGCTGTGTACTCTGGGACTCGCAATGAGGTTGAATGATGAAGGTGCAACCCGAGCTCGCGACAAGAGAGATCAGTGCAATTCTGAGAGCGGGAACGGGGCTCCGAACGGCACCACCCCTGGAACAACCCCTAGTAGTACCCCGGCTCCCCCCCCCCCCAAAGGACGGGACGTACCGCCAGAGCCTACCGCTCCCAAGAGGTCTTTTGCTACCCAACTGATAAACCACCGCCCCTTGTATGATAGCTAACCCTTATTCTGCTGCAGTGGTAGCCCCGATTTCTTCGATGCCATCAGTGAACCCGTCGACGTCCGTCCCTTGGAGCCAAACCCGAGCGAATCCACAAGAAGCCAGCTTCCAAATCTTCCCTACTGCGCCCAGCATAACATCACCACCTCACTGCAGTCAATCCTCGAAGGGGCCTGCTTCAAATTTGCCAAGCGTCATGTCCCGGAGCTGCTCACTCGAAAGCGATGGACCTGCGCTCACTCGGCAGAACTTTCCATGTGGACCAAGGAGTTGTCGAAAACATTCGAGCAGAAACCATCGAGCATCCAGCTCGACAGGATTGGCGGCGTAACCGAGCTCCCCCAACTGCTAAAGAGTCTCGACGAGCTTCGTCACAGCGCCGTCCATCGAATACCCGTTCAAGCCGACAAATTAATCCTGTTCATCAGCGCCTCGCTACACGCGGCCGAGATTCTGGGCGATGAGGATAAGCAGAAAGCTATCAAAGCTATCCTCTGTGCTGTCCACACCGCTCTCGACAAACAGAAGATGGAAAAGCAAAAAATCGAGGATGCCCTGTCCGACCAACTTCAAAGCATCGAAATCCAGAAGGAAAAGCTAGCTAAGCAAGCCAAGGAGGCCAAGAAGCAAGCCGAAGAATTGACCAATCTGCTGGACGATGAACTGGGGGCCATCATATCCCGGGAGTTACCCGTGGGCATAATTTCGCACTAACCAACTGATGTTTTTCCGCGCCACGAGGTAGGTAGCATAAACCCCCCACCATTCCGCTTGTATCATACCTTTATTGACCGGTGCTTTTCCCATTTGAAAGCCTCTCGCACTTGGAGATTCGACTATTCGGCGACGGACGCACCAGAAAAGATCTAGTGCTAGCTAGCCTAGCAACGGTGTATATGTATAGAGACATGGGGTATTGTTAGTGTCGATAACAGAACATTGTGCAAAAATACCTCCAAAGGGTTTACCATTAACATATGAGTAATGAAATTCTGCAAGTCGCCAGGTTTCTAATTCTTCAGGGGCTAGTCCACTTGTGCTATTTATTACTACCTTGAGCTTGAACCGATAAATCATCAAGTCTGACCGTTGATCCCCCGCCTATTGTAGAAATCCCCACCCAGCAACCCGCTACGGCGCCCTCCTTCACCCAAGCTGTAGCAAAATGCAAAGCAAATCATTTAACATCTATCGCGAAAGAGAGAGAGAGGGAGCGGTATCAACCTCCGCAATTATTCCCCTCCCTCGCAGCGCAGAGCCCAAACCGGCAATCATCAAGATTGAACATAGCACTCCAAATTCCAACTAAACTTAGATAGCGCACATCCCCCCAACAATAGCTTAAATCCAGCACCGAAAGGGTTTAGTTTAATATACCCAGACATCAGAGCGGCCGTATCCCAGTCCGTTCCTTCCATCCTCAGCAATACTAGAATGGTGGATATATTTCCCCATCCGAGCATTCCCATCAAGAGTTAGAAGCGATAACCACCCGGAGGGTAAAAAAAACCCCCACAGCAGCACATCCCTCCCTCTCTCCCTCCCTCCCTCCGTAAATCCGACAGACAGACGGATTGATAACCGTCGTTCGTATGATATTACCATACAACTTTTGCATTTGCAGCTCACGATAGCAAGATGAACCAACTCAGGGCCAATCATACAACCAACATCCAGCCAACCCGCCAAAACTTCGCCCCTACGTACACCCCAAACACCACCTCAACCGAGAACAAGTGCATCCCACACGTCTTCCCAACCCCCTCGCTGGCAGAAGCGGTCCCCGGAAGTAAGCTCTTCCCCAAAATAGTTAGTCCCCGAGAAGAACTGACCCTTCGCAAGCTGGAAGGAAATCCGCCTCACCGCTACCCGAACCTACGAGTGGTATATATCTGCGAGCTAGCCAGCCAGCCAGGCGCAGGCGCGGCAGGCACGGGTTCGGCGAGGTTTCTTGTATAGAAACTTGCTGGAGATGGAGGAAGGAAGGGGGAAGTTTTTATCCGGGCTGATTGATAGGAAGGAAGGGACGGACTTGAGCTTAGAGACTTGGTTCATCGGCTTACCCGGACTACATTAGGGAGGAGTGGAAAGACCGCATTTGTGGATGGTTTGGCGAGTTGTCGATAGTATGATATGTGGATTGGGGAACGGGGGTGCTCAGGTTCTGATGAAGAGCTTGCGTGAGGGGACGGTGCTGTTTCGACTACTAAAAGTCGCTGCTAAGGGGTCTTGGTTATGCGGTGTGCTGGTCTAGCTATCCTCAGGCTCTTTGGGAGCTATGGTGTGCTGATGAGGGGGGTGGAATTGTGCCTTGTAAGTGCTCATAAGATATCACTCAACTGATATGAGGATGATGCTCCAAAGTGCCCCGAAGTGGTACCGGTAGTTTGAGGCCGTAAAGAGACTTCCGGAGTCAGTTTTTGAGCCCCCCCACCAGACGTTTCGTATGCGCTCCGGAGCCGTATAATTTCTTGTATGATGCAGGTAAGAGATAACTTTCCACCGACCCTACAGAACCCACAAAGGGACAGTATTTTTACACCAAGTAGAAGGGGTTAAGGGTCACCGAAGCGTAATGGTTTTCATTTGTTCCTGGGTCACTCGGCCAACGAGAGAGCAGGAAGTTTCTGTCGTCGGTACTATACATTTTGGGTTCGGCTCACTTTTTTCCCCCTCCAAAAAAGCGCATACCAATTCCAGTCAAGTACCCTATTCGCCTCACTTACCCTCAACCCCCTGTGCACACCCATCCACACAACTTCTTCACCTCGTTGCGCAACATCTCCCATCTGAAACGGTTTCTCTCAGGCGCAATTGACAGGACCCAACGAGACAAAATGCACAACACAATCCAAAAAAACAAACAAAAAACCAAATTATCCCGCTACCCCCCGTAGGACCTGAAGCGCTGGAACTCCCTTTATCCCCTTCTCACTCTTAAGAGAGTGATAAAACGCCCAATATGCCATGGTAACGGGTGTGAGCTGCCCTTCGTCAAGGTAGGTTGTGACATAGTTGGAATCTTCCAATTTTTTCATGAAATTGGTGAAAAGCTCGTAGAATCTGTGGCTAGGAGTCTGAAGGCCGTCAGATTTAATGGTAGCATGAAAGTTTATAATATTCAATGTTTCCCGGTGTGCTAAGGATGTTAGCATTAGTCTATAATGAGAGTATTTCAGTTGGGAGGAATTGCTTACAGATTTGCCAAATAACCTGGGGCGTGAACACATAAAGGCTCTTGAAGACAGAAACATCATCTCTCCGATGCAGGGCAGCCTCTTTGTACAATTCGGCATCAGCTTTAACGTCTCCACCATGAGTGATCGAATTTCCATCATGAATATATCTTTGGTCTACCCCCTCTACAATCCCCACATGAGTTTGTTTATAGTTAACCAAGAAGCGGTGCCTGATAAGCCCATAAGCCTGGACGGATAAGGTCAGGTTCGTAACCTGGCCTTGTAATGAGGTAATCGTGATTTCGTGCAACCCAACTCGCTCCTTTAAAGAAGATGTTTCGCCTTCTAGGGCTTTTACCCGTTCAGGAAGCATGGCCCAGTCATGGCCAATACTATTTGCCACCGTAAGTGTTGGAGTGTTTCGATCAACTGATAAACCATCATTTTCCAATATATCTGATAGGTTCTTTTTAGCGCTCGAGATGATGTGTTGGTCATCGCCTATGTGTGCCCTGGCCACAACAATTGCCTGACACTCAGGCAGGCTTGTGTCAAGGCTCTCAGGAGTTGGGATCGGCCCTGGATGTCGGGTTCCGTCCTGTCTTTGCTTCCCCTTTCTCCAAGTCATTAACCTTTTCACTAAGTCAGGCTTTACCCCATTTTCCGGTAGTCCACGCTCCAAGCACAATATCCTGAGCTCGGCAACTTTCAGCCTGTCCAACCCTACGCGAGAGATGTGTTTTTGCCCACTCATCTTGCTTGTCCTGTGCACTTGAGTTAGCAAGCTAAGTATACATGACAAACTGTGCTCGTGATGTCCAAGCATTTTTAAAAATGCTTGAACATTGTGTGTATGGCTTAGATTAGGTAGGCTGTTGGGGATGATGGTCTCACTCTGTAGTATGTGTTGGAAAAAAAATGTTTTTCAGAAATTGTCGTGAGGGAAGTGTGGAGTTGAGAGGGAAGGATTATGATACAAGATTTCAGGCCAGGCGGTGGTGTTTATAAATTTATGCCACACAAACTGCAGGCTTGATACTGGGACCTTCTACGTATGAGTCAAAACTAGTTAAATAGAGCAGTAACACCTGTTTAGCTAAGTTAACCTTAAATAACTGTTTTCTAACTTCCTGCCAGACATTCTAACCTTATACCTAAACTGGAATAATTTTCCATAAGGTATAATTTACTGTTTCTTAGATACACGCCTTAATTCCTTTTGCAAAGATAATAGGCTCAAGCGTAGTAGTGCGTGCGAACAAATCATGGCCTTCAGCCCAAATGCCGTGAGTCCTTGGCGCTGGGGGACAAAGAAATTGGTTTAAAAGTTAGCACTGAAATGTCCTTTTCCCGGCGGAAATGACAGTACAAATCGGAAAGACACAAAAGGAAAACAAAAGAAACTACCGGAGGGGCAATCACCGCTCACACAGCCGGAAGTACAGTAGATCAAAGTAGATAAAATCACGAAGTTGCCGATGATGAAAGAAAGCAAAGTCACGATAGCATTCCGAAAAGAACCTCTTTCCCTGAGGTGGTCGTTGTTGTCCCTCCTCTGTTCTCTCTACCTAAATACACCACCTTATAAACCTTCGCACCCCTGCTCTAACTACGTAATCTCAGGCTAGCCCCATCTCGTGCGCCCAAAGCACTACTTATCTATGTGCTGATATGAAAACTATCTACATCCAATGAGCTAAAGTCGTAAGCATGATTTCATACGCCACAGCACCCAGGGGTGCATCATTTGGTCGTTAGCGATGCACTCCATGATTGCATGGTCTGGGGGAGGTGGCCATTTGCTCAAGAGGATCAATAAAAGGATCTCAAAACACCCGAAAGAGGCACCTAAGGCACCACTTTTGAACCGCCGTGATGAAATATCACTCGCAATACTGAGTATTTCGAGCGGGGAATGCGGATAGACGTAGCAGATATGCGGTGTTGGCAATAAGGGACGAAGAAGGGGGGGCGGATGGACGAGGTGTCCATGATCAAAGGAGGGGGGATCTGTCCATTCATATATACGCCCCTATAATAGCATATAATCCTTGTACTATCTCCCCCTCAAAGCCCACATGTTCTTAACCAGTGAAATTAAAGTGAGTACGATTAAACCATGCACTGCCCGTGACAGTAGGCCAAGAGCACAGCTTCTAACAACGCATCCACACCAGCGCCTCTAGAAAAGCGCATGCCGATAGAGCAAACCGGATGAAGAGGGCAAAATCAAACACTCTATCTCGGACTATTCAACGCCTATTCACTCGCACAAGCACACGTAATCAGCGAATATACGCCACACCC
>Ga0307513_10010729_pt1 | contig 11455 bp, 9 predicted proteins | sample 15_EM_MG_FD_202174 | JGI IMG/M metagenome (GOLD analysis project Ga0307513, IMG submission 202174) | Populus trichocarpa ectomycorrhiza microbial communities from riparian zone in the Pacific Northwest, United States - 15_EM | ecosystem: Host-associated > Plants > Roots > Unclassified | place... | reverse complement strand
ACGATTGATTAAAAAAAAAAAAAAAAAACGACCAAGAGATAGGATCTTCACGCAACCATCTAAGTACTTTTCTATACTTAAGATATTGCAATATAATTACGCTTTACTCTCTTTACATACACTCCTCCTCTATAACAGCCTACGCTCTAAGAACCTGGAGACTATTGTGATAGTCTCGACAGGTTGCCCGAACATAGGACTATTGTGATAGTTCTATCAAGCACGACAATCCACCCATCTTACTATCTGGAAAGATAATACTGCTCACGAACCACTCGAGACAAGCAAGCCAGTTCCGTACTATCTGAAGTGATAGTACATCCCTATGCCTTGGTGCAGAAAAGCGAGACTCGCTTATGCAAGAACGACAGTCGTTGCTTGTTGCATACGTGCTCAACAATAGGATTGTTACATTTGGTTGCGTCTTTTCGCAACACCCAACGACACCACGGATATCGACCCTATAGAGAACGAGTCACCAACCCCAGGATTAGCTTCACCAATCGAACTTGACCCACCGGACGAAGGATCACTAGACCTAGGATCGGCACTAGAAGAAGCACTTAACACGGCACTTTCCCACGAGGAATCTCAGGGAACAGCAAGCCCGGTTACACCGGAAGAAGAATCGCCAGAAGGAACACTCTCGCCAACTACCCCAAGAGCCAGAAGAATGAGTGCCGTTCCAGGACCAGCACCGGTGCCAGCGCCAAACCCGCTAGTGGGGTTAACAGGGGATCAACTTGCGGAATTAGTAGCTCAAATAGCTACCCGAACAGAACAACGCCCTCGAGTCCAACAATCATCCCACTTTGAGGGAGAAAGAACCAAATTGAGAATATTTCTGGTCCAACTAGGAATCTACTTCGATGCCTTGGGATGGAACGAAGATCAGCATCACAAAAAGATAACCTACGCCAAATCACTTCTAAGGGGAGCAGCCGGCCAATGGCTGGTTCCCTACATCGAAGGGAGACTCGAAGAAAACTGGGACACATGGGCACAATTCATGGAAACCCTCAAGCTACACTTCGGAGACGTGGACGCCAAAGAGACAGCCCGCAACAAGATCACGGGCATTACGCAAAGCGGAAGGACGATGACTGAATATGCGAACGAATTCAGAATGATAGCAGCCGAAACCGAATACGACGAGGGAACCTTGACCCAACTCCTATTAGGAGGATTGTCAAAGAAACTACAAGACGCCTGGGAAGCAGGCGAAACAGACAATCTCAACACAACACTGGACATCACTAGATGGGCAATTGCAAAGGAGAACAAACACAGCATGATGGACCACATCAGAAAAGGAAGACCAACTGGGAAATTCGACACAGCACCACGAAACGTCAATGGAACGTTTAGACCCACGCCGGTTAGCGAAAATCGAGGCGATCCCATGGAATTGGACGCTACCCGAAGAAGACCAGGATTCAACATCTCGGCAAAGGAATACCAACGAAGAATGAGGGCAAATCTATGCCTCAAATGCGCCAAACCAGGACACAGAGCCGCGGCATGCCGAAGCCAAGGAAACAATAAAGAAGGGGCAACCTGGGAACCGAAAACCAACAACAAGAAGCAATGGAGGCCACCAGCCAAAGCACGAGAAATGGAGGTCGAAAGAGGAGCAGAAGAAGAGTCGGGAAACGACGAAAGTCCCCAGTAAGCAATGGTCTGAGGGACAAGATCAAACCAAAGCCCATTGAGATGAGGAACCTATACGCGGCACTGAACAACACGGAAACATTGGACAACGAGAATGACGATATTATGGTCCAGATACGACTACACGGCACGAAAAGACAAGTTACGATCAACGCAATGATAGACTCGGGCGCAACCGAGGACTTCATCGACAAAGGGTTCTGCAGCAAATATAATATCAGAACCACGCAAGCGAAAACGACAGGAGAGGTTTACCTCGCGGACGGTCAACCCAGCGCTATGGGACCAATCACCCCTACAGCGAAAGTACCTATGGACATTGGTAGCCATAGGGAATTGGCGACCTTCCAAGTGGCTAAACTACCCAACCATGAGGTCATCCTCGGGATGCCATGGTTAAGGCAACACAGTCCCCGAATCGACTGGGGCCAAGGAAAGATCACCTTCGAAAGTGAAAGGTATACAACATGGTGTTTAAAGGAATCACCCACGGTATACGCAATACCTGAAGACGAGGCGCGAGAAGAGAACTTGAAAGTGGAGTTCGGCGTGACTCGAAACAAGAAAGATCAGAGGATCCAAGTTAGGTTACTTAATCCTCAAGCAAGAATACCCACTCGAGGATCAGCAGAGGCTGCAGGACACGACCAGTACGCAAGCGAAGAAAGGACTATTCCAGCCCGAGGACAAGATGTTGTCCCAACTGGAATATCAATTACACCACCTAAAGGAACCTATGGACGGATAGCACCACGAAGCGGCATGGCAGTTAAACATCAAATTGCTGTCAATGCAGGTGTGATCGACTCCGACTATACAGGCGAAATCAAAGTGGTATTAGCCAATATGAGCGACCAGGACTACCAGATCCAAAAAGGCGATCGAATCGCACAACTCATCGCGGAGAAAATACTCGAGAGCAACTGCTACCAAGTCCCCAAGCTGGGGAAAACCGATCGAGGACAACAAGGATTTGGACGCACCGGAACTCCCAAAGCACGGATCTGCGAGATCAGCGCACGAGCTTTTGGAAAGTTCTACCGACGACCTGACACGACCACGGGTATCCTCAAGTACAACAAAAAAGAAGGACGAATAAGCCTAGAATCGGTTAACATTAGGACCGAGCTAGCTATCAAGAGCGGAAAATACCAGAAAAAAAGAAAGCTGGAGGAAATGGTGCCTCAAGAATATCACGGATACTTGGACATATTCGAAGAAGAAGAACAAACAAAGCTACCACCTCACCGACCAGGAGTAGACCTGGACATTAAACTCGAGGAAGGGCAAGGACTGCCTGTCAAAAAGATTTATGCGCTCTCCCAGGACGAACTGGAAGAACTCTGGAACTACATCAAGCAAAATGGAGAAAGAGGATGGATAAGAGAAACCTACTCTGACAGAGGATCTCCCATCATGTTCGTCAAAAACAAGGACGGAAAACTCCGACTATGTGTCGACTATCGAGCGCTCAACTACGTCACCAAGAACGACAGATATCCTCTACCCCTGATAGGGGAAGCCTTGGACAGGCTACGGACCGCTAAATACTATACAAAGCTGGACATCAAGGATGCCTATCACAACGTCAGAATCAAGGAAGGAGACGAATGGAAGACAACCTTCACCACGAAATACGGCACATACGAATATTTGGTGATGCCCTTTGGGCTAACCAATGCACCAGCAGCTTTCCAGAGATGGATCAACAGGACGTTGCAGTCATATATCGACATATGCTGCATAGTATATCAGGACGATGTCCTTATATAATCAGACAGTCTGGAACAACACCAAAAGGACGTGGCCACCATTATACGAGCCATCAGAAAGCAAGGGATGAAACTCAAACCGTCAAAATGCGAGTTTCACCAAAGAGAAACGGAATACCTAGGATTCATCATCAACAACAAAGGAGTCAAGGTCGACCCTATTAAAACGGCAGCCATATGGGATTGGAAACCACCTACCAACAAGAAAGGAGTCCAAGAATTCATGGAATTCTGCAACTTCTACCGACGGTTTATAGAAGGATTCAGCAGAACAGCCAAACCCCTATACGACAGAACCAAGAAAGACGTCAAATGGGAATGGGGGGACAAGGAACAAGCGGCGTTCGACGAATTGCGACGGAAGTTATGCTCAACCCCAGTGTTGACATACTTTAAACCAGGAAGACCACTCCTTGTCGAAACCGATGCTTCAAAATATGTCTGCTCAGGTATATTATCTCAATATGACGAAGACGGGAAATGGAGACCGATAGCGTATCGGTCCAAAGCGATGGCACCTGCAGAATGCAACTACTACGTACACGATAAGGAACTATTAGCCATAGTACAAGCACTCAAGGAATGGAGACGATACCTCAGAGAAAGCGGACAACATTTCAAAGTCCTAACCGACCACAAAAACCTAATAAGGTTCACGACAACGAAAGAGCTGACGGACCGACAAATCCGATGGAGCGAAGTCTTGAGTAGATTCGACTTCAAAATCGAATTCCGACCAGGAAAAGAAGGAGGCAAGCCGGATGCCTTAACAAGAAGAAAGGCTGACATGCCTCAGGAAGGAGACAAAAGGCTCACACAGAAAGAAAGAATTCTCCTGCCAAAAGAGAAATACTTCGACACCAGCATCCAAGAAATGGAAACAATAAACTTCAAAACAGACAATGAAGAAGAAATCAGCAACGAATCGGCCAAGGATAACCAAATCCAAACAATAAGGGAAGCGCTGGACAGAGGAAACACAGAAATGAAAGGGGTGGCCTTAGGATGGTGCCAGTGGAAAGATGGATACCTTTGGCACCAAGGAAAGATTTCGATTCCTAACAACGAGGGAATACGGACCAACCTTATACGACGACACCACGACATTCCTCAGGCAGGCCATGGAGGAACGGCCAAAACTACCGAGCTTCTCCAAAGAAAGTACTACTGGCCACGCATGAGGGAAACAATCAAGCAATACGTCAAAAACTGCGATATTTGCCAACGGACAAAAGTCGTACGACACGCACCATACGGGCTGATGAAACCTAACGAGGCCCCCGATCGACCATGGAAGTCAATATCAATGGATTTCATCACAGATTTGCCACTATCAGAAGGATCAGATGCAGTCCTAATCGTTATCGATAGGCTAACGAAAATGGCTCATTTCATACCAAGCACGCAGAACATGAAGGCGCGGCAGTTCCAAGAAACCTTTATGAGGGCAATATTCAGACTGCATGGGCTACCACGAGACATTATCACGGATCGAGGCTCGATATTCACATCCGACCTATGGAAAGAAACCACGAAGAAACTGGGGATCGAAAGAAGGCTGAGCACAGCCTTTCACCCAGAAACGGACGGCCAAACGGAACGGACAAATTCCACTTTGGAACAATATCTCTGAGCCTACGTCAACTATCAGCAGGACAATTGGAAAGAGCTTCTACCAATGGCCGAATTCGCCTACCATAATGGATATCAAGAAAGCACCAAGCACACACCATTCTTCGCAAATTACGGAACAAACCCCGAATATCAGGCCATCGGACACCTGATACAAGGAAAGACAACGTCACCAGACGATATGACTCGATTACATGACACACTACAAGCAGAAATGACGGAAGCCCAGATGCGACACAAAGAATACTACGATGCGCAACGAAAACCTGATCCCAAGATACAACAAGGAGATATGGTGTGGTTACTACCAAGAAATATCAGGACTACCAGGCCATGCAAGAAGCTTGATTACAAGAAAATCGGACCATTCAAAATCTTGGCAAAGATAGGAACCAGCGCTTATAAGCTGGACCTCCCGACCTCGATGAGAATACACAACACATTCCACATCTCTCTTCTCGAGCTCTACAACAAAAACAAGCTTCCGTCACAACGATCAGAACCGCCCCCTCCTATCATTATTGAAGGAGAACCAGAATACGAACTCGAAGAAATAGTCGACTCACGGCTACATTACAACAAGCTCCAGTACAGAGCTAAGTGGACAGGATACTCGCCAGAACACGACAAAACCTGGTACTGTCGGGCATGAAGGTGTTTTCCTACCGAGCTAATTATTTTTAATTTTTTTATATAGTTTTATAGGGACTTGGGGTGGTGGAGATATGGACATGGAAGCAGCTAGAGCAGATGCGGGATGTTGTCATAGGCACGGGCACTTAGTTACCCGTATAAAGACCTGTAGCTAGTTTCACAGGAGGCGCACGACATCTTGACAACACCCTCTGTGAAATGAGGATTGTTTTCTAGTATCGTGAGCTTTAGGTTTTTTTCTTCTACCGTGACTTTTTAGGATTTCACATAACAACAAGCAAGTTCCGGTAGTGTGAGCGGTGTTTGCCCTTGCCGGTTATCCTGTTTTTTCTTTTCTTTCGATCACAGGCTTCGGGGTTTTATTTCACCAGAGACCATTTTCAGCCTTTCTCAGACTCCTTTTCTCAGACCATAGTTCGTGCTCACAGTACCCCGCCGATAACTTCAAAAATGCAGACCTCGCAAAGCGGAACTTCCACTCCCGCAACTCAAGCAAGCCGCACCTCGATCAAACTAGAGGAACAAGAGAACGGAGACATGCTCGTCTCCGTATCGCAGACACAGAACCAGGAAGAAGCCCCTCCACCCCCACCGAAGACACCAACCCTGCAGGAAAACTAGGGAACCACGATAGGCTTGCCGGAAATGACACCGACAAGCCAGCCATACCGCTCACCCTCGGCCTGGGAAGAAGTGACACGTAGGCAAAAAGAACACGATGCACTCCACTGGACGGGGTGCTACAACGACAACTGCTGGGTGCGCGACAGCGAGAAAACGGCACGAGGATGGTACCCCAAGAAATCCAATGCTACGCAATCCGGTTGGAACCAGCCATACGAAACAAAGGCACCAGCACCGGAAGATGATCAACCGGTCCAAATATCAAAAAACCAGCAACTAAAGGCAAGGCATTCCACCAGAGACTGGAAGGAATGCTACAACAACAAGTGCCCGACACACATCCAGTACAAGGTGGACGCAGGGTACTACCCGCAGAAGGACGGAACGAAGAAGGAACTCTCGCACTGGCACCGGTACCACCGAGATCCAAAGTTTCATGTCGGAAGGAAAGGCGTCGTGGGGACACGACAGGAGAAGGAGGGGAGCAAAGAAACACAACCCGATATCGAAGCCTTACACAGGCAGATCCGGGAACTGTCGGACGAAAGGGAACGATCCCAAAAAAAACGAGGACGTTTACCGACAGAAGGTAGCGGCCCAGCAAGCCAAGATAGGACGCCTTCAGGAAGACGTCCAAGGACTTCGCAGGACGGTGGCAGGATCGGGATTCAGCCTAGGAAGGTTGAAGAGAGAGGTGGACGACACGAGAAAAGGAAAGCAGGAGCTCGAGCGCCGGAACCACGAGCTAAAGAAAGAATTGAGAAGAGCTGGGCGGAAGTTGCTCGATTTGGGCAATTAGCATCGAGGGACCGATGCTAAGGGGAGACGGGAGCTAATGTCACCAATCGTGACTAAGCAAGGCAGATTTCACATGACTAATACTTATTACTCATAAGGTATGTGGGGTTTTTGCACTATGACGTCATTTGACTCATAGCTTTCACATGACTGCGCACTTGCGAGTTATTGGTTGATTATGATTGGTTAATGGTTTTGTGACGTCACGATTGTGACGTCACATGATGTAATGATTTCGCACATGACTCAGATTACGAGTCATGGGTTTCACACATGCGACTCATTTGAGCGCATGATCGAGTTTATGGGTTTGGATCGAGGAAAAGAGAAGGTGCGCAGCTGATTTGTAAGAATCAGCTGATGGATTTCGCACCATGACTAATTATAAGTCATGGGGGCTATGTTACACGATGAGGATGAGTCACCAGGGTTAGGGTTGTGAGAAGATGCCTAGATAAGGCGCTTGGTTCCGACCAAGATCTAGGATCTTCACGCAACCATCTAAGTACTTTTCTATACTTAGGATATTGCAATACAATTACGCTTTACTCTCTTTACATACACCCCCCCTCTACAAGAGCCTACACTCTAAGAACCTTGAGACTATTGTGATAGTCTCGACAGGTTGCCCGAACATAGGACTATTGTGATAGTTCTATCAAGCACGACAATCCACCCATCTTACTATCTGGAAAGATAGTACTACTCACGAACCACTCGAGACAAGCAAGCCAGTTCCGTACTATCTGAAGTGATAGTACATCCCTACGCCTTGGGGCAGAAAAGCGAGACTCGCTTACGCAAGAACGACAGTCGTTGCCTGTTGCATACGTGCTCAACAATAGGATTGTTACAGTCTTCTATTGTTCTAATATACAGGCCAATTCATAGAAAAACTTGAACACGCAGTCATAAGAACCCTTCTGACCCCTCAGGCGTGCGAAACCCCCCCCCCTCACCCGATTCCCCCACTTAGTATCATTTAGCACTGTAACTTCAAGTTCATGAATACAATTCCCGGGGGGCACAGGAAGGAACCTATACCATCATGTAGCTGGCATCGAGCCCAACAATCCCCCGCAATCAGATCCAGAATCGGCCAAGTGGTTGTGGAGGAATCTGCCATCGAGTTCAGGGACCTGTAGAAAGACCACTCTCAGAAGGGTTGGCGGATTCATGAGTTTTGATGCGACAGAGACGTACCTTATACCGTCGCGTAGCCGGCGTCGAGTCCAACAACCCTCTGCAATCAGATCCAGAATCGGCCCAACGGTTATGGAGGAATCAGCCATCATGTTCTGGGATCGCCAGCACACCATTCAGTACTGTAACTTCATGAATAAAGGTCGCGGGGGGAAGTATCATATATCATGGTGAAGCCTGTGTCATGGACAATAACCTCCCATAAAGGACATCAGAATCCGTCCTCAGGTCATCGAGTAACCTGCCGTTGAGTAAAATATCGCCAGCTTTATACCTGGTATACCCTCCACAGAAGACAGCGAATTCCTGAGCTCTGATGCGACAGAGACGTACCTTATACCGTTGGAAAGCTGGCGACAGGCCCAACAACCTCCCGCAAACGGATTCAAATTCCAACCATCGGCTGTGGAGATATCTGCCATCGAGTAAAATATCGCCAGCTTGATACCTGATACACCCTGCACAGAAGCCAGCGATTTCATGAGTTTTGATGTGACAGGGGCGTACCTTATACCATTGCGTAGCTGGCGTCCAGCCCAATAATCCCCCGCAATCAGATTCAGGATCGGAGCAGTGGTTGTGGAGAAATCCGCCATCGAGATCTGTGATCGCCAGGGTATCGATGAAGACAACTCTCATAAGGGTCAGCGATTTCCTGAGTTTTGATGCTACAGAGACGTTCAGGATCGGAGAAGTGGTCGTGGAGGAATCTGCCATCAAGTTCTGAGATCGCCAGCACCACACCCCATTCAGCCCTGTAACTTCCTGAATAATATCCCTCTGGGGATGAATCTTATACCGCTGGATAGCTGGCATAGAGCCCAGGAACCTCCAGGTGTCGGATTCAGGATTGATTGTCTGGGTGTGGTGGAGTGTTGCAGCTGTGGCCCGGGAGTGTGGATGTTGAGTCTTGTGATGAAAAGTGTGTCGCATCGCGTCCAGTTTGAGGCTAAGTGCCGAGAAACCACCAGGCCCTATGCTAGACTTAAGAGCATTATGGCTATCACTCGCTTTCAGACTGGAGTGAGCTGGCATTTTCGCTCATTCAAAGATGATGTTCTGAAAATAGAACTCTGAGTGCCAGTGTGACTCAGACATAGGGTCTTTAGCGCAAATTTAAGATTAAGGGTAAGATGGCTTTCTCACCAGGCGCCAGCACTAACCATATTTTCTTTGCCAAGAAATACTCCTTGCTCACATCTGGGCTAGAAGACAAAGAAGGCTGAAAGGAGAATCAGGGGTAGTAGTGAATCCTGATGTGCGATGGTGTTGAGGTTTGAGTCAGGATGCATGGGAGGCAGTGTTGCTTGGTTGGATGTGTCCGGATGGAAACCAGTGTAGGCAAGGGTCTCCAGACGTACCTGAAGCAACAAGATATGGCATATGGGTACAGGACGTACAGGACGCACAGGACGCAGGGTCCAGTCGGGGAGAGTCAGGACGCAACACTACTGTATCTGACACAGGCCACCTTTTTGCTGATGCAAGCCAGTTCCTCGGGTCCAGAAGGGTGGTCTTTGGCATTCGGAGAACCTCATGAATCCGCCCCTCGTTGGAGGTAAGTAACTCCACGATGTACTCTTTCCCGCTTAAAGGACTGGTTCGACAGGCTTCTTTGTCGTAATGCAAGCTTGCATAAGTGCCTACTAGTTGTCCTATCTGGCATAACATAGAGGGAGAAAATAGTACAGAGTTTGTGGTTGGCCATGGGTCTGACATCTTTCGTATTTTCTCTGTTCTATATTTACATATTGTGTGCGATGACTTCTACTTACAAAATTGGCTTTGGTGTGGTTGGGTTAGGGTTCTTTCATTATGGCGTTTTGGAAAAAATAGATTTTTTCTATTTTTTGGAAACTTTCATTTTGGGCACATTGTTGCAACTTGATTGTTGCAACTTCATGTTCCCCAGACACGACATTCCATCACAAAATAGTGTTTTGGCTCAAAATGCTATAATCTAGGTCATTATTGAGGTTTGCCGTTGCAACCAGACGCACCCTAAGCCCTGTACCTCCGTAGAATTCAGCCTATATCGGCCTAGGCTATCTTCAGCTGTTGCCTGCCTTGGCCGGCCTACGGCCTATAGTCCGGCATACCATCGGCCTGGCCCGTTGGGTACAGTGAGTGAGTCTGTCTTTGGGTCTGATGGGACAGACTACAGTATACTAGACCATTGCAGATTATAGCAAATAGTAGTGTTCTCAACGGGGCAGTCCGTCCGTCCTGGGCCAGGACGGGGACGGACGACATTATGTCACCGTCCGGTATTTTTCTAAACTGCCCTGAAACTCATCGCCAAAGACTAGGGCCCATCGTCCCCCTGGAGAAATGTCTCATGCTAGCCGTCCTGCCGTCCTCAGTATGACAGTTCCCTGTATTCCCCCACAGTCCCCTTATTCCCTAATGTTGAAGGTCACCGGGAATCACTCACTTTTTTCCTGTTATTCTTGGGTTCTTTCATTTACTCATTGGTATTATATTGACTACTACGGTATTGTTCCCTATGTTTTTGGTGATTTCCCCCGTCACTCGCTTTCTCTACCGTAACCCGGGTTGGATTGATGGAACTGGAGATGGAAGTGCAACTTAGTGACTCTCATGGATGCTGGTGCTGTGGCATCACAATGGCTCAATGTGTGAAAGAGTTTCTTTACAGCAGGTTCTTGTGCGCGGGAAGATGTAAATTATCATCGCGATGGATTTCGTGCTTAGTTGTTATTCTCACTGTCTATCATATCTCCGATGTATTTTCCACTTTGGGCAATCATAAGATTTTGGGAGGGACTCTATTCAATAAGGGTCCATTCTCTCAAGGGGTTAGAATAGAATAACCAGTGTTCTCAAGAGGCCAGTCCGGCCATGGTTTTGAAAAGCCTGAGTCAGTCCGGCTTTAATTATCAGCGGCCGCCAAAGCCTGCATGCGCCCGGGCAACCGCTGGGTCGAGTGGATAGGCGAACCGGTGTGCCCTGAGGTGTTTGATAGGGTAGTGAGAGCAGTCATGTCGCTCGATCGGGCCCACGGAAAAACTCTGTTTAGTAGTTAGCTTGGCGCACACACTTTAGCACATAAGCCGCCTCTCATGTAGACTAGACTAACA
>Ga0307513_10010728_pt1 | contig 11456 bp, 15 predicted proteins | sample 15_EM_MG_FD_202174 | JGI IMG/M metagenome (GOLD analysis project Ga0307513, IMG submission 202174) | Populus trichocarpa ectomycorrhiza microbial communities from riparian zone in the Pacific Northwest, United States - 15_EM | ecosystem: Host-associated > Plants > Roots > Unclassified | place... | reverse complement strand
GTTGAATCTGCTCACCCAAACCATTGGAATTCGCCTCCTAACCGTGGCTGCGCTCGTGAGAGAGGTTTCGGAAGTCCAGATATCGGGGATTTTTTTTCCTGTTGTCCGGTGTCGACCACCAGGCCCCAGTCATTATATGGACTAAAGGGCTTGATCCTCCAATTGCAATTACTCCCCTGAGTCATGCAAGAATTCAGAGGCGATGCACAGGCTCACGGCCAGGGTGATTCGAACAGGCACGAGAGAAGCTGGTGTCAGAAGGTTTGCGACATGCCAATGGAATATCTACAAGAAGATTAGGATTAAAAAGGTATTTTATATGATTAAGCCCATAGAGATATCTAGTTGGACGGACATGAGGCGCGGTTTCGGGGACAATGTCACATGTGTACAGCAACGCTGAAACAAACATCGGGCCCATAGGAGCGTGTAATAGTGTCCAACTGCTGCGTTTCAGGGACACTGTTCGTATTTCCAAGAATGAAGAGGTCCAACATGAAAACAAAGCGGCGTTCAATTTGGCCCACCTCACGCTGGGGTATTCCGAAGAAATACACAAGGAGCACTCCACTGGGCTGTAATTAGTCCTGTATTTCTTGTGAATGAACACACAAATCGCGTCATTTCTCCCGGGCCAGCCCAGCAAATCTTCCATAGTGGCACAACCTCTGCGTACAGCAAATGGGCACCCGGCACATTCTAATCAGCACGCACTCGTGAAGTTTCTTCAGACACAATCTCAGGGAACGCTGCATAGGTTGTATGCGCGACCCTCGGCCTGTCTTGCGATTTTTCGGTAAGCGCTTTGGAACCGCCTCCGATCCGAACGGACATCTCTACACTTCAACTTCATATAACGCACCATGCCATGAGTGTGAGATGTGAGAGAATGCGGCGACATTGACGATACTTGCCAGTCTCATCTCGCCGCTAGAAAGGCAAATCATTATGACCCTTCTGTGGCTCGAAATGCCTATAGAAGAGCCGGTAATTGCCTCTTGGATGACAAGGGAAGGAAAAGCGTATGTTCACCTCTCATTCCTTCCCCATAAGAATAATACTGAATACACTGATCGCACAACAGGCCGTATCGAGAAGCACTGAAATCTCTCTCCAGCCTTGGGATCCTTCCAAACTCGAAAGGGGAGCTCGTGGTCAATCCTGCATTTAAACAAGGACTCCGAGACGGTCTGACTGGCAGGTGTGTCTTCGCTCTCTTGAATAGGAAGCGACGAAGCGACGGTCTCATTAAAACGGGCATATAGTGGATCACACGAGTCCTTTGGTGTACCTGCCCCAGATGATGAAAGCCGACCACCAATAAGTATTGAACAGCTGAACGTATATGCCTTGGAGCGATGGGAGGTTAGTGACCTGTCTTCCAGAGGTCCACTCCGTTGGTAGTGCTTTCTCGATATGACTGATGAATTTCCATCTTCATTCAGACGATCCTTCATTTCATGGTTACCTCAGGAAGTGATCCAGCCTCTGCTAGGCCCTCAGAAGGGGTGTTATACCAGCTCGAGAAGAGTGGACTAATGACAAACGAGTATGTGCACATCTCCTAGTCTCCCTGACTCATGTGACATTCGTGTCATTGCAGGGCAGGACGCAGAAAGATCACGTCGGGTGGTTTCCAGTTCCTGCTTCACTCGCCACATACGCAGCTTTGGGAATTTATACTTAGTTATCTGAGGATGATGGCTGTAAGTCTTGAATTTCTCTTAGGGTGTGCGCGGACGGTTCACAAGAAATCTGAATTATGTAGGAACGGCCTGAGATGGATATGGTGGACATCCTGGGCCTTCTGTTGATGTTATCTATGACGCAGCTGGGACATGTACGCACGACAGTACTCGCGCCTCTTTCTCATCGGACTCAGTCTTGTGTAGGAATATCTCACTGCGGATTTGACCGCAGTTCAGCTTACCATGGTCTCCGATCTTCGCGACTTTGGTCTTGTCCATTTCCGAGTGGTGTGCTTCGCTTCGCGCTCTTGCAACGAACCATGGCCCCTAACGTGGATTCATAGGACTCAACGGCTACGTTTCTCCCTACTAGACTAGCTACCACGCTCACTTCCTCAGCCCCACCTTTACCAACAGGTTCTGGGCAAGTCACTGACGGCTCTAGCTTACACGGCGAGTCGGAGCAGGGGTTCATCACCTTGGAAACCAACTACCATGTATATGCTTACACCGGTATGCTATTTGCCGTGACGTGTGGCTTCTTCGGGTGATTGACGGCCGAATGCAGACAATCCCCTTCAGACTGCCGTCCTGAACCTCTTCGTCACCTTTAAAACGCGCTTTTCGAATCTTATTATTGGCACTATTACCAGAGAGAGCGTGAAGAAGGCCTTGGCGAATGGCATAAGTGCAAACCAAGTGCGCACCTCCGTGTCACTATGAGGTGAATGGGCCAACAAGTTTTGATTTCGTGCAGATTATCAGCTATATCATGACGCATGCTCACCCGCAAATGCGCAAGAATGTACGTGGACCAGGTTCTCACCGAAACGCAATACTCACCACGTCGTCGACATACAGAATCCAATCATCCCTGTCACAGTACAAGACCAAATCCGTCTCTGGGAAATGGAGAAGCACCGAATAAAGGGCGAAGAAGGTCTGGTCTTGTCACTCTCCCCAAAGGTCCAATACTCACTGGTGTCCCCTCTGAACAGGCTATCTCTACAAAGACTTTTCCTCTGTTGGCGACTATGAAGTTGTCCTCAAGTATGCCCAGGACCTTGGTGTTGTGCGGTGGTCTAATAGCGCCAAACGGATGTTCTTCGCGGACGGCAGTGGGAGGACAGCGATTCGGCAGTTTATTGAGAGGAGAGTCACTGGTGGCACGTAATTATGATGGACTCGGCTGCCGCCTTACGGCATGGTCTTATCCGATTTACGGAGCGCTGCAGATTCCTTAGATGCTGTAGATATTTACCTTAAATTCCGACCCTGTGAAGTAAGCTGTGTGACCAAGGCCTTACATCCCAGAAGTAGTTTGCCCTTGATCTATTTAAACCTGGCTCTCTTATGGCCTTAGCTCTCCTATCAACGATGAAGAACAGAAACGTACTCTGGTTGTAATTCTCTGGCACACCCGTTTCTCGATCCCAATCTATTCCCATTCCCACTTTTGATAGGAGTCGGTGCTTCGGAAGTTCCTCTCTTATCAGCGTTGGTCTCTTGGATACGCTGATGTCGGGCTTTGTCCTCCCCAATCAAGCAGTGCCTGGCGGGAGTGTCTCATGGCTAGCTTGAACCCGGCCACGACGGTCGATCTGGACAAAAATGGAGGGAAACAGACAGGTGTTTCCTCTTGATATGTCCTCGCTCGACCTGCGCAACTTTTCAGGAAATGTTGATGTTGGAAATATGTTCAATCCCGGCAACGCAGTTGGCGGCGATCAGCAAGGAAACCAGCAGCAGCTCTCCTCTGGTGGGCAGCAGCAGCTGCCACAGGACTCCCGAAATGCCCCCTTCTTCGGCCAGTTTGGAGCACCGACAGCGGGGGGAATCGGCGTCGACGACTTTCAGTTGCTGCTCAATATGGGATCAAACACTCAAAATACACATTCTTCCCTCACTATTACGGCCGAGCAGCTCAGGGAACAGCTTGCGCAGCAGCTTAAGCTCCAACAGCTCCAACAACTGCAAAACCGTATCCTGCAGGAGCAGGTCGGTTTTCCGGTCTCTGTCTCTATTCCTGAATGCTCATAAGCGAGTTTTATTCGATCAGATCCAGCTCCTTACCGGCACAACCCTTGGGAACAGACCCGACATCCAGCAGCTCCTTACCCCTGGTATGTATACTCTGCCTCCTGAAACTTGGCTCGTTACTCTACGTTGCTCCCTAAACCCCTCCGATTATGTCTGGTCCCACCTAGAAACCTCCGATCGTAAGCTGTGACGTCGCACACGCCTCTGGTTCAGCATAGCCCTTGGCAGGGCTATTCAGCCCCTATTAAACTTCAAAATAGTTTCCATATATTTCTATGGTATATCTTATCTTCCCGAAAGCCTTTGGTCGGGCACGCCACCCGCAGCTGTTATCATCTGAGTCTGGCACATCTGTGGCAGTTAGTCTTACTCTTTCGGAGCGTCGATTCAGATGTTGAGAAGCGTCGTGCACTTCGGGCGACCGCAACTCCGCTCGGAAGCTTATCTGCTACGGCTTCGGCCGGTGCTGGATGCAGTCCTTCCCACTTCGTAGCCCTCCCCAAACCTGTCTGACTAAGCTTATCAGCGAACACCGACATTCGTTCTGCGAGCCAGAGCACCCAAGTGTCGCCAGCAATGCTCCCACCAGGCATGTTCATACCCCCGCACAGCATGGGGATCCCCCCCAGCGCGTCGCATTTCCATACCGGGATGGGCAGCATGTCTGCACCACCCTCAATTGCTTTCAACCACCAGCAGGTTGACTCGCCTACATTCTTGACACCCCTCACTTCTCCGGTATTTCCACCAATTTCAAACTCAAGTAGCCAACAGCAGCCCACACGCCACAAACGATCTTCGGACGCATTACAAGAGGGGGACAATAGTGCGATGCGCAAACGCGTCCCACACTCCTTCCCACCCAACACCATTTCCCCTCGCGTCCTAGGCCGGACAGGTTCCCGTTCTAATCTGGACACTCCATCCCCTGTCGACTTACCCATGCCGCCCCCTGCTGCACCCCTCCCAACGGCACACCTCCAACAGCAACAGCAACAACGGCAACAACAGCAACAGCAGCTATCTCCACCCTTGAGGACGCCAAATCAATCGTCCGATGTCAGCTCGGACATTGCAGCCGCCACTCCAGGAAGACTCATGAACATGGACTCGAATTTTTCGTTGCCACCCCCGGGTCTCCACCCGAACGCGGCACCCAACGAGAACGCAGCCAACGGAGCGGGGAAGAGGAAGACTGGGAAGGCTGCTACCACTCGACCAAGAGCCGCGAGTGCGGCTACAGTGACTGTCGCAAGCAGCAGGGCGCGAAGGAGCACGACGGGACGTGGAGCCGCGAGTAAGTGACGATCGCCACCGCTTCGGTGTTGTGATTGAATGTGGTTGTTTGACGCATAGGCTCTGCTTATGTTCCTTCGCACCCTTACTCGACTACCGCTACGACACCCACTACGGCGATCCACCCGCGCAAAAACACACACAAAGACGCCGAGCAGCGCCGTCGAGACTCGCTCAAGCGATCGTTTGACGAGCTGCGGACGCTCTTACCGCTCATCCCGCTCTCTGCGGGTTCAGACCCGGACGACCCGCCTCTGCCAGGTGCGATGCCGCCTCGTGGACCACCCAAGGGTGATGGGGACGGGCCGAATAGGGGGGTCAGCAAGCTTGCACTCCTTCGGTGTGGCAATGAGTTTATCGTTGACCTTCGCGGACGTGTGGAGAGGCGCGATGAAGAAATTGGGCGGCTACGGAACGAAGTTCGTAAGCTACACGCGATGATGGAGGGCTTGGGGCTCGACCCAATGACTGGTGTCGGCGAGGATCCGGTGGATCCGGAAAGAGATCTTGTAGGAGAGGATGAATGTTTCCGAGAGGAACGGAGGAGGATAAAGAGGATACAGAGGATCGTTGAGGATGAGGAGCGGGATTAGGTGAACAGGCTTGATAGAAGAAGTATTTTGTTTTGCAAGTTCTGGGACTGTGAAGCAATATGGTAAATTATCTGGGATGAATTTATACTACTAGAGGCAGTTCGTGGGCTAATATGCTAAGTACGTCCCTTCAAAGGAAGTAAGATTTGCCTACCGTTCTGCTCTGTCGGTTGGCAACAAAGGTTACAATTGATGAACCACTGTGGTCGTTAGAGATGGATCTCGACGTATCAGTTATACTTGCTAATCGTTTGCCCAACCGAGGTGCTAAAGTAGCTCGGGAAGCCGCGCTCAAAATCAAGATGGATGCTTGTTTGGTATACGGTCCTGTTGGCTGGGATGATGCCGAAAGGTGAATTTATAGGAGGGGAGGTCAGTTCAGAGTGAAACAAGCCCTCGGAACTTGTTCCAAGACTAGTCAAGAGACCAAGAGACCAAGCACAAAGTCTACCTTCGGTCTAGGATATTAGACCTTGACTTGAAAACCACAACCATGCACTGTCAGTAAGTGGGCGGAAGGAGATGCGAAGAACGAATGTCGGTGGCTCAGGAGTGCTCGAAAAAAGGGACGATATACAGCTGATTCAAGTCAACCAGACTTCTCGTCTCCAGGTTTATGACCATTCGACGTCTGGAGAGAAATTCAGCCAAGGTTCAATGGGGTGGCAAAGCCTCGAGTATGTTGCCAAGGTGCTCGACTGTTCGAGGACTGTTCGAGGATTGTAGAAAATTAAACAGGGGCGTCGACATCGCCGGATGGATGTGGCACATTACCCACAGCAAAATGAAGGGCTGGGAATGCGATTTGTGCAGATCTGGTGCTGCGAGTGACCACGAAACGTGATTGTTATTAGTAGACACGATTACCGCCCTGCTCGAGTTTTCGGGATGTGACTCCAAGAAGGGCAAACGTCGTTGAACCTCTACCACCTCCGCCTCGTCCAGCGTGTGAGACCGACGTCGCCCTCGCCGACCAGCAAGTGCCTCTCGTCGCCATCCATCGCACGTACCAGCGCCACGTCTGTGCCCCCCCTCGTCGGTCGTCGCTGCCGCCAGCTCCTGCGTCCGGAAAATCCTCTTCCAGGCCCGCCCAGCTTCGTTTGGTTTTAAATAAGAATGGCAGAATCAACAACAGAAATCGACCTTGACTCGGTCATCGATCGCCTCCTCGAAGGCACGTCACGTCCTCCCTACCCATCCAGCGAATACCTGCCCATACCACACCCTTCGCCGCTTGCGTATATTATCTGCTTAGAGTAATACACTTACCTACCTCTTTTTGTGTCTCCAGTTCGTGGAAATCGTCCGGGGAAGCCGGTGCAGCTGCAAGAGTATGAAATCAAGTACCTATGTACGCGCGCAAGGGAGATATTCATAAATCAGCCAATCCTTCTCGAACTAGAAGCCCCTATCAAGATCTGCGGTACGTACCTCAGCCTTGCTCGCTCGTGTGCTCACCGGTCTCGCTGACCGCTGGCGGCTGGACCTCATGCAGGCGACATCCACGGGCAATACTATGACCTCCTCCGTTTGTTCGAGTATGGCGGCTTTCCCCCAGAAGCAAACTACCTCTTTCTCGGCGACTATGTCGATCGAGGCAAGCAGTCGCTCGAGACGATTTGTCTTCTCCTCGCATACAAGATCAAGTACCCCGAAAACTTTTTCATCCTTCGCGGCAACCACGAGTGCGCCTCCATCAACAGAATTTATGGCTTTTACGATGAATGTGCGTGCCTTCCAGTCTCCCTCCCCACGTTAGCTCAGCCGGGCCAGCGTTCGTGTATTGACGCGTTGCGTTCGCCCAGGCAAGCGACGATATAACATCAAGCTCTGGAAGACGTTTACCGACTGCTTCAACTGCCTACCCATCGCTGCGATCATCGACGAGAAGATTTTCACCATGCACGGGGGCCTCAGCCCAGACCTCCAAAGTATGGAACAAATACGTCGTGTCATGCGCCCCACGGACGTGCCCGATACTGGTCAGCGTCCTTCCGTTTCAGCCTTGTATCTTTATTAGGTCCGATTGGCTGACGCCTGCACCACCTCCATGGACAGGCTTGCTGTGTGACCTGCTGTGGTCAGATCCAGACAAAGATATCACAGGCTGGTCAGAGAACGATCGTGGTGTCTCGTTTACGTTTGGCCCGGATGTCGTCTCACGGTTCCTACAAAAACACGATATGGATCTGATTTGTCGGGCGCATCAGGTGGGTGGCTCTTTCCTTTGTCATCCTATTAGTCTGAGACGAGAAGCGCCTTTGTGGTTGGATGGAGACTCCTCCGCGAGAGCTCCATAGGGCTTCCTTCACGAGGACCTTCTCGGGGTTTGTGGACAGTGCTCGTCACGTTACATTCCGTGTTATTCCGGGGATACCCACCTTCGACCAATTTTCCATTAGATACTTGTTCGAAGTTCTCTCGAGACTGGCCAGCACTCATCTCCTCAATCAGTCAATTACCTAACCTCCCCTCCTCAGGTCGTAGAAGATGGCTATGAATTCTTCGCTAAACGGCAACTCGTAACTCTCTTCTCAGCCCCTAATTATTGCGGAGAGTTTGACAATGCTGGTGCGATGATGTCCGTGGATGAAACACTATTGTGTTCCTTCCAGGTGGGGCCCGTTCCCTTTCCGTATTCATCGAGGCGATGCTAGGAGACTGACGACGGCGCAGATCTTGAAACCAGCGGAGAAAAAGGCAAAGTATCCATACAGCAACATAGGTCGACAGGTGACTCCTCCAAGATCTAAGGGGAAGAACAAGAACCGGGTGGGATAAATCCGCTCCCCTCCGTCATGGGATATACATGTGAGGGTATGGTGGGAAGGCAGGAGAAGAGGGTGGACGGATGTCGACTCAATGGACACTTCCCTTGTCACACCCCGCATTCCTTCACTCTGCCTGTTTCGTGGTGCTCCCCTTGCCCTTCCCACTGCCCTCGCGTTTGTGAAATTGGTGTCGTTGTCGCCGTCGTGTGTTTGATCCGGTCCGTTTTGTTGATTGGAGGCTACTACACGTATTCCAACTTATTTTGCTTGGTTTCCCTGTTCTTTTTCACCCTGGTTGCCACGCAGTGTGTGCGCCTAGTTTGGATTTTTTTTAAGGCTCACGACGACACCTCATCTCGACACGCGACTTCGCCCCTTCCTCTTTTGTTTTTTTCTTTGCTTCGTATGCATAATCATTCCCGCTTTCGATTCCGCCCCTCTTCTTTTATTCATTGATCGATCGAATTTCCCCATCTGCCGCCCTACATCCGCATCACGCGTACTTGGTCTTGTCTGGTCCGCTACATCTACCAGCTCGCCTTTCGTTCCTCGCATATATGTACTTTGTACAACGACAAGAACTTTTGACCCCTAAAACCCTTGGTTGTGTCCGATCATCAAGCGTCCGTTAATGTCAATACGAGAAGAGTCAAATAGAGTGTGATATTAGTAGCCTGGGAGCTATGTTGAAGCGAATCCCAGCGCGGCGGATTTGGCTCATTGGGGATCGAAGCCACTGAGTCCTATATATAAGCCACTACAGCGGATTAGGAAACATCCAAATGCTCCGCGATCTAATCGCCGCAAGGGAGCATGTCCCTGGGCACCTCCGTAAGCTGTAAGCAACGAAGCGGACGTGTTACTGCCCCCCCACCCATGGTGGTACGAAATACAAGCCCCATTGGAGGTGTTACTGGATTATAATTACTTAGTTCAAATATATAAAGGACATGTTTTTGGGTGCGATGAGTGAACACCAGTGAAAGCATTGGCCTATATAGTGAGTGAAATCACAGAAGCTCAAGGGTTGATGAAGTGGTGCTGGCGGAGGTGGACATCAAGTCTGAGACGGGTTCAGTCGAAGGGCATGATTGGAAGGGAAGGAGAGCGACCTACGGTTCTGCCAGTTGACGGTAGTCACCTAAGTTCAATCACCCACGGAGTAGGTGCATCGGGAGAAAGACAATTACGCTCCAGTCCCCCTATCCTGGAGTGTCATTGCATTCAGCCGTCCGCGGACTCCCACTTGCACTCAGGGTGAACCCCTGAACCCGTGTACCCACCTACTCGAGATTGTCCACTGACTGGGAAGCACTCTCTATTTATCACATGACAAAGAACCCCACCCGTACCTTGGAACCTCTGGGCTGACGGGGAGAATGATGGCATGTCCATGGGAATCGCACCACGTCGGCGGGATGCCACATTTCGGGCCACGGGTGTGTCACACAAACCCGCACGCGTGAGCGTTCATGATCAAAGAGCCGAGGGTTGGGGCTCTGTGGATACCTTGGCGTACAAATACAGACCCCGATCTCACATTTGGTTAGACGGCTAGTATGGGTAGGTCAGTGTTGAAACTAGGTGTAGCGAGATGCGCCATAGTCTTGGCATGGAACTCTGCCAGATCTTCCTGGTCGTCTCCTGTTCCCAGTACGTTTCTTCTCATCATCCCTTACTGGTCAAAGGTTCTTTTGCCTGACTGTAGCGCATTTTGTGTTTGCAGTCCACCCTTTCTTCCGCCATCACGCATTGACATCCTATGGCCGCCCACAACAGAGCGGGTCACATCGCCTGGACCTCGAGGATGGTGGAAAACGGCTGCTATATCATCCACCACTGTAGCTGAGAATACTGACTGCTTGCGGGTACAGTCTGCTGGACGACATCGACCTCAATAGTCGTTACATTCTTCCGACACTGAGCACCTGCGGAGGACGAAGAACGCCCCGATACATTGAGTTCATTTACAGCACCCTTTGTGGGCCTAGTATTGGCTTCGTTCAATATGGAGACTGGACCTACAATATCAGGCTGTGACGAGACAAATGGTGATGGCCCTGGTGATGGCCCGTCTTTGAGGACGCTGTAGGATTCGACGTTCATCTTGAGGGCACGTTATGGAAAGCGACGACGAAGGCCACGGTTCTGTAATGAGGATGACGGACGCGAATATTGGGTGCAGTCGTATCGCCATAAAGCGGGAAAAAAATAGCATTCTCCAGATGATCCTATAGGTGTTCTGTAGCATTAACAGCGCATACCAATCGTGTTCGAGGCACACCGGCCGACGGGCAGTGATCCGATGCTATCTGTTGGAGCCTATATGAGCTCTGTGAGGTGAGGTGGCTCGCTGTACGCAAAATAGAAATTAAATTACGTTCATATTTCTGTATTTACTCTGCAATGATACAATGGAAAAGGTTCTGTGGGCGGAATTTCGCGTTCGGCTCGACTTCAAAAATATTGTATGAAAAGTATATACTGTTGAGGTTATGCTGGTCCCAGACTGGAACGAGTGCGCAGTGGTATCCAACGGCAAGTCAGACGTGGTCCGGACCAAAAAATATAAAATAACTACTGTAGCAACACTGGCATACAGCAGTACACTGAGTAGGGAAAACAAATCCTGACCATTACTAAACCAAGTACATCGTAATATCTATTACATTAGTATGAGGTCGTAGCCCGACAGTGGCAATGGCGAGTCTCATGACTGAACACCAAAACACGTGCCGGTAGTGGCTTCAGAGGCTCCCCTGACGTCTCCGGCGGTGGATCGCGCGCAGTGAAGAAACATGGGACATCTCCTTGTGGCTCAATAATCGTTTCTTGCACCCGCTTACACCCGCAACTTGCCAGGCGCGCCGATTTGCTCCCGTACCGCACTTAAACCGCGTCTGGAATCACATTGCAATTTCAGGTCCTATTCCACTGCCTTCCTCTTCCACTGCCTCCTCACCCCAGCCGGTTGGCCGAGTAAAAGTCCGGTGAACGACCAGACCGTCCTTCGCAACGACCGAACGTGTGCGAGGAACATTTGTAGCCACTAGCACACTACAGGTCAC
>Ga0307513_10010727_pt1 | contig 11457 bp, 10 predicted proteins | sample 15_EM_MG_FD_202174 | JGI IMG/M metagenome (GOLD analysis project Ga0307513, IMG submission 202174) | Populus trichocarpa ectomycorrhiza microbial communities from riparian zone in the Pacific Northwest, United States - 15_EM | ecosystem: Host-associated > Plants > Roots > Unclassified | place... | reverse complement strand
GAGTAAGCAACGGATAACACGCTACTAGTATGCCCCTTTAAAGTTTTGCCAACTGCAGCACCAGTCCCAGCATCCCACATTCGAATGGTCTTGTCTTCAGACGCGGAGATGATGTGGCGCCCATCAAGAGAGTAAGCAACGGACCACACGGCGCTAGTATGCCCCTCTAAGGGTTTGCCAACTGCAGCACCAGTCCCAGCATCCCACATTCGAATGGTCTCGTCATAAGACCCAGAGATGATGTGGCGCCCATCAGGAGAGTAAGCAACGGTCGACACGCCGCTAGTATGCCCCACTAAAGGTTTGCCAACTGTGGCACCAGTCCCAGCATCCCACATTCGAATGGTCATGTCTTCAGACCCAGAGATGATGTGGCGCCCATCAGGAGAGTAAGCAACGGAGAACACGCTGTTTCTATGCCCCTTTAAAGGTTTTCCAACTGTGGCACCAGTACCAGCATCCCACACTCGAATAGTCCCGTCATAAGAACCAGAGATGATGTGGCGCCCATCAGGAGAATAAGCAACGGACCACACCGCGCTAGTATGTCCCTCTAAAGGTTTGCCAACTGCAGCACCAGTCCAAGTGTCCCACATTCGAATGGTTTTGTCAGAAGACCCGGAGATGATGTGGCGCCCATCAGAAGAGTAAGCAACGGACAACACGAAGCTAGTGTGCCCTTCTAAAGGTTTGCCAACTGCAGCACCAGTCCCGGCATCCCAAATTCGAATGGTCTTGTCAAAAGATCCGGAGATGATGTGGCGGCCATCGGGAGAGTAGGCAACGGAGCGCACCGCCTCAGCGTGCCCGTTTAGAGCTTCACCGACTACAGCACCGGTCTCGGCATCCCAGATTCGAATGGTGCTGTCATGGGACCCAGTAACAATGTGGCTTCCACGGGGGGAGCAACAAATGCAAGTGATACCGCGAGTGTGTCCAATCCATTCCAATGGCGGCGCGGGCCATGACACCAATCTCCCGCTTTGCATTTTAATCCCTTTAGTAAACCGTGTGCCGAAGGTGCCCAATAACGGTGACTGTGCTGGTAAGAAGGGTCGTGTTGAAATATAAGTGTGTGGGGCGCTGATAGAGACGGGACTGTGGAAGGTAATGATGAAACGACAAAGGTCCTGAACTCTCTCAAGGAGGGTCGAATCAGTGTCCTACAGCGAATTAGTATCATTTCGGGATGTAGGCGAATACAAGAACAAACCTTAACCAATGACATCACCCCTCGAAGGCTTGGAGCACCAATCGGGACCATTCCCATAACGCTCAATACTTCAATCCAAAATAGCGGGTATACTCCTTCAAAGAATTCTTTCAAGCTTCCCAATATGCGCCGATCGTGATGAATACTATCGGAGGTAGAGCAAAGATGGGTTGACCAATACAGAGAACTATACTGCAGGGGCTCTGAAATGTTTTCTTCAATTCGTGATGGGAGGTCTTTAACGTCGGTATTGGCGAGACGGGAATCTTCTAGCTTGCAGATATTGAAACGGAGTTGTTTAAGCATCATCTCGAGGCAAGCAGTGCCTTGCTGCACGTGTGCCGCTCGGAGATTGAGTTGGTAGTCGCAGCGATTGCTGGTAAAAAAATCGGAAATTGACAAATGTCGGACACGAATTGCTCCTTTGGCGCCTTCGTCTCGATATAGCAAAGAGCTGAGATCATCCACCCACTTTTCAACCAGATTCTGTTTTACCCCTGCCAGCTCCGCAATGGGCTCTTCGCGAAGTGGACGGTACTGAGCTGTCGTAATTACTGCGATCACCCGCCAAAATCCGGCAATTTTACTGTGCACTTTTAGGATACTGGAGTAGAGGCTGTACAGAGACTCCAATCCAGCACTGGCTGAGCCTTGCAAGACTTCCTTCAAGCACTCTTCGGGGTCCTCGCATTTCTTAAGGGCAAGAACAAGAGTTTTGATGAAGATGAACAGACCGTTCGCCCGCGAAATAACTCCGTTGAAGAGCGATTCCTCTGGCCAAGAGGTGGGGAGACGCCATATTGATGCCACCACCTCTAACTGGCGTCGGGCAAAGGCTCGCAAATCAGCAGCGGCTTCTTGATCAGTACCCAAATCATATTTTGCTGCGGTATCCAAAGAACGGATAATATCGACTTCGGGTCTGCTGGTGATGATAATCTTGAGCCACGCAGCTTGTGTGGCCGCGTCCAGCAGAACCTTCAGGATGTCTGCACGACTCTGAGTATCTCCACACTCGTCGAGCGCGTCAATGACAATGACGAGTGTATCTGGATTCGCGTGGCAAGGAATGGAGCGAGTGAACTCAAGGAAGAGGGTGTCCTGCATTGACTGTGGTGTGATGTGTGGGTGTTTATGAAGATGTTCTGTTACAATAGACCGACAAAGGGGGGAGGTTTTGGCAAGTTGGTAGATGAGAGTCGGAAGGATATTTCTGGGCTCGCTCGAATTCGTGTCATCTCTCCGACAGAAAAAGGCTCCAGCAAACTGCTTTCGTGCATCGAGTTTCCCACAAATAGAATGAGCCAATGATGTTTTGCCAATTCCGGGTAAGCCGTAGATCCAGTACGGAGTGCTCGGGTCAACACCCTTCTGATTCGGTCCACTGTTTACCCAGGCGATGATTTGATTGAGGATAGATTCCCGCGTGCCTTCCATACAGCAGAGTTTCCGGTCGTAGCTGGCCTTGACAGGTCCAAGTCGCTTCATAAGCCAAAGGTCTTGCTGGGTTAGCCCTACACGAAACGATTGAGATCGGGCTATCGCCGATTTGAGAACAATGCTTGCTTACTAGTCTCCTTGGCTAGACGTAGGGCTTCAACATTCACTGCGCGGTCGAAATCTTGAATGACCTTCGTCAGCTCTTTGTCCATTTCTTCAATCTTCTCCGAGTGGACCAGCCCACAGAACGTCCTCTCTGCGATCATCAGCAACTGCACAATCCAGACTAGCCGATTGCCTACCAAAACGTCTACGTCGGACATAGTCACACAAATATTTCGCGACCCTTTGCATCACGTCGAACATCCGCGGGATGGTCTCCTCCAAGATTTCAGTCTCTTCATAGACGATTTCATCTGCGACCTTGTCTGCAAAAAAAGAAATGCGTTGCAACCGCTCCAAGAGGCTCTCCGGCATCTGGTCGTATTTGTTTTGTTCCTGCAGGAGCTAAACAGTTGGGCGTTACCTCTGCTTCTGACACCCTAATAGTGAGCACGAACCTCAAATGTGACTTTGGCAACATTGAACGCAACCTTCGCGATGCCGTTCAACTAAAAGGTGTCAACGCCTTGAAAGGTTCCATATGGGAGAACTGACCTCTCCGAATGCAACCCCGAATTTAATGACCTTCTCCAAGGCCTTCTCCGTCGATTCTTTCATCACTGGGGAGTAATCCTTTAACAATTCCTCGAGATTTTGGAGCGATGATCGTAGAGATTCCGCCTATGCGAAGCTGATTAATTGGCTGGGGTGCGCAGTTGCAAGGAGACGAACGGTATCTTCTGCAGAGAATTGGAGTTCTATAGAGACATGGCGTTTTCCAACAGCAACGACCTCTGCGCTTCTCTATCAGATATGAGTGGACTGGCTCGGATCACGACCCACCTTGTAATGCGAGCTCGTGCGCTTTGGAGGTCCAATAATCATCGTAAAGTTGCTGAAGGTCGATCTCTTTGCTAGCCCGTTCCTTTGTTGCCCAAGGTAGATGTCCCCGCTTCGTTTGAATCTCCACGCGCAACTGGGATGTCGGAGAAACGTCTCTACATACACACAGGCTTCATGGATTGCATGCAATGAGCAAACAAGTGACATACGTGCGTTGTACCAATGCCCAAGTCTGGTTGTCGTTTATTTCTACCTCCCTCTCCTCATTTTCCACAAACACCCTCGGCGTAAGCTTGAGTTTTGGAATGTCTTGCAGTGTAATTTCTGTATTTTGCCCGAAATTAGTGGTATGGCCTGAAGTGAAGTGAAACGCCGCACGGTCTAGGTACAGGCTTGGGTATTATCAGCCAGGATACCACGCTAGCCGTCAAGGGTGCTCACAGGTTCTCTTTCTTGGTTCGCGGAGTCGCCATGCTTGGTCACTTGCGGAGATTGAGAAATCCAGGTCAGAGAGGGACGAGCCAAACGCGAGCGTGGTGATTGGTGCGGATACGACGGCACGGCACGGCCACGCCGATGACACCGGCCGCACCGAATGACGTGACCATGAATGACGTGACCATCGAGTGGCGCTATGCTGCGCGTCCGGTGTGCCACACGCGCATCTCCGTACCAGTATGTAGAGGCATGTACAACGCGTACACAGATCGGGAAGTATATGAGTGGGCCACAGTCTCAACCGCCTGGAATCCCGGCATCTCATTCGGTTCACTCCGTGTCGTACTCCGCTGGGAGCACACGCAAGCCTAAAAACCGACTGCTGTTCCAGAATTTGCACCGACTCTTGGCCTCACTCACGTCAAACCGACCTTGTCCGTGCGTCTTCTGTCGAATCTCCAGGGTCGGGCCCGCTACGTCTCTGACCACACGCTCTTCGTTCGTAGCCACGTTGCGAAATACCTCGTTTCACTTCTCATATGCAATGCTGCTCAACCCATTGGTGGGTTCTTGAACACACCATGGATCTTCGGGAACCGTGTATATTCTTGAGTGGCACATACAGCCCAAGGCACTCTCAAGCAAATCGGTAACGCATCAGAGTTTATCATCGTTTACGGGGAAGGATAAGCATTTATACACCGCGTTGTCTCAGTCTAGAACAGTATTTTCTGTTTTGTGATCGCCACTCGTCCTTTAGCCTACTGTTCCTTATCGCCTATCTAAGCCGTAACGGTGAGGAGTTTCTCCAACGGTAAGAATACAAAATAGTGATACGGGTAATTAAAATGTTAGGGATATGCTAGGCAAGAGAGTCATCAGTGAGGTATCAAACCAGTGACGGCATATCGACGTACCGAACTGGTCGTGAAAGCCATCAACCCTCGACAATAAGCCACCCTTCCATCAGTCTATCCACCAATCGCTCCATTATTTGAGACCGCCCGCCCAGCAGTGCGAATACACTTCATCGACCCGTGCTTTCTAAGCCGTCCCGTCCTCCAATAGCCCTCGAAGGTGCGATGGTACGCAACTTCGCAGCCGCTGGGAAATCCCGTCGAGACCCTTCCGGTTGCAGGGCCTGGAAGCTGCAACAAGTAGAAGGGGAAGAGCGACAACCGGTGGTTTGAGGAATAGAGGGGAGACACTGGGAGGCGATTTGTGTTGTCTCTCACACACCCGACGATGGTCCGTTTCCTATATGCACAGCCGTGGTATCTGGGCCTCCGCCCCATCCTGAAGGGGTCTACTACACACTCCTTAGCTGTTCCATTCAAACAGGCGAAGTTGCGAATCGCTACCCAAATAGTGGATTCAGCGTCATGAACATAGAGATAAGGGAGAATATTTTTGTGGTCGTCGAGCAGAGCAAGAGACCCAAACGGCAAAGTTCACCTGCTGTCCGTGCGGAGTGACTTGGAGGAGCCGGGTCCAGTTCCTAGGTCTCAGTGATTTACGACCCTACGGGACCGACCTGCTGAATCGCGGGCGTAAATGAGGTTTGACGGGCTGATGTCTTGATGGTGATATACCATCCCCGCAGAAGCGAGTGGCCAAAGTACACGTCACGGGGGGGAACAGCGTGCGGTAATCAAGACTTGTATACGCACAGAGTGAGCCTTGTGCTTGGACAGTAGCCAGTTCCTTGGATGACAAGGCTCAGAAGGATGGAGCTCTGGACACACAAGAATCACCAGCTGACGTGAGTCCAGTGTATAGTCTTGATGATTTACAGTTTGAGATGGGTGCGAGTCGTCCCCGTAGAGAGCATCGTGCGAGGTGAATTGCGCCAGAAGAACTGGAGCGTGACCTTTGACCTCGGGGTGGTCGATCTGGTTTCGTTACATTAGTGAATCCGATTCCTTCTTGCCGGTCATCTCTCTGACTAACCGACTTTGAGTAGAGCAGGACCACTCCGGTCTGGATCAGGGTGGCCGCTCAATACGCATTAATAGATCGATATCGCGCGCCCAACCAACGCCCAAGGCAGACGCGGGACATCTTGATGTTGAAAGCGGACCGTGAATTTGGCTGGTCGTTGGTAGCCTCAGAGGGTTCGGAAGGCGGGTGGATGACGATGGGGAGGGCTGGGATGGAGCCAGATAGGCTGTTAGACGAGGAAAGGGTGTGTGGCTGGTATCAATGTCGACATGGTCACCTTCCTGGTTAAAGTGCAGGTCAGGGTAGAACCCCAGTCGTCAGGTCCCATACGCTGCAGACAGAGTAGCATGACCATGAAATGAGGGAGGTTTTCGATTATGTCGAGGCCGGTGGATTGGATCGCGCGCCAGCGATCGTAATACCTGAATCTCATCAGCAGTTTCCAAGAGGTAGTGGTCACTAGCATCATACCTACAACAAGGAAATTCATTCCATGAACCCTAGAGAAGGATAACATTCTACCGCGTAGCTCGCACATTGGATTATCGGAGTGCACACCTCACGAGCCCTCTGAGGTTAAGAGTAAACAGACTCCGAATTGAGTACTGGTTCGCTGCTTGGGGTCTGCTTCGTTAAATCGTTGCGCATGTGCGGACGTGGGCCCACCGACTCCGACTCTTGCGTAAATCGCCTGGAGAGCAGTTCTCCATCGTCAGCCTTCCTATCCCCGTTCGAACGAGGTCTCCCTGACACCCGAGGTCGGAAGTCGGAGAAACGAGCTCACAAGTCTGTTTTCTGGGGCGCTTGCTGGTTGCTCGTGCTCCACTCCTACAGCCAGGGACACTTTGCTTACGAGTCCACCATCGACTGACTCCGTCTCCGTTCTATCGATGATGTTCATGAGAGCCCGGTTGAAATCTTTCGGCGTTGTGCGATACTTCTCCTGCCAGAGCTCGAAACAAGATGAAACCTTCTCGAACGTGTAATGTTTCTCGGATGAAGAACTGGTTTCACGCGATGGTGGAGGCTCCACCAGTCTTCGCTAGCAATATCGTGACCATGGCCGGCGTCTTTAATCCTCATGACCACGATGTTGGATTGATGATAATTAGACGCCATTTCACATTGAACACAGAGGTTGTTTGGGTAGCTGGATCGAGATACGGAAGCATACCATACACAGGGAGCCCCAGTCCTGAGAGACATGCGCTTGTCAGCAACCTCTGGGAGGTAGTAGTCACTAACCACATACCAACGAACGAGAGCATTTCCACCCATCGGTGACTCACTGGAATATCGGATCACCCTTTTTGTGGGTCTTCTCTAAATGTGTATTTGCAAGCGCCAAGACATGGTCAGGTACTGGTTCACATATTGGAACCTGCGAGGAGTTTTGGTGAGTGTGTGGATGCCGGTGCCTCGAAACCAACTTACGCTCAGATCGCCTTTCACCCTTCCCACTCCACGGGGACACACTCAGCAGACATATTCTGAATGGGACTTTGTTTGTACGTAGAGGCAGCGCTTCCTCCAGTGCGCCCTGGAGTAACTTGTCCGATTGACCTCGCAGTCGTTCGCGGGACCGCCTTCTATGTTCACGTCGACATGATTTGGAGTCGGTTCCATGCTGTACGGTGTGACTCATGAAGAAAGTCGATTACTTGTGCTCATTGATGACCTGAAATGTCGCCTCAAGTTGGGATCGTCGACACTGATAGATAGGTGAGTGTGCTATAAAAATTGCAGCAAGGCATACAACGTACAAGGGCTGGGGATTTGACCCGTTGAGAGGCAGTTTTACCAATTATGAGGTATTTTGATTGGCTGAGGCGGCGTGCGCTGTGTGATTGGAGTTTCAAATACATGTGCGGTGTTGTCAGCATCAGGTGCAACCCTCAGAGAGGACTCGTTGGCTGTAGAGGAAGCTTGGCGGGGTTCAACTTCCGATAATGTACCACCTGCCAGGTGTCTGCGGGATTTAATGGCCCGTTCAGAGTGAAGATATCAATGGGTTTGACCCGATATCCTCGACTCACCCGGGCTCACTGTCAATCAAAGGAAGGAGGCACTCCAAGGGTCACACGCACAACGTCACTTGTTCCACTGGCCACAAAACAGGCAACGAGATATAACAAATATATATCGAGCAACTTAAAATACATTCGAAACAGTACAGACCTGATGGTAATCCTCCAATGTCCGCCTAACAGCGACCCGCTTAATTCGCTATTTGAGACCGGGGCTTCCGTTAATATGTAAATATGCGGGGATAAAGAGCGTAGTATAAAGTCAACGTGCGGGAAACACGGGTGCGGCTGTCCTTTGGGACACCCACTTGACGGCGAACACGGTTCATTGAACACCCCTGAAGGTCCTCCACCTGTGCAGAAAAAATAGAGAGAAGAATTATGCTCGGTGATCCATTCGTCCTGTCGTGGACATCTTTGCTTCATTATTTTGCCAGTTGGAGTCAACTCGGTTGCCTTTTCGATGTGAACGTGGCTCATAAAGAGTTCTTCCAGGAGTAACTGGGGCAATTAAAGGTGGTCACGAAGACGGTCATTCGATGCACACGTGTCGCCACGCTCGTAAAGGGCTACGGGACTGCGGGGCGTGGAGCTGGTCCCTCCGCTTCCTGGCTCTTGCTCCAAAGCTAACTCTCGAACGTGCTTCGCCAGACGAGGATTGACTCTCTCCCACTTTTCTACCTCCGAAGTGAGGCTCAGTTCCTGGGCCCATAGAGCATTCCGAGCCTGTTCGAGGAACTCGACGGCCGTCACTAGTTGGTTGAGCCGGACGGCGGCTGCAGCGGCGTCGGAAGCTAGACTCAGTGTATGGAGTGCAAGTTCGTCGTCCTTCCCTTTCGTGACGTGCGGCGTGATTCCAGCAATAGCCGCTCGTGGCGCGAGCTCGAAGACCACCCTGTATGCCTCGACAGCGGGGTTGGGCTTCCCATACCGACACGCAGCATCTGCCCACTTGAGAGCGGCCCTCATCCGCACACTCAAAGATGGGAGCGGAACGGTCTCCTGCGACCCAAACCCAGCCGCGCCTTTCGTCCCACTTGAAGGCCCGGTAGCGACCTTCCTCCACCCATTCATCGCGTGCTCGAGATCAAGATCTCCAGTCAAGCCGCCTCCAGCACTCACGGACGACCTGCGACCCTCCTCGATGCTCTTCTCGAATCGTCGATCCTGCAAGTTCGCGAGTTGGGCATGAGCTCGCCCAAGCCGGGGTCACGGGAAGTAGCGGCCTTCTCTACCTCCTCTCGAACACGGCTGGTAACCTGGTCGACACCATTCTCCGCCGAAGCGGCGCCGACGGCATAGGCGTAGACCGAGTAGTACATGCCGTACAGCGGGTGATCGTTCGGAGTAGCTTTGAGAACTGCCTCGGAATGCGCAATCGCCCCATCCAAGTCGGCTTTCTCCCCCTTGTGCTTATACCGCGCGCAGAGCACGCCGCTCAGCAGGAACTGGTAGAGGATCTTGCGAGACACCGGGGTACCGGGGCGTAGTGTACCTGTTACTTGCTGTGTTGCCAGATCGAATGTGAGGTGAGACTGAACGAGGGAATTCCCGGGGTCCTCTTGCCCATACAGCTCGAATCGCCGGAGGAGCGCAAGACCGAGAGCATATCTTTCCGCTGCACCAGGGGGTACCCTGCCCGATCGCTGAGAAGCCATATCCAGGGCTTCCCGGGCGTAAGTGACGGCGTTGTCGGCTTGGAGATGGTACTCGAAGCCAGTGAGATGTTGGCTTGAGAGGGAGGTAAGGTGATCTGTGAATTCCGATTTGGCTGTATCCTTCCCTAACAGGCCAGTGTTGAATGTCAGAATTTCTGAAGGAGTGATCCCGTGCGGAATCGACTCGTCGAGGTCACCGAGATCACTATTCCTTTCAAAACGTTGGCATGCTCGATCTGCCAATTTTGGTGCGTAGTATGCCGTTCTAGCAGCTGTACACCTGGTTTGTCCACTGCAGAAGCGGCCGCGCGAGCGTACTTGATCGACTCTTCAAGGTCCTCTTCACCCTCCTTCTTCTCAAATCGTTTGGCGAGTGTTTGGGTGAGGGTGGTGTATCGATATGAGAAACCATATCCTCGTCGTTCGAAATTGCGGACGGAGTAGGGACAGTTACTGCCGCGGATGTGGAGGGCAGGACGGCCTCATTGATGCTATCAAGTGATCCTTGTTTATCAAATCTTGGAATAAGCTTGCTGGCGAGTTCGGTTTGATAGCGAGGCGCGTATCGGTGGTTGTGGGGCAGGGCCTGTAGCGCCGATCGACCCGCTTTGATGGCCATATTCAAGTCTTGCACACGGCCAGTGGTATTATGTCTACGGTAGTAGAGAGAGCTACTCATATACTGAAGTGTGATAGCACAGTTTGGCCGGCAATGACAATAAGAGGCGTACCTGATAGATAATCAAGTGAGGATCCTCATAAGTTAGTCCGTTGACGGCTTCCCGTATAGCATCGACAGCGAGGTTCAAGTCGCTGAGTTCTACTGTTTGGCGAGGAAGACGGCAGAGGTATTCGAATGGTAGGAAGGCTTGTCTGGGTGGCCTTGCTCAAGCGAGGGCACGACGGTTTTCCAGAGCGCCAACGATTCGTTGAGCAACGAGGTATCTTTTGAGCGTTCGTGTCGGTGGAGAACTGAAGTGGCCAGGGTTGCCCGAAGTCACGCCTTGCCAGAAGGACTAGCAGCATCATTGTTGTCTGCAATGGCTGAAGCGTGTTTGAGGTCGGCCTGGTGTTTGTGTTCGTACCGCACGCAGAGCAAGAGCCCCACGTTTGACTCATAGATGGGCTTGTGTCGGTGTCGAGGCGGGATTTGAGAGTTCCGCTATGGCCGCGTCAAGGTCACGGTTCGCTAATGACCCTCCCAAAAGATGTCGCAGATGACAGTTCCGTGACGCCTGCCATCCGAATTTGGGCTGGCAGCTGTCCGAACGAAGACAGTGAGGCTGGGGGCGCGACGCAGTTGCATACATAACAATGTTGACCCCGGACACCCTGTATTGACTCCGCTCACATTCCAACCATGTCTGACTGACAATCTGCGACGCGTAATTGCCCCATAAAAGGATGTAGAAACTCTTTGCCACCCAAAGACAGCCACAGAACATGCCTCGAACATCGTGAGAAGGAGAGGCAACACAAAAAAAAGGTTCGAGCATCCATGAAGTGTACCAGAGACAATGCTGAAATGAACATCGCGCTAATATTTGGTCATATTAATCATGGATAGTGGCACTTTCCCACGGAGATATGGTTACATTTCTGCTTCGAAACCTGTCCATACTTGAGCAAGATTCGGCACTGAAGCCTTACATTCAATCCGGCCATGCTCTCTTCGTCAAAGGGGATGCCACTTCCGAAGAAGATGTCCGCAAGGCCTGGGGTGTTGCTTCAAACAATGCACCCATTGATTTCGTCCTATTCACTATAGGTGAGGTAGTACCCTCATGGCTCAGAC
>Ga0307513_10010726_pt1 | contig 11457 bp, 5 predicted proteins | sample 15_EM_MG_FD_202174 | JGI IMG/M metagenome (GOLD analysis project Ga0307513, IMG submission 202174) | Populus trichocarpa ectomycorrhiza microbial communities from riparian zone in the Pacific Northwest, United States - 15_EM | ecosystem: Host-associated > Plants > Roots > Unclassified | place... | reverse complement strand
AACCAGCCAGCTCGGCCGGGCGCTCGATGACCTGACGCAGCTGGTCGACGTTCATCGGGCCGACCACGGCTGGCCGCCGCAGTGCCGGCATCAGCTCGGGGAAGCGGGCGCAGTGGCCGAAGAAGTCGGCGCGGACGCCGAGAACGACGGCCTGGGTGGGGCCGCGGAGCGCCGCGATGAAGGCGACCCGCTCGCGCTCGTCCTCGCAGAGCGTGAACACCTCCTCGAACTGGCGCGGATAGTGGACATTCGGCGACTTGCCGTATCCGCTCGGCTCCGGCAAGTGGTCCACAGTGCACGAGAAGGGGGGCGTGCCGGCCGGCACGCGCCCTCGCCCTGCCCGAGAACGGTCAGTCGTCGTTGATGATCGTGCCCGTCGCGGTGCTGTCGGTCAGGCGGACGTTGCCGATGCCGGCGATCAGCAGGTTGAGCTTTTCGTCGGGCTCGCGGAGGTTGTCGCCGCGGACCGTGACCGAGAATGATGTCGTCGTTTCGCCGGCCGGGATGGTCTTGCAGCCGACGTACGGGTCGAAGTCGAGCACCGGCCAGGCGGTCAGCGGGCCGGCCGTGGCGCAGACCGTGAGCGGCTGGCTCATCGGCCGCGACAACGTCACCGGGAAGGCGAGCTGGGTCGTCGTGCCCCGGCTGCCCTCGGCCACGCTCGCGTCGGCCACCGACAGGCCCGGCCGGGACTGGAAGCGGACCACCTGCGGGTCGTGGTCGCTCGAGCCGCGGGTCGGGTTGGCCGGGTCGTTGCTGGAGAAGTCCGAGTTGATGTGCGCCGACCTGATCTGGATCAGGTCGCCGTACAGGGCGTTGTTGACGAAGAGGTTGTCCAGCGTCTGCGCCTGGCCCTCGAAGTCGTACGAGTAGGCCGCCGCCGGGACGTCCGCCACCAGGTTGTCCCACAGGTTGTGCAGGCCGGCCTCGTAGAGCGGGCCCAGCTGGTCGCCCGGGTTGGCCGGGACCGGGTCGTCGGGGCGGGGGAAGACGTTCAGGTCGCCGCCGTAGATCACCCGGGAGTGGGCGTGCGTCGCCTCGATCGCGGTGACGATCGCGGCCCCGTACGCGGCCTGCTCGGTCCGCTGCCCCACCCGGGTGTCCGGGCCGGAGGAGTAGTGGTTGCTGATCGCCCAGAGCTGGTAGTGCTCCGCCGAGCCCGGGGCGGCCTTCACGTTGAAGAGGCCGACCTGCGGCGCTCGGGTGAAGACGTTGCTGCCGTCCACGCCCGTCGACTTGTCCACGTCAGCCGGCAGCACCGCGTTCAGCGCCTTCGGGTTCGACACGTCGGCGTTGCTGGCCAGCGCGGCGCCCCGGTAGGTGACCTGCGGGGACGAGCCCAGGATCGGATCGTCGGCGGTCGCCGGGGCCGGCGACAGCCGGTCGGTGCGGTAGAGGAACGCCGCGGTGATGCCCCGGGCGTCCGCGCCGGTCCGGTCGAAGGCCGCGTCGTACGCCGGACCGCCGGCCTTTTTGATGGTCAGCGCCAGCTCCTGCAGGGTGTCCGGCTTGCCGTCGGCGTTGTCGGTGTCGCCGCAGGCCAGCGCGCCCGCCGCAACCGTACAGATGTCCTGGTCCTCGGCCTCCTGGGCGAGGATCAGGTCGGGGCTCTTCAGGTCGTTGATGATCTGGCCGGCCAGCACGCCCAACCGCGCGTTGTAGGCGGCCGCGCTCGCCGGCACGTAGTCGAACGGCGGGCTGACGCCGGTGCACCCGGTGTTACCGGTGAAGTCGCAGCCGTCGAACGGGTCGTCCCGGTAGTCGTACAGGTTCTCCACGTTGAAGGTGGCGATCGCCAGCTCGCGGCCGCGGTCGGCGGCCTTGGGCGGGTTGTTCCGCGACGGGTCGACGCCGGGGGTGAACGCGATGTCGGCCGGCTGGATGCCGTACTTGTTGAAGGCGTAGTAGAGGCCGCCGACCGCGTCGCTGGTCACCGTGTCGAACGTCCGGGCCGGCGGGAGCACCTTCGTGGCGTCGTTCGCGGCCGCCTTGACGCCCATCGGGCCGAGCAGGATCCGGTCGCCGTTGCCGTTGTCCACGGTGCCCGGCAAGTCGTCCAGCGGGTGCGCGTCGCGGAACACCCGGCGCGCATACGGGTCGCTGCGCTGCATCAACGGGTCGTCCCGATCGATCGCCCAGACCTCGGCGTCGTCGGTGCTGCTGTACGTCTTGGTGCCCGAGACGACCCCGGAGCCGGCCCGGACCCGCAGCTGCATGCCCTCGTGCCGTTCCCAGAACAGGTCGGCGGCGGCCGAGTCGGCCGGCGGGGCGGCGTCGTCGATCTGGACCTCCGCGCCGACGTCAAGGCCGGAAGCCAGCGTGCTGAGCCACTGGACGCTGGTCAGCTCGGTGAAGTTGAAATACTCGCTCACCCGGGCGTTGACGACGATCTCGTCGCCGACCTTCGGGGCGTAGCCGCCGATCAGCGTCGGGAAACTCGACATGTAGACGAAGACGCCGTCCGAGGTGGTCGGATCGCCGTCCTCGGCGCCCTTGCGGCTCTGCAGGAAGAAGCCGTACTGCAGGGTGCCGGTGTTGGTGTGCGAGAGCGCCAGCTGGCTGACGACGCCGCGCACCTGATATTTCGTGCTGCTGGAGCCGTTGCCGCTGGCCGGGGCGAGCGGCGAGCGCTGGGTGCGCGGACTGGTGGTGGTGCTGCCCTGTACGGCGCCCACGGTCAGCGGGTCGTCAGCGGCACGGGCGATGCCGGGGAAGAGGAAGGCCGTGAGTATCGGCACAGTGATGATCGGCAATATGCGACGGTAGCGCATGGAGCCTCCACAGCGGAGCTGACAAGGGGTACGCCGACCCTAGGCGCCCAGGTCAGTCCGTGGGCTCCAGGGTCTGTACCAGTTGCGCAACGTCGGCACCGTACTCATACCAGTCTCTGTCCGGCTGGAAGCCCAACTCGGCGTTAACCTTCAACATCGACTCGTTGTGCTGCGCGTTCCAGGTCTGCACCTCGAGCAGGCCCGGCTCGGCCGTACGCAGCTCGAAGAGCATCCTGGCCTTGATCGCCCGGTCGATGCCGTAGCCGCGGTGGTCGCGCACCACGATCGTGTCGTACTGGTCGGCCCGCTCCGGATGCTGGGCCGGCACCACCACCTCGGTCAGCCCCGCGACCACTCCGGACGCCTCGTGGATGGCCAGCACGATGTACGGCTTCAGGCCGCGGCGGTGCAGCGTGTCCAGGCTGTCTCGGAGGCGCTGTGGATCCGATGAGCGGGGGGCCAGAATGAGATCGTCGTCATCGTCCTGGGCCTCAAGCTTCGCCTGCGCGTACGCCTCCAGCAGGTCGTCGGGCGGCCCGCCGGGGTGGTATTCCACTCGGTAGCCGGAGCTGATCCCGGCCGCCATCTTGCTCAGCGCCTCCCAATCCAACTTGGAAAGGGTCAGCACGCTGCGGGTCTCCACGTATTCGCGTTCGAAGCCCAGCGCCTCGTAGAAACCGGTCGCCGCGGTGTCGCCGATGACCTCGACGCCGATCGACGAGAAGCCCTCGAGATAGGCCCGCCGGGCGGCGACGCCGACCAGCTGCTCGCCCAGGCCGCGGCGGCGCAAATTGGGGTGGACCAGCACCTCGAGCACGCCGATATCACCGAGCAGGAGGATGCTGACGTGGCCGAAAATCTTGCTTTCGCCCTCGGGCAGCCGGTCGTCCTCGGCCACCCAATTGATCCGGCGCTCCCCGGGCATCGTCTCGGCCAGATAGTCCCGGACCTGGACGTCTTGCCATGGTGGATCGTCCGGGAGGTCGGTGGCCAGCACGGCGTTCAACGTCTCCACGAGCGATCGGATCTCCCCCGCCGACGCGACTCGGGGATCCCATTCACGCACCCTCACCCGTACAGCTTGCCCGCAAGGCGTCCGCCTGGGAAGTGCTGGGGGTGCAAATGTACCTGCACCGTCACTGTGAGTTGTTGATTAAACCCGGCTGCGTTGGCCATACAGGTTGGCTGCATCAAAGACTTTCTGCGCGTACGGGCGAACGGCGTTGTAGGAAAGAATGGCGTCCCACCAGGCGTCCGCCTTGGACAGGTCCCGACCGTTCTTGCACAGGTAGACGGCCGCGGTCAGCGCGGCGTCGTCGATATCGTTCGGGTCGGCGACGCCATTGTTGTCCGCGTCGACAGCGGTTTCCTTCCAGGTCGACGGAATGAACTGAAGCGGGCCCACAGCCCGGTCATAGGTGGTGTCGCCGTCGATCGTGCCCTGATCGGTGTCCCGGATCAGTTGCCGGCCGCCCTTACCGTCCAGCGGCAGCCCGTAGATCGGCGGTTGCACGGAGCCGTCGGCACCGAGAACGGCCCCGTTGGCACTGCCGTGGGTGGACTCGACCATCCCGAGCGCGGCGATGGTGGTCCAGCTCAGGTGGCAGTTCGGCGTCTGCCTGGCGGCCACGAGCTCGGCATAGCCATAGGCCTCGACCGCGACGACGGGAATCCCCACCCGGGTGCCGACTTGCTGTGCCCAGCCGTCGAGAGCATCGGCGGGGCGTGCACCGGCGACGGCCGGGGGAGTGGTCCCCCCGGGCACAGCCGGTGCCGATGAGACACCGCCGCTCGGCACGCTATAAGACGGACCCCCGGCTGCTGCGCCATCCAGCGGAAAGCCGGGCGTCGCGCTGGGTGACGGCCCGGCCTCCAAGGCTTTCGGTACGAGGTAAGCGCCCGCCGTGCCCGCCGCGCCGACCAGCAGAACGGCGACGATCGCGGGAACGATCAGGCGGCCGGCGGGACGCTTGGCCCAGGCGGAAGTGCTACGCCCGGCCGACCGCGCCACCCGAACGGGGTTGGCCTTCCGCAGAACCCGGGTGGCCCGCCCCCGAGAAGCGGCCGCAACAGCAGCAGCACTCGGCGCAGCGTCTTTGCCCCCCGGGCTGGTCTTCCCGCCCGGGCTGGTCTTGCCGTCCGGGCCGGTGCTGCCGCTTGAGCTGGTCTTGCCGTCCGGGCCGGTGCTGCCGCTTGAGCTGGTCTTGCCGTCCGGGCCGGTGCTGCCGTCCGGGCCGGTGCTGCCGCTAGAGCTGGTGCTGCCGCCTGGGCTGGTCTTGTCGTCCGGGCCGGTGCTGCCGCTAGAGCTGGTCTGGTCATCCGGGCTGGTTTTGTAGCTCAGTCCGCTCTTGTCGCCCGGCGCGGTGCTGCCGCTCGGCCCGCTCGTGCCAGCGTTGCCGCCAGGGTTCGCTTTGTCGGCTGGCCGGCTGCTGTCGTCCAGGCTGAATTTGCCGCCTGGGATGGTCTTGTCATCCAAGCTCGCCCCGTCACCGGGGCCGCTCTTTTCGCCTGGGACGGATTTGCCATTCGGCCCGGTGTCGCCGCCGCGGCTGCTCTTGTCGGCGAGGGCGCGCGCGTCGTCCGGGCTGGTCTTGGCGCCCGGGCTGGTCCCGTCGCCAGGGCGGATGCTGTCGCCCTGGCTGGTGTTGTTGGCCGGGCGGTCCGGGCTGGCCTTGCCGCCCAGGCCACCCGCGCCGCCAGGGCCCGTCTTGTCACCTTCGCCGGACTTGCCGCTGGGGCCGGTCTTGTTGGTCAGCTCCTCGTTGCCGCCGAGGCCGCCCCTGTTGGTCGGCCCCTCGTTGCCGCCGAGGCTGGCCTTGTCGGTCAGCTCGCCTTTGCCGGCAAAGCTGGCCTTGTCGTCGGACCTGCCCTTGTCACCCAAACCGGTGATGTCCCTGGCGGCGGTCTCCTCGCCAACGCCGGTCTTGTCACCCGGGCTGGCCTTCTCTCCCAGGGCGGCCTGCTTGCCGACCGGCGCGCCCTTGTCGCCAGACTCAGGCCGTCCTGCCTGGTCAGCCGACCTAGCCGGGGCCGCATCGGACTTGCCCGCAACACCGGCTGGCTTACCGCCGGCCCGGCCCGCCGCGGCCGCCTTTGCCCGAACGATCCGTCGGGCTGCCCGTTCGCCCGGCCGCATGTCATCCGCCCGGTCGCCAGCTGCGTATTTGTTAAATGTGTCGTCATCTTCATACGGATCCCAGAGCGGAACCGGCTTCACGGCCCAAGTCCGGCCCGGCGCCGAAGCATCCGAGGTCTTCGCCTGGTGGAGCCAGCCGGCGGGCTTGCCCTGCCCGCCACCGGCCTGGCTCTTTGCTCCCGCTAGCCCACCTTCCGCAACGCGCGCACCCTGGACCCGCCCGGCCGCTTCCACGGCCCCGCCCGTCCCGGCGCCGCCTTCGTCCTTCGGGGACCCGCCCCCCGCAACGGCCGACTCGCCCCCCGCAGAGCTGCTCGAGCCGGCGGGCGCGGCTGCTCCGCGCCCCGTGGCTCTCGACGGGTCATCCGGGCTGTGGCCTGCGGAGTCGCCCGGCCGAACTAGGTCGTGGTCCGGAGCGGCTACCAAGTTGCTAGGTCTGACTGGGCTGTGGTCCGCCGCAGCTGCAGAGCCGCCTAGGCCAGTAGGCCCGTGGCTAGCGATTGTTGAACCGCGCGACCCGGCTGGGTCGCCTAGCCCGTCGGGACCGTGGCCCGGAGTGGTCGTCGCGTCGCCCAGCCCGTCCGGACCGTGGCCCGAAGTGGTCGTCGCGTCGCCCGGCTCGCTCAGTCCGTGGCCCGGAGCGACCGTTGGTCGGCCCGGCCCGGCTGGGTCGTCGCCCGCGGCAGCCGCTGAACCGCTTGGTCTGGCTGGGCCGGGGATCGCCGCAGAGGCCGAGCCGCTCGGCCAGGCGGGATCGTGGCCTGGGGTGGTTGTCGAGTCGGTGGGCGTGGCTGGGTTGCGTCCCGCTGGTGTGCCGGAGTCGCCCGGCCCGGCGGGATCGTGGTCTGATCCGGCGGCCGCCGACTCGGGCGCGGGGGCCGGGGTCGATCCGCTGTCGTGCGGAGCCGCGCCGGAGCTGCCGAGCGGCCCGTCGTGGTGGGGCACGGGTGGGCGCACCTCGGGTGAAACCGATCGATTCTCTTGCCCCTCCGCCACGCCCCGACCCTACCCGGCGGCGACCACCACCCGCAGGGGCAGCGTTTTGTCATACGCACGCCCTACGCTGTGCAGATGCCGCGCTACGACTATCGCTGCCGCGCTTGCGGCGACACGTTCGAGGTCAACCGCCCGATGCGGGAGGCCTCGGCACCGACCGCCTGCCCGCAGGGGCACTCCGACACCGTCAAGCTGTTGTCCACAATCGCGCTCACGGGCCGGGGTGGCGCGCTGCCGTCCGCGCCGGCGGGCGGCGGCGGTGGCTGTTGCGGCGGGGGCTGCGGCTGCGGCTGAGATTACTCAGCGCCACCGATTCCGGGCCCGCTGCGACCAACCTGGACGGCAGCCGCCCGGCGTTCGTCCGCGGATGACCGAACGGCCCACGCGCTCTGTCCGAGCGCCGCGCAACCCGTGGCGGCCCGCCTCGTTACGTCACGCGTAGTGCCACATGTGATCGTCGATGACTCATCAGAGTGTCGCCCGTATGGGGGCCGGTCGTGGCGTGCGGGTGGTTACGGACCGTTTCTACGATGTGCCGTGAGATCGCGGTGCGAAATCATGAGGCGTGACTTCCAGAGGGGGCGAAGGTTCCACCGTGTCCAGCCGGACGGAGCTGCCGAGCGGCCTCGTGACCTTTATGTTTACGGATATCGAGGGCTCGACGAGGCTCGCTCAGATGCTCGGAGATTCCTACGGTACGGTCCTGAATGCCCACCGAACGGTCCTGCGCACAGCGCTGCGTGACTTCGGTGGTGCTGAACTTTTCACTGAGGGTGATTCTTTTTTCGTTGCTTTCGGCGACGCGGCCGCAGCCATGACGGCTTGTGTCGCGGCCCAGCGCGCCCTGGCCGGCTACCCGTGGCCAAGCCCGGAGGTAGCGCCCCGTGTCCGGATGGGACTGCACACCGGCTGGGCCACCCCGGTCGCGGGCGAATACACAAGCGCCGAGGTGCACCGCGCCGCCCGCGTGGCGTCGGCGGCGCACGGCGGCCAGATCCTGTGCTCAGAGGCCACGGCCCAGGCCAGCACGGCCTGCCCCACCCAGCCCGAAATGCCCGAGCGGACCGACCTGCCCACCCGGACCAACGCGCCCACCCGGACCAACGCGCCCACCCGGGCCAACGTGCCTATCCGGGTTGAGACCCCCGCCCGGACCGATAAGCCCACCCGGACCAACGTGCCTGTGCGGGCTGACCGGCCAGCGCGGGCTGAAGTGCGCGCACGGACCGACAAAGCCGCCCTGACCGAGGCGGCGGAGCGCCCGCGCGGGCCGGCCGGGACCAAGTGCCTAGAGCGCTCAGGCAGGCGGGCGCTGGCGAAGGTCGATCTGGTTGATCTCGGGCGGCACCGGCTGCGCGGCTTCGATGACGCCGAGCGGCTCTTCCAACTCGTGGCTCCCGGCCTGGAGCGCGACTTCCCGCGCGTGCGCACCCCCGGAGCCCCAGCCCACAACCTCCCGGCCGCACTGACCTCAATGGTCGGCCGCCGAGCCGAGACCGACGAAGTCACCGAGTTGCTCGGCCGCCACCGCCTGGTCACGGTCGCCGGTGCCGGCGGCTCGGGGAAGACCCGCCTCGTCCTGGCCGTCGCCGAGCAACTGCTGACCGGCTACCCAGACGGAATCTGGCTGGTCGACGCCGCAGAAGACGGCCCGGACGTGGCCGCAGAGGTGGTCGCTCCGGTAGACGGCGCCGCGGAGCTGGCCGCAAAACTTGCCGCCGCGATGGGTCTGCGGCCTGAGCCGGGCCGGCCGATCCTGGACACCGTGGTCGAGCAGTGCGGCCCGCGGCGGATGTTGCTCGTTCTCGACACCTGCGACGCCACCCCCAATTCGGCTGTCGCCCTCGTTCGCCGACTTCTTGCCGCCTGTCCTGGACTGGCTGTTCTCGCCGCCGGGCGGCAGCCCCTCGGCGTCCACGGTGAACTGGTCTGGCGCATTCCGCCGCTGGCTCCGGCCGACGCCTTCACACTGCTTGCCGAGCGCGCCACGGCCGCCCGCGGTGGCCGCTCCGCGCGCCCCGAGGAGGCTGCCGATCTGGCCCGGGTGGCGACCCGGCTGGAGGGGGCGCCGCTAGCGCTCGAGCTGGCCGCGGCCCGGCTGCAGCTGCTCTCCCCGGCCCAGCTCGCCGGGCGCCTGGACGACCCGTTGGCCGCGCTGGATGCCGGCCGGGAGGGCGCGCCGGGCCGGCACGGCAGCTTGACCGGCAGCCTGGAGTGGTCCTACCGGCGCCTCGGCGAGCGTGCGTCGGAGCTGCTGCGCCGGCTTGCGGTTTTCGCGGAGCCGGTCGAGCTCGGCACGGTCGAGTGGTGCGGCACCGATGCGCTCGGCGCGCTCTCCGAGCTCGCCCACAAGTCGCTGGTCGATGTCGTGCCGGGCCCGCGATATTGGATGTCCGAACAGGTCCGGGCCTACGCGGCCGGGCGGCTCGCGGCGACCGGGGAGGAGCCGGCCGCGCGGGACCGGCATCTCGCCTGGGCGCTGCACACTCTGGACGGCGTCGCCGTGGACACCGACGGCCAGCCGCGCACCGTCTCGCTCACCGAGCTGGCGCCCTACGTGGGCGAGTGGCTGGCGGCGTTGCGCTGGGCGGCGACCGGCGGCAGCGTGCGGGCCGGCTTCCGGCTGGCCCGTGCGCTCGACCCGTGGTGGCGCGAGCAAGGCGCCGCTCGCGACGGCCGGGACCTGCTCTACCGGCTCTACGGCCGGCTGCCCGGCAAACAAAGCGAACACGGCGAACACGGCGAACAAAGCGGGCACGGCCGGCCGGCCGACGAACCCCTGGCCCCGGTCGAGCTGGCCTCGGCCTATCTCCTGCACGCCGGCCTCTCCGACGACCGGGAGGAGCGGGTCCGCTTCCTGGACCGGGCCGAGTCCATCGCGCGGCAGACCGACCATCCGGCCCTGCTCGTGCGCGCGCTGGCCGGCGGCCGGGTCACGCTGCTGGAGCAGCGGCGGTTCGGCGAGGCCGAGCGGCTCTGCCGGGAGGTGATCGCGCGCGCCGAGCGGACCGGGGTGCCGGCCGCGGCGTTGCCGTCGGTGATCGCCCTGGCCGAGCTGCTCTGGCGGAACGGCTCCCTCGGCGAGGCGGCCGACCTGCTCGGCTCCGCGCGCCAGCTCGAGGCCGGGCGTCCGGAGGACCGGGGCCGCCGTACGGTGGACTGGCTCTTGGGAATGGTCGCCCTGCGCCGCGGCGATCTGGTCGCCGCGCATGACCACCTCGTGGTTGCCCTGCGCTCCCGGCTGCGGCACGGGTTCCGTGGCGCGGCTGCGGACGCCGTCGCGGCGATCGCCGCGCGCTGCGTGCTCGGCGGCGACCCGGCTTCGGCGGCCGTGCTCTTCGGTGGTGTGGAGTCGGTGCGCGAACAACGGCGCGCGGAGGTCTTCGGGTCGTTCTGGTCGGCCCAGCAGGCCTCGCTGCGTGCGCGGCTCGGTGACAAGGCCTTCGATGCCGCGTACGCCGATGGTGCTGATCTTGGTTTTGATCAGATCGTCGCCCTGGCCCTCGCGGTGGAGCATCCCGACCTCGAGCATGGCTCGGCCCGCTTCGCGCCGACGCTGCGCTGAACGGCGGCGGCCCGCACCCGGCAGAACGCCGGATGCGGGCCGGTCGAATCGCTACGCGACGGCCTGCAGTCGCATCTGGCGGGCCCGGTCGAGGTCCCGCTGCTGGACGGCGGCCAGCGAGCCGAAGACGTGCACGGCCTGGTAGTACGTCCAGGCCAGGCTGTAGCAGGGCGGCTGCAGAATGCTGCTGTAGGTGGCGCACTTGCGCTTCAGGTCGGCGTAGAACATGTTGTCCAGCCGGTCCTTGTTGGCCGGGAACTGGCCCACGGCCTTGTAGTTGCGGTAGCCGAAGTCGTGGTGCCAGCAGGAGAGCGTGAAGTCGTAGCCGAGCGGGTTGTCCGGGCTAGACGAGCAGTAGTCGGTCGACCAGTCGAAGTTGTAGTCGGCCCATGGGGCGCGGTTGAGCCTGGCGGCATTCCAGGCGTTCGTGCTGCTCGCGGTCGTTTGCGTCCACGACGACAGGACGGTGAGCTTGTCCTCGCCGGTTGCGGCTTGTGCGGCGGCGGCGGGTGCGAGCAGGGCTAAAACCGAGAAGAAGACGACGACGGTACGGCGGACGGGCCGATTCATGTCAGACCTCCAGCGGTACGGCCCCTTGTGGGGGCCGGTGCTCGCCAGTCTTTGATTCACGGGTGTCCACATACAACCGCGTCGATGTCGTTTTCCTGAACGATGCCTCAACTTACTCGTGGGTATTCCGGCCGCGCACTTTCTGTGCTGTCCTGATTAATGCTGCTCCCGAGCCGCTCACCGGCACTCCGGTGGATGCTGCGGGCGGCCGCTATGGTGTGCGTGTGCAAGCGGGCGCCGAATGATCCACCTTCCCTCGGTCCGTCAGGGACCCCTCCGAGCGCTCGCCCTCCGGGTGGCGATGGCCGTCGGGCTCGTCCTCGTCACGGTGGCGATCATCTTTTCCGACCGCAACGGCTACCGCGATGTGAACAACGACGGACTGACGTTGTTGGACTGCTTCTACTACGCGGTCGTGG
>Ga0307513_10010725_pt1 | contig 11459 bp, 9 predicted proteins | sample 15_EM_MG_FD_202174 | JGI IMG/M metagenome (GOLD analysis project Ga0307513, IMG submission 202174) | Populus trichocarpa ectomycorrhiza microbial communities from riparian zone in the Pacific Northwest, United States - 15_EM | ecosystem: Host-associated > Plants > Roots > Unclassified | place... | reverse complement strand
CGGTGGGGTGCTCTGTGGAGCGAAGTAAAGGAGGAGGCGGCGGCCGCCAGGCCGCCGCCGGGGGACATTCGCGGAGCAGAGCACCCCGGCGGCACGCTCGCGCCCTGCTCTTCGCACGCGCGCAACAACGAATGACCGCAACGGGCCGAACCCTGACCTCCCACGCATCCAAGCGTTTCCTGCGTCGCGCGGTCGAGCGACTGACTTGACGATGGGCGTGACCTCGACCATCCGTCTCGCGCGGCTCGCGGCCCTGACCGCGATCACGCTGTTCCTGACCTTCGATCTGGTCGTCTTCGGCGCTTTCACGCGGCTGTCGGATTCCGGCCTCGGCTGCCCCGACTGGCCGGGCTGCTATGGCGAAGCCAGCCCGCTGGGCGCGCGCGCCGAGATCCATGCCGCGCAGACGGCCATGCCCGGCGGGCCGGTGACGTGGACGAAAGCCTGGATCGAGATGGTCCACCGCTATCTCGCGATGACGGTCGGCGCGCTGATCGTCGTGCTGGCCGCCGTGAGCTGGCTCGAACGCCGGCGCTTGCCGCACTCGCTGCTCTGGCCGCTGCTGACCTTGGCCTGGGTCATCGTGCAGGGCCTGTTCGGCAAGTACACGGTGACGCTGAAGTTGTACCCGGCAGTCGTCACCTTGCACCTGCTCGGCGGGCTGGTTCTGCTGGCGCTGCTGGCGATCCAGCACGAGGCCTACCGCGACCGGCCGCTGGCGATGCCGCCGCCGCTGCGCCGGCTGGCGCTGCTGGCGATGGCGGCGCTGGCGGTCCAGATCGCGCTCGGCGGCTGGGTCAGCACCAACTACGCGGTGCTCGCCTGCGGCGGCTTTCCCGCGTGCAACGGCAGCGCCTGGCCTTCGATGAACTTCGGCGAAGGCTTCACGGTGCTGCGCGAACTCGGCCGCGCCGGGCACGGCGGCGCGCTGTCGATCGACGCTTTGGTCGCGATCCACATGGCGCACCGCCTGTTCGCCGTCGTCGCGACGGCAGCGCTGTTGCTGCTGGCGCTGCGGCTGCTGCGCGTGCCGGCTGTGCGCGGCTTCGGCGCCGGCCTGGCGGTGCTGCTGCTGGCGCAACTGGCCAGCGGGCTGTCGAACGTCGTGCTCGGCTGGCCATTGTTCGCCGCGCTGGGGCACTCGGCCGGCGCCGGCGCATTGGTGCTGCTGCTGACCTTGCTGCTGGCGCGCACGGCGCCACGCGCTGCCATGCAAACCGCGCAACCCCGTCGTGGCATCGCCGCTGCCTAGAATCGATGCCTTGATGGCCCAGACCCTAGCCGCCTCTGCCTCGGCCACCTCGAAGTGGTCGCAGTTCTACGCGCTGACCAAACCGCGCGTCGTGCAGTTGATCGTCTTCTGCGCGCTGATCGGCATGCTGCTCGCCGAGCCCGGCCTGCCCGATCTCGCGCTGGTCGGCGCCGCGACGCTCGGCATCTGGCTGGTGGCCAGCGCGGCGGCGGCCTTCAACTGCCTGGTCGAGCAGCAGATCGACCGCCGCATGGCGCGCACCGCGTGGCGGCCGACGGCCAAGGGCGAACTGAGCAATACGCAGACGCTGGCCTTCTCGATGCTGCTCTGCGCGGCCGGCAGCGCGGTGCTCTACGTCTGGGTCAATGCGCTGACGATGTGGCTGACCTTCGCCACCTTCGTCGGCTACGCGGTGGTCTACACGGTGGTGCTGAAGCCGCTGACGCCGCAGAACATCGTCATCGGCGGCGCGTCGGGCGCGATGCCGCCGGTGCTCGGCTGGGCCGCGATGACCGGCGACGTCGGGCCCGAGGCGCTGATGCTGTGCCTGATCATCTTCCTCTGGACGCCGCCGCACTTCTGGGCGCTGGCGCTGTACCGCGCCGAGGACTACCGGCGCTCCGGCTTGCCGATGCTGCCGATCACCCATGGCCCCGAATTCACCCGGCTCCAGGTGCTGCTGTACACGGTGGTGTTGTTCGCCGCGACCTTGCTGCCTTTCACCTACCGCATGAGCGGCTGGATCTACCTGGCTGCGGCCATCGTGCTCGGCAGCTGGTTCTGCGTTCTCGCGTTCCGCCTGTGGCGCAGTTACAGCGACGCGCTCGCGCGGCGCACCTTCCGCTTTTCCATCTGGCACTTGTCGCTGCTCTTCGCCGCGCTGCTGCTCGACCACTACCTGAATCCATGGCTGACTTCTCTCGCCGCCTGACGGTTGCCGCCGTCGCGCTGGTGCTTGCCGGCTGCAATCGCACCGAGGCGCCGAAACCTTCGTTCAAGGGCGTCGACATCACCGGCGCCGAGTACGCCAGCCAGCTTGACCTGCCCGATGTGAACGGCCAGCCGCGCCATCTGGCCGACTTCAAGGGCAAGGTCACGGTCGTCTTCTTCGGCTACACGCAATGCCCCGATGTCTGCCCGACCACGATGGTCGAACTGGCACAGGTGAAGAAGGCGCTCGGCGCCGACGGCGCGCGGGTGCAGGGCGTCTTCGTGACGGTCGACCCCGAACGCGACACGCCCGAACTGCTGAAAGCCTACGTCGCCAATTTCGGCGCCGACTTCGTCGCTTTGCGCGGAACGCCCGAGCAGACGAAGGCGGCGGCGAAGAACTTCAAGGTCTTCTACAGCAAGGTGCCGGGCAAGACCGAGACCAGCTACACGGTCGACCACACGGCCGGCTCGTACGTGTTCGACGCGCTGGGCCGGGTGCGCCTGTTCACGCGCTATGGCGGCGGCGCCGAAGCGCTGCAGAGTGATCTGAAGCTGCTGCTCGACGAGAAGACCGGCTGACGAAGCCGCTACGCGGCCGAAGCGGCCACAGAAGCCGCTACGCCGCCGACCTGACCACAGAAGCCGCTACGCGGCCGGCCCGACCACAGAAGCCGCTACGCCGCTTCGAGCGCCTTGCGCATCTTCTTCATCGCCGCGACTTCGATCTGGCGGATGCGCTCGGCGCTGACACCATATTCGGACGCCAGGTCGTGCAGCGTCATGCCGCCGGACGAATCGTCGTTGACCTTCAGCCAGCGCTCTTCGACGATCCGCCGGCTGCGCTGGTCGAGCACGTCCAGCGCCTGCAGGATGCCGTCGCCGGAGAGCCAGTCGCGGTGCCGGGTCTCCAAGCGCCGGGTCGGCTCGGTCGCGTCGTCGGCGAGGTAGGCGATCGGCGCGTAGCTCTCTTCGCTGTCATCGCCCGCCGGTTCCAGCGCGACATCGCCGCCCGACAGCCGGGTTTCCATCTCGACGACTTCTTCGGGCTTGACGTTCAGCTGGCGCGCCACCGTCGCCACTTCGGCCGGCGTCAGCGTGTTGCGGTGGGTGTCGGCTTCGAGCGCTTCGCCTTTCAGCCCCTGTTTCATCGAACGCAGGTTGAAGAACAGCTTGCGCTGCGCCTTGGTCGTCGCGACCTTGACCATCCGCCAGTTCTTCAGGATGTATTCGTGGATTTCGGCCTTGATCCAGTGCAGGGCGTAGCTCACCAGCCGCACGCCCTGGGTCGGGTCGAAGCGGCGCACGGCTTTCATCAGGCCGACGTTGCCTTCCTGGATCAGGTCGCCCTGCGGCAACCCGTAGCCGAGGTACTGGCGCGAGACGGAAACGACGACCCGCAGATGCGACATCACCAAACGCCCGGCGGCATCGAGATCGCCGTTCTGTTGCAGCCGCTCGGCGAGCGACCTTTCCTCTTGCGGCGCAAGCATCGGCAACCGGTTGACGGCCGTGATGTAGGCGTCGAGGTTGCCGATCGCCGGCACCACGGCCCACGGGTCGCGGACGGACAAAGCAATGGCAGTTGTGTTCATGGTCGGTTCAGACCCGATTGGCATTCGGGAGTTCCCGTAGATGTTAGCACTCGATGGAAAGGAGTGCCAAAATTCGAACCGAATCGAACGGAGTATTCACTCACATTCATAGAAAACGAGCAAATGCGAGGCTACAAGCCCCAGCGTGTCTCGATCGCGTCCAGCATCTCGTCGACCGTCTTCAGGAACTGAGCGATGTCGACCGGCTTGGTGATGTACTGGGCCGCGCCCAAGGTCAGCGCTTCCTGCATGCGGGCGGTCGTGGCGTCGGCCGAGACGACGATCACCGGGATGTCGGCGACGTCGTCATCCTGCTTCAAGTGGCGCAGCAGTTCGAGCCCGCTGATGTCGGGAAGTTGCATGTCGAGCAGGATCAGATCGGGTCGCTGCTGGCGGATCGCCGTCATGCCGTCGAGGCCGATCATCGACACCTCCAGCACGATCTGCGGGCGCTGCGCCAGGATGCCGCGCATCACCTCGATATTGGTCTCGTTGTCCTCGATGTAGTGCACCAGGCGTTGGCGGTACGGCGGCGGCGCATTCGGCTGGGTCGCCGCGGCCGGCAGCGCGGCGGCGTCGGCGTGCGGCAGGCGCAAGGTGAACACCGAGCCCTGGCCGGAGACGCTGGCGGCCTCCAACAGGCCGCCCATCAGTTCGGCCAGCCGGCGGCTGATCACGAGGCCGATGCCGGTGCCTTCGATGCCGCTGTTTTCGCGGCCGAGCCGGTTGTACGGCTGGAACAGCGCCGCCATCTGCTCGGGCGCCATCCCGAGGCCGCTGTCGCGGACGGTGATCTCGATGTTGCCGCCGGCGTCGACACCGGTGCCGACGACCACCGAGCCGCCTTCGCGGTTGTACTTGACGGCGTTCGACAGCAGGTTGGTCAGAACCTGCTTCAGCCGCGTCTCGTCGCCGAGCACTGCGCGCGCGTCGGGCGACAGCTCTTCATGCAGCACCACGCGGCGCTGGCTGGCGGCGTTCGCAACCATCGCCAGGCTGGCCGCGATCATCGCGCCGAGGTCGAGCGGCTTCAGCGCCAACTGCACCGCGCCCGACTCGATCCGCGCCAGGTCGAGCGTGTCGTTGATCATCTCCAGCAGGTGCCAGCCGGCGCGCAGGATCTGCGAGGTCCACTCGCGCTGGTGCGGCGCCAGCGCCGGGTCGCGGTCCAGGCCGAGCAGCTGCGAGAAGCCGATCATCGCGTTCAGCGGCGTTCGCAGCTCGTGGCTCATCCGCGAGACGAACTCGCTCTTCGTCCGGTTGGCGGCCTCGGCGCGGTCGAGCGCGCGTTCGGATTCCTCCAGCCGCAGGTGCTCGGTGATGTCTTCCACCGCGCCGGCCAGCCGCAGCACGTGGCCTTGCGTGTCGCGCAGCGCGGTGATCTGCGCGTTGACCCACAACACCAGGCCGTCGGCGCGCAGCAGCCGCACCTGCCGGCGGCTGGTTTCCAGCCGGCCGTCGAGCAGGCCGGCCAGCTGCTGCTGGTTGCCGGCCCGCTCGTCGGCGTGGGAGATGTCGTCCAGCGACGAGCGCAGCAGCACGCCGGCCGGGCGGCCGAGCATTTCGCACAGCCGCGTATTCGTCTCGACGATGAGGCCGTCGGGGTCGAGAAACATCACCCCGATCGGCACGTTGTCGAGGATGCTGCGCAGCCGGGCCTCGCTGTCGCGAAGCGCCTCTTCGGCGTGGGCGCGCTCGAGCATCTGCCGGCGCAGCTCGCCGGTGCGCTCGTCGACCGCCAGCTCGATGCGGCGGGCGCGCCCGGTCACTGTCAGCAGCAGCGCGCCGAGCATCGCCGCGGCGGCCATGCCGAACAGCGAGAACAGCCAGGCATTGGCCGGCTGTTGCGGCATCTCGCGCGGCATGGCCCAGACCCGCAGTTCGAGCTCGCGCGACGCGAAGCTCAGCCGCCGCCGGCGCTCGAAGCCGCTGGCGACGACTTTCTCGCAGTCCGTTGCACCCGCCAGCCGCGGGCGCGACGCTGCCGGGTCGCGGTCGACCAGGCACCAGCGCAGATGGCCGCGGTCGGCACCGGCCGGGCCGGCCAGACCGGCGAGCAGCCGCTCGGCGCGCACGGTGACGAAGACGACGCCCTGGAAACGCGTCCGCCGCTCTTCGGTGGTCGCGGCCGGACCGTTGTAGAGCGCCTGGTAGAGCACGAAGCCGGTTTCGTCGGTGGCCGACTGGGTCAGCCGAAAGCCGCTCGTCGCCGCCGGCAGGCCACTGTCGCGCGACTTCTCGATCGCCACCCGGGCGGCGGGAATCGACAAGGCGTTGACGCCCAGCGCCCCGGCGTTGGTCTCGGGCGGCTCGATCAGGCGGATCGCCACCACCTCGGCGCCGGGGCTGCCGCCGCCTTGGCGGTCGAAGACCCGGTAGCCCGCCAGGCCATCGGCCTGGGCAGCGGCTTCGAAGGCCGCAAGCTCGGTCCGCGGCACGCGGACGCTGAAGCCGACCGCCTGCAGCTCGAACGGCTGGCGCAGCCACCAACCCGCCGCAGCGTGCAGGCGGGCCGCGTTCAGCCCGCCGGCGGCGAGGTGGGCGCTGTGGATCGCCTGCAGCGCGTCGAGCGGCTTCAGCAGCCGCGTATCGGCCTCGGTGGCGACCTGGTCGGCTTCGCGCTCGAAACTGGCGGCCAGGCGATCTTCGTCCCAGCGGCTGACGACCAGCGTTGCCGCGGCGACCAGCAGCGTGGCCAGCAGCAGCGGCACGCCCACCGTGCGCCGGCGCGGCGCCCAGTCGGCGCGCGGGCGGCCGATCAGGGTCAGCGCCAGCGGCGCGGCGATCAGCGCGCCGAACGCGTCGCCGATCCACCAGGTGCCCCAGGTCATGACGAGCTGGTCGTCGTCGATCGCGCCGCTGGCACGCAGCGCGAGTGTGGCCAGCGTCGGGTTGATGGTGCAGGCCAGCAAGGCGCCGAACAGCCCCGCGCGGGCGATTTCGCCGGGCCCGCCGAGCACCAGCGGCTGCGCCACGAAGCGGCGCACCAGCGCCGCGCCGAAGCCGGCCTGCAGTGCCGCGCCAGCCCCGATGGCTGCCGGCAACAGCAGCGCCGCGCCATCGATCTGCCCGCGCGATGCGCTCAGCACCACATTGACCAGAAAGGCGCCGAGCGCAACCCCCGGCAGCGCCATGCGGCCGTAGGTGAGCACCGCCGCCAGCGCAATGCCGGCCGACGGATACAGCGGCGACGCGTAGCTCGGCGGCACCGCCAGCAGCAGCGCGAGCCAGCCGACCACCGCGTAGACCAGCGCGGTGCCGGCAATGACGCGCCAGGCAGCCTCGGGCGGGGCAGCCGCAGCGGAATCGGCAGCGAGAGGCATCGGCGGACTCTACCGCCCCGGATGCGGGGCGGAGGTGGCAGTCCTTACACGTTGAACAGGAAGTTCAACACATCGCCATCCTTGACGACGTACTCCTTGCCTTCGGCGCGCATCTTTCCCGCCTCCTTCGCGCCCTGCTCGCCCTTGAAGGCGACGAAGTCCTCGAAGGCGATCGTCTGCGCGCGGATGAAGCCGCGTTCGAAGTCGGTGTGGATGACGCCGGCGGCCTGCGGCGCGGTATCGCCGACGTGGATCGTCCACGCCCGCACTTCCTTGACGCCGGCGGTGAAGTAGGTCTGCAGGCCGAGCAAGCCGAAGGCGGCGCGGATCAGCCGGTTCAGGCCCGGCTCGTCCTGCCCCATCTCGTGCAGGAACAGCGCCTTGTCGTCGTCGCTCATGTCGGCCAGTTCGGCCTCGGTCTTCGCGCTGATCGCCACCACCGGCGCGTTCTGCTGGGCGGCGTAGGCCTGCAGCCGCTCGAGGAACGGGTTGCCGACGAAGCCGTCCTCGGCGACGTTGGCGACGAACATCGCCGGCTTGGCGGTGATCAGGCACAGCGGCTTCAGGATGACCCGCTCTTCCTTGCTGAACGCGATGCCGCGCACCGGCTGCGCCTGGTCGAGCGCGGCCTGGCACTTCTCCAGCACCTTGACCAGTGCCGCCGCTTCCTTGTCGTTGCCCGAGCGTGCCGCTTTCACGTAGCGGTGCAGGCTTTTCTCGACCGTGGCCAGGTCGGCCAGGCAGAGCTCGGTCTGGATGATCTCGATGTCGGAAAGCGGGTCGACCTTGCCGGCGACATGGATGACGTTCTCGTCCTCGAAGCAGCGCACGACGTTGACGATCGCATCGGTCTCGCGGATGTGGCTCAGGAACTGGTTGCCCAGGCCCTCGCCCTTGCTGGCGCCGGCCACGAGCCCGGCGATGTCGACGAATTCGACGATCGCCGGCACCACCCGTTCGGGCTTGACGATCCCGGCCAAGGCGGCCAGCCGCCGGTCGGGCAGCTCGACGATGCCGACGTTCGGCTCGATCGTGCAGAACGGGTAGTTCTCGGCCGCGATGCCGGCCTTGGTCAGCGCATTGAAGAGAGTGGACTTGCCGACGTTGGGCAGGCCCACGATGCCGCACGTGAGGCTCATGAGGAGGGGGCTTTCGGGGAATCGGGGAAATCGGGAAATCGGGAATCGACCGTGGGGCCGGGATTTTCCTACACTGCGCGGATGAAACCCCAGCGCCTGAGCCTTTCACCCCACACCAAGGACCTCGGCGGCGGCTTCGTCGTTCGCCGCCTGCTGCCGGCCGCCGCGCGGCAGGCGGTCGGTCCGTTCCTGTTCTTCGACCACTTCGGCCCGATCGAAGCCGGCCCGGCCGACGACCACGATGTGCGGCCGCACCCGCACATCGGCCTGGCGACGGTGACCTACCTCTTCGAGGGCGCGATGATGCACCGCGACTCGACCGGCATCGTCCAGCGCATCGAGCCGGGCGCGATCAACTGGATGACCGCCGGCGGCGGCATCGTGCATTCGGAGCGCACCCCCGACGATCTGCGCGGCATCACCCGGCGCAGCCACGGGCTGCAGCTGTGGGCGGGGCTGCCCGAGGCCGACGAAGAAGGCGCGCCGTCGTTCATCCACACGCCGGCGGATGCCATTCCGTCGCTGGAGGTCGGCGGCGCGGCCTTGCGCGTGCTGATCGGCAGCGCCTTCGGCGCCGTCTCGCCGGTGGCGACCCGCTCGCCGACGCTGTATCTCGACATCCAGCTGCACGCCGACGCCGCGTTCCCGCTGCCGCTGGCGACCGAGCGCGCGCTGTATGGCGTCGGCGGCGGCTTCAGGCTCGACGACGAGCCGGTGCCGCCGAATACGATGGTCGTGCTCGCCGAAGGCGAAGAGCCGATGCTGTCGGCCGATGAAGACGCCCGCGTCGTCCTGATCGGCGGCGACCCCATCGGCCACCGCCACATGTGGTGGAACTTCGTCAGCAGTCGCAAGGAGCGCATCGCGCAAGCCGCCGACGACTGGGCGGCGCAGCGCTTCGCGCGCGTGCCCGGCGAGACCGAGTTCATCCCGCTGCCGGACAAGCGCCCCGGCTGACGAATCGAGCCTTCAGTTCAGAAGCGCCAGCTCGCCTGCGCCTTCTGTCCGACCCGCAGCGTGCGCTCGTTGCCTTCGAGAACCATCGCGTTCATGCCGAAGGTGATGCCGCCGTTCATCCGCGCATCGGCGCGAAACCCGGCCAGCGTATCGCCCGGCTCGTGGCCGGCGACACCGGTCGCGGGGTCGACGTTCGGGATCGTGCAGCGCACGCAGGGCTTGACGAGTTTCAGCCGCACCGGGCCGTCATCGGTTGTGATCGTCAATTCGTCGATGTGGTCTTCGTCGAAGGCCTGCAGGCCTTCGAGCACCAGGTTCGGCCGGAAGCGCTCGATGCCGATCGGCGCGATGCCGCGTTCGGCCAGGCGCGTGTTCAGATCGGCGTGCGACGCCGTGCTCGTGACGAGCAGTGGAAACGCATCGGCAAAGGCGTTCTCGGCCTCGACCTCGCCGGTCCACTGGCGGTTCGACAAGCGGCGCTGTTCGGGGTCGAAGCGCACCAGGCGCAGCAGCCCGCCGTCGCGGCGGCCGAGGAAGTCGCTGAACCACTGCGCGGCCAGTGCGCCCATCTCGAAGGCCGCGACCTCGTCGTCCCAGACCCGCACGCGGGTGGCGGTCTCGACCCGGTCGAGCGCGATGTGCAGCGCCAGCATGCCGGGTGCGCGCAGGATCATGTCCTCGGACCTCAGCTGCGGCCGGATCAGCGCCAGCCGCGGCAGCTCGCGCTGGGTCAACATCTGGCCGCTCGCGTCGACGACCATCCAGGCGCGGTCGAACTCAAGGCCGGTCTCGATCAGCAGGCTGTCGTTCACCGGGATGCCGGCGCAGGACTTGATGGGATGTACGTAGAGCGCCGAGACGCTGCAATCGAGGTCGCTCAAAGACGCTCCCAAAGGCCATCGTGAAGGGGCTTCGATTGTGCCGTGGCCGCTCCCTACAATCGCCGGATGCCCAGCGTCGACGTTCTCGTTCGTGGTGCCGGTGCCGTCGGCCTGGCCGGTGCGCTGGCGCTGGCGCGGCAGGGCTTGAGCGTCGCGCTGCTCGGCAGCGCGGCGCCGCCCGCCCGCGCCGAGGTTCGCGACGATGTTCGCGCCTTTGCGCTGAACGGCGCCTCGGTCGCGCTGCTGCAGTCGCTGCGGGTCTGGGACGCGCTGCCCGTCGATTCGCGCTGCGCGGTCTACGACATGCACATCGAAGGCGACGCAGCGGGCGCTGCGCTCGACTTCTCGGCCTGGGCGCAGGGCGCCGACGTGCTGGCCTGGATCGTCGACGCCGCCGAGCTCGAAGGCGCGCTGCGCACGGCAACCCGTTTTGCGCCGCACCTGAGCTGGGTCGAGCACGAGGTCGATGCGCCGCTGCAGGTGCTCGCCGAAGGCCGCGACTCCGCCACCCGCGAGCGCCTGGGCGTGCACATGCCGCTGCAGCACTACGGCCAGCGCGCGGTGGCGGCGCGGCTCGAGGCCGAATGGCCGCATGGCGGGCTGGCGCGGCAGTGGTTCCGCTCGCCCGACGTGCTGGCGCTGCTGCCTTTCGACCGCCCGCACCCCGGCCACGGCTACGGGCTGGTCTGGTCGGCGCCGCAGGCGCGCGCCGACGAGCTGATGGCCATGCCCGATGCCGCCTTCGAAGCCGCGCTTATCGACGCCACCGGCGCCGCCGCCGGCCCTTTGAGATTGAGCGGCGCACGCGCCGACTGGCCGCTGGCGCTGGCCCGTGCCGACAGCGTCTGCGGCCCCGGCTGGGTGCTGGTCGGCGATGCCGCCCACCAGGTGCACCCGCTCGCCGGCCAGGGCCTGAACCTGGGCCTGGCCGATGTTGCCGCGCTGGCCGGCGTGATCGCCCAGCGCGAGCCCTGGCGGCCGCTCGGCGACGAGAAGCTGCTGCACCGCTATGCCCGCGCGCGCGCCGGCCCCACCCGTGCGATGGGTCACGTCACCGACGCCTTGCTGCGCCTGTTCGCCGCCGAGCAGCCGATCCTGCGGGAACTTCGCAACCGCGGGCTGACTCTGGTCAACCACCTGCCGCCGTTGAAGCGCTTCCTCACCGCGCGAGCTCTTGACGGTTGAACACGGCTGAACCCGGCTGAACCCCACTGGAATCCCCATGACCACGCTCGCCCTTCGTCCCCTGGCCCTGCTCGTTGCCGGCCTGCTGGCCTGCGGCGCCGCCCTTGCGCAGGAGGCGGTGATCCGCAAGGCGCTGGCCGAGCGCATCCCGAGCCTGCCGAAAATCGACGAAGTGCGGCCGTCGCAGATCCCCGGGC
>Ga0307513_10010724_pt1 | contig 11459 bp, 10 predicted proteins | sample 15_EM_MG_FD_202174 | JGI IMG/M metagenome (GOLD analysis project Ga0307513, IMG submission 202174) | Populus trichocarpa ectomycorrhiza microbial communities from riparian zone in the Pacific Northwest, United States - 15_EM | ecosystem: Host-associated > Plants > Roots > Unclassified | place... | reverse complement strand
GACAGCCCGAACTTCGTCATGCCGGTATAGAACGCGCCGAGGCCGAGGATGCAGGCCTGCTCGTTGAAGTTCTGCACCGCGATCGAGCGGCCCGCGCCCATCAGGTTGGCGCCGCGGTGCTGCAGCAGCGCGTTCATCGGTACCACCATGAAGCCGCCGATCGCGCCGAGCACGATCAGGAACGGTGCCGCCACCCAGACGTTGGTGATCACGTTCAGCCCGATCACCAGCAGGCCGAGCGCGATGCCGAGCGGGATCACGCTGGTGGCCTGGTCCAGGCGCATGCGCAGCGACGCGATGATCGCGCCCGCCGCCGTCCCGATCACGACCACCGCGACCAGCGAGGTGGCCTGCGTCGTCGTGTAGCCCAGCGCCGCCGTCGCCCACGCGAACACGATGATGCGCAGGTTGCCCGAGACGCCCCAGAACAGCGTCGTGGTCGCGAGCGAGATCTGCCCGAGCTTGTCGGTCCAGAGCCGCGCGTTGCAGCTCGAGAAATCGCGCATCAGCCCCACCACGCCGTGCGCCAGCGGCTGCAGCGGCGCCTCGGTGCGCGGGATGCGCAGGTTGAACGCGGCGGCGAGCGCGTACAGGAACACGATCACCGCGATCGCCGACTCGGGCGCGGTGCTGATGCCGGTGTCGACCAGCGGCAGGTCGAGCAAGAGCAGCTGGCGCGACACCACCGGCCCGATCAGCTGCCCGCCGACCGCGATGCCGAAGATGATGGACATGATCGTCAGCCCCTCGATCCAGCCGTTCGCCTTGACGAGCTGCGAGTTCGGCAGCAGCTCGGTCAGGATGCCGTACTTGGCGGGCGAGTACGCCGCGGCGCCGAGCCCGACGATCGCGTAGGCCACCAGCGGATGGCCGCCGAACAGCATCAGCAGGCAGCCGACGACCTTGATGCCGTTGGCGTAGAACATCACCTGGCCTTTGGGCACCGCGTCGGCGAACGCGCCGAGAAAGGGCGCGAGGATCACGTAGAAGAGCGCGAACATCGGGCCCAGCGCCGGGATGTGCCAGGACGGCGCGTTCGTCGTCTTCAGCATCTCGATCGCGGCCACGAGCAGCGCGTTGTCGGCCAGCGAGCTGAAAAACTGCGCCGACATGATCGTGTAGAAACCCTTTTTCATTCGCGCTCGGGGTCTCGTGGAGAAATCAAATGCATGGGCGCGATTGTGGCGGTTGGCGCGGGGCGCTCGATTCGGTGATTGTCGCTGCGTGCAATCGCGAGCAACCGAGCGATTTCCTCAGGATGCCTTGTGCAATTGCGCGCATGCTGACGCCGGATGGCCCACATCGCCAGCGCCACGATCAGCCCGAGGATCGTGATCGTGATGAACACCGACAGGTGCAGCATCGCCAGCATGCTGTTGATCGCGCCGAGGCCGAGGATGCAGGCCTGCTCGTTGAAGTTCTGCACCGCGATCGAGCGGCCCGCGCCCATCAGGTTGGCCCCGCGGTGCTGCAGCAGCGCGTTCATCGGCACGACGAGGTAGCCGCCGACCGCGCCGAGCAGCATCAGGAACGGCGCAGCCATCCAGACGTTGACCATCCCGTTCAGGCCGATCATCAGCACACCCATCGCGATGCCGAGCGGGATCACCTGCGTCGCCCGATCGAGGCGCGCGCGCAGCGACGCGACCAGCACCCCGGCGGTCGTGCCGATCGCGATGAGGCCGACCAGGTTGGAGGCCTGCGAGGTCGAGTACCCGAGCGCCGCCGCCGCCCAGACCATCACGATGGCGCGCATGTTGCCCGAAACGCCCCAGAACAGCGTCGTGGTCGCGAGCGAGATCTGGCCGAGCTTGTCACTCCACAGGCGCGCGTTGCAATCCATGAAGTCGCGCATCAGGAACACCGGGCCCTGCATCGGCAGCAGCGGCGCGTCGGTGCGCGGGATGCGCAGGTTGAACAAGGCCGCGACGACGTACAGGCTGGCGATGCACGCCACGGCCGCCTCGGGCGCGGTCGCAACGCCGTTGGCCAGCATCGGCAGGTCGAACGAGAGCAGGTGGCGCGAGATCACCGGCCCGACCAGCATGCCGCCGAGCACCGTGCCGAGGATGATCGAGAGCACCGTGAGCCCCTCGATCCAGCCGTTCGCCTTGACGAGCTGCGAGTTCGGCAGCAGTTCGGTCAGGATGCCGTACTTGGCGGGCGAGTACGCCGCGGCACCGAGGCCGACGACCGCATAGGCCAGCAGCGGGTGCAGGCCGGCCAGCATCAGCAGGCAACCGGCGAGCTTGATCGCGTTGGCCATGAACATCACGCGGCCCTTCGGCCACGCGTCGGCGAACGCGCCGAGGAACGGCGCCAGCAGCACATAGAACAGCGCCAGCATCGGCACCAGCGCGGCGCGATGCGAACTCGGCGCATTGCCGATCTTCAGCATCTCGTACGCCGCGACGAACAGCGCAGAGTCCGCCAGCGAGCTGGCGAACTGCGCCGACATGATCGTGTAGAAACCCCTCCTCATGCGCTCGCCAACGTGCGCTCGGGGCGAAAATGTTTCCGCATGTGTCTCCTTGCGGCGGCGTTATAGCACGCGGGTCGTGACGCCTCGCGGCTGGCAGAATCGGGCGATGCCGCGCCCCATCGAAGCCCTCATCCACACCGACGCGCTCGCCCACAACCTCAGGCGCGCACGCGCCGCGGCGCCCGACGCGAAGGTCTGGGCCGTCGTCAAGGCGAATGCCTACGGCCACGGCATCGAACGCGCGTACGCCGGCCTGAGCGGCGCCGACGGCTTCGCGCTGCTCGACCTGAACGAGGCCGAACGGGTGCGCGCGCTCGGCTGGCGCGGCCCGATCCTGCTGCTCGAGGGCTGCTTCGAGCCGCGCGACCTGGAGCTGTGCTCGCGCCTGAACCTCTGGCACACGGTGCACTGCGAAGCGCAGATCGACATGCTCGCCGCGCACAAGACGCATGCGCCGCACCAGGTGTTCCTGAAGATGAACAGCGGCATGAACCGGCTCGGTTTTCGGCCGGCCGCGTACGCGCACGCCTGGCGGCGCCTGAGCGGGCTGACCCAGGTCGACAGCATCGCGCTGATGACGCACCTGTCGGACGCCGACGCCGCCGAGCCGCACGCGGTCAGCACGCAGCTCGCGACCTTCGAGGCCGCCACCCGCGACCTGCCCGGCGAGCGCAGCGTGTCGAACAGCGCGGCGACGCTGCGCTATGCGCCGAACGACCCCCAGGCGCGCGGCGACTGGGTGCGCCCGGGCATCATGGTCTACGGCTCGTCGCCCGACCACCCGCAGCGCAGCAGCGCGGACTGGGGCCTGCAGCCGACGATGAGCCTGCGCGCGCAGGTCATCGCCACCCAATCGCTGCAGTCCGGCGAGCGCGTCGGCTACGGCAGCAACTTCACGGCCGAGCGCGACATGCTGCTCGGCGTGATCGCCTGCGGCTACGCCGACGGCTACCCGCGCGTCGTGCCGAACGGCACGCCGGTGCTGGTGGGCGAGACACGCACGCGCGTCGTCGGCCGCGTCTCGATGGACATGATCACGGTCGATCTCTCGCCGGTTCCCGATGCCGGGGTCGGCAGCGTCGCGACGCTGTGGGGTGCGAGCCCGGGCGGCACGGTGCTGCCCATCGACGAGGTCGCGCGCGCCGGCGGCACGATCGGCTACGAGCTGATGTGCGCGCTCGCGCAACGGGTGCCGACGCGCGCGGTGTGACCCGCGATGGCCCTCGTCATCCCCCCGCTCGTGATCCAGGACGGCGAGGTCGAGTTCAGCGCGATCCGCGCGCAGGGCGCCGGCGGGCAGAACGTCAACAAGGTCTCGAGCGCGGTGCACCTGCGCTTCGACATCCACGCCTCGTCACTGCCCGCACCGGTGAAGGAGCGCCTGCTCGCGCTGCGCGACCAGCGCATCACCGCCGAGGGCGTCGTCGTGATCAAGGCCCAGACCACGCGCAGCCAGGACATGAACCGCGCCGACGCGATGCAGCGCCTGAGCGAGCTGGTCAACAGCGTCGCGCTGCCGCCGAAGCCGCGCCGCGCGACCAAGCCGACCTACGGCTCGAAGCAGCGCCGGCTCGAGGGCAAGGGCCTGCGCGCCGCGATCAAGGCGGGGCGCGGCAAGGTCCACGAATGACACCGACGCCGACGCCGTGATCGCCCGCGGTCGCGTGCGTTCGCGCACGCTGCGGCCTATAGTGATTGCATGAGGCCCGCGAACGCGATCCGGTGCGGACTGGCCCTCCTGCTCGGCCTGGGCTGGGCGGCCAGCGCAGCCGCCGTGGGGCCGGCCGCGACGACGGCTGCTGCCACGCCGCCGCCGGTGGTCGTGATGCGCATCGACGGCGCGATCGGTGCGGCCACCGCCGACCACCTCCACCGCGCGCTGGCGCAGGCCGCGAAGGCGCAGGCCCAGCTCGCGGTGCTGCAGATCGACACCCCGGGTGGGCTGGATACCGCGATGCGCAGCATCATCAAGGACATGCTGGCCTCACCGGTGCCGGTCGCGGTGTTCGTGGCCCCGAACGGCGCGCGCGCGGCCAGCGCCGGCACCTACCTGCTGTACGCGAGCCACATCGCGGCGATGGCCCCGGCTTCCAACCTCGGCGCGGCCACGCCGGTCGCGATCGGCATGCCGGGCCTGCCGGCGCCGGGCGACCACCCGCCCGCCAGCGCCGCGGCCTCCGGTGGCGCGCACGGCACCGACGACACCCTGAGCGCGAAGCGCACCGCCGACGCCGCCGCCTACCTGCGCAGCCTGGCGCAGCTGCGCGCGCGCAATGCCGACTGGGCCGAGCGCGCGGTGCGTGAGTCGGTCAGCCTCGCCGCCCCCGACGCCTTGAAACTCGGCGTGATCGATCTGATCGCGCATGACGTGCCCGATCTGCTGCGCCAGCTCGACGGCCGCGAGGTTCGCCTGGCCGATCGCAGCGTGCGGCTGGCGACGCAGGGCGCCGCGCTGATCACGATCGAGGCCGACTGGCGCAGCCGCCTGCTCACGGTGATCGCCGATCCGAGCCTGGCGCTGATCCTGATGATGATCGGCATCTACGGCCTGCTGTTCGAGTTCTCGAACCCCGGCTTCGTGCTGCCCGGCGTGGTCGGCGCGATCAGCCTCGTGCTCGCGATGTTCGCGCTGCAGATGCTGCCGATCAACTACGCCGGGCTGGCGCTGATCCTGCTCGGCGTCGGCTTCTTCATCGCCGAGGCCTTCGTGCCGAGCTACGGCACGCTCGGCCTGGGCGGCATCGTCGCGTTCGCGTCGGGCGCGGTGCTGCTGATCGACAGCGACCTACCCGGCTTCGGCGTGTCGCCGGCGCTGATCGCGGTGCTGACGGCGGGTTCGGCCGCCTTCATCATCGCCGTCGCGGGCATGGCGGCGAAGGCGCGTCGGCGCCCGCTGGTCAACGGCGCCGCCACGCTGCTCGGCGCGGCCGGCGCGCTGGTCGAGTTCTCGGCCGGCGAGGGCTGGGCCGTGGTCCAGGGCGAGCACTGGAAGGTGCATGGCAGCGGCGCGCTGCGGGTCGGCGACCGGGTGCAGGTCACCGGTGCGCACGGCGCACTGCTGGAGGTCGGGCCCGAACCCGGCAGCGTGATCGGCGCGGAGCGGCGCGTCCGGCGACAAGGAGCGGCGTCATCATGATCGGCGACATCGGCATCGGCTTCAGTGCGCTTCTCGTCCTGCTGCTGATCCTCGTGGCGAGCGCGCTGCGCGTGCTGCGCGAGTACGAGCGCGCGGTCGTTTTCCAGCTCGGCCGCTTCTGGAAGGTCAAGGGCCCGGGCCTCGTGATCCTGGTCCCGGGCATCCAGCAGATGGTGCGGGTCGGGCTGCGCGTCGTCGTGATGGACATCCCGAGCCAGGACGTGATCTCGCGCGACAACGTCTCGGTCAAGGTCAACGCGGTGCTCTACTTCCGCGTCGTCGACCCGGAGAAGGCGATCATCCAGGTCGAACGCTACCTCGAGGCGACCAGCCAGCTCGCCCAGACCACGCTGCGCGCGGTGCTCGGCAAGCACGACCTGGACGACATGCTGTCGGAGCGCGAGCGCCTGAACCTGGACATCCAGAAGATCCTCGAGGCCCAGACCGCGAGCTGGGGCATCAAGGTCACGAACGTCGAGATCAAGCACGTCGACCTGAACGACACGATGATCCGCGCGATCGCGCGCCAGGCCGAGGCCGAGCGCGAACGGCGCGCCAAGGTGATCCACGCCGAGGGCGAACTGCAGGCCTCGCACAAGCTCGCCGAGGCCGCGCAGATCCTGGCGCGCGAGCCGCAGGCGCTGCAGCTGCGCTACCTCGAGACCCTGACCGTGATCGCCGCCGACAAGAACTCGACCATCGTGTTCCCGCTGCCCCTCGACATCGTCGGTCCACTGCTGCAGGCGGTGACCCGCAACCCCGGAGGTCCGCCATGAAAAGCGTCGCACAGCTGCTTGCCGCCAAGCCGAACCACACGATCCATGCGCTCGCGCCGACGGCGAGCGTGTTCGAGGCCGCGGCGCTGATGGAGCGCCACAACGTCGGCGCGCTGCTGGTGCTCGACGGCGACCGCATCGCCGGCATCGTCAGCGAGCGCGACCTCGCGCGCAAGATGATCGTCAGCGGCCGCTCGCCGCGCGACACGCCGGTGAGCGACATCATGCAGGCCAAGGTGCGCGTCGTGCACACCACCCACACCAACGAGGACTGCATGGCGCTGATGACCGACAAGCGCCTGCGCCACCTGCCGGTGCTCGATCAGGACCGGCTCGTCGGCCTGGTCTCGATCGGCGACCTGGTGAAGGACATCATCTCGGAGCAGCAGTTCATCATCGAGCAGCTCGAGCACTACATCGCCGGTGAGCGCAGTTAGGTACGTTGAATAGTCGAGTCGCAGCGATCGACTGCCAAGCGTGACGCGGTTGCCAGTGCACTAAGCTTGCCGTCCCTGCGGCCCGAGTACACGATCCAGTGCTTCCACGAACCGCTGCAGCTCGAACTTGCGGGTGTAGACATGGGGAGAAACTCGCAAGCCCTCGATCGGACCGACGCAACGGTACTTCACGTGCACCTGGTGCCTTTCCCGCAATTCCCGCTCGACATGCTTCATGTCTGCGCCGTCAATCGAGAACAGGCTGACTGCAGCGAGCCGCTCGTCATCGATCGGTGTGTGCAGCCTGAACCCCCGAATGCTGCGAGCCAGCGCCACCCAATAGCGCGTCAATTCGCGCAGACGAGCGTGCATGGCCTGGACACCGACTTCGCGGTATGCCTCGATCGCGGGGCCGATCCCTGCCTGCAGGGCGGAGTTGTATGTTCCCAGATTCCAGTGGTCGAACTTGTCGATGCGTTCGGGCACGTCTTCGAACGGTGCCATCAATGGCCAGGTGGACGCGATGCGGTCGCGGCGCACGATCAGCATGCCGTTGCCGACGGGAGCACCCAGCCATTTGTGGAGGCTGGTGACGAAGTAGTCGCAGTCCAGCGAACGGAAGCTGACGGGCACTTGCGCGAAGGTCTGCGCACCGTCCACCAAAGACAGCACGCCACGTTCGCGCGCCATCTCGCAAAGACGCTGTGCAGGGAGGACTCGCCCGGTCCAATGCAGCATCTGCGTCAGTTGCATCACGCGCGTGCGAGACGTCAGCGCAGCCGCGTACGCGCGCACGATGGCATCGTCGTCGTCGAGCGGGTCGAAGCGAACTCTCACGACCCGGATGCCTTCGCGCGAGGCGCGCTGCTGCCAACCACCGAGCGAACTCGGATAGTCCCACTCCGATACCACCACCTCGTCCCCAGCGTGCATCTGAACGCCGAAGATGACCGTGCTCAGCCCCTCGGTCGAGTTCCGGTTGAGCGCGATCTCGGCAGGATCGCAATCGACGAATGTGGCGAGCGCCTCCTTGGTCGAAGGCAGACTCGCGTCGAGGCCGGACCACATGTTGATGTCCGGATTGCGACTGATCAGGCGGAAGGCCTCGATCACCGCCTGCTCGACGACCCGCGCTGGCGGGCTGACGGCCGCGTTGTTCAGATTCAGCAGCGGCTCTTGCGCCGGATAGCGCGCGCGCACCTGCTCCCAGCGCTCGTCGTCTCGTTGAAGGTCTTGCATCGTCGGTTCGCTCTTGCAGTGGGCAGGCAATGGTGCCGCGCGTAGCGCAAAAGATGATGCGCAACTTCAGGTTGCGGTCAGCACGAGCTGCCGAACCGACGTCCGCAAAGCGCCCCGCCTACGCCGCGGCAACGGCCTCCTTGACGAAGTCGGTGTACTTGCGCAGAGGACGCCCGAGGATGGCCTGCAGGCGATCCGCTGCGCCGTCCGCACCGTGCATGCCGAACTTCTGGATCCCGGCCATCATCAGGCGCATGTCGTAGGCAAGCCAGGACGGCGCCGACGAGGCCATCTGTCCTTCAAAGGCCGCCACGTCGTCCCCGCCGTAATTCACGTCCCGACCGAGCGCGGCACTCCAGATCTTGGCCACCGACGCTCCAGTCAACAGCTCGGGCCCGACCAGCTCCAGCGTCACGCGCGGCAACGGCGCGGGCGCGCGGTCGCGGCGCAGCAGTTCGGCGACGGCCACGTCCGCGATGTCTCGCGCATCGATCATCGCGACGCCCGTCGAGCCGATCGGCATGGGGTAGACGCCGTAGCCCTGGATCACCTGCTGGACCATGCGCTCGTTCTGCATGAAGTAGGCCGGGCGAAGAATGGTCGCCGGAATCTCGAGGCTCTCGATCATTCGCTCCACCGTGTGCTTGCCGGTGAAGTGCGGCACATTGGTGAACTTGTCCGCGTGGATGACCGACAGGTAGACGATGCGCTCGATGCCAGCCTCGCGCGCCAGGTTCAGCGCGACGAGCGCTTGCGTCACTTCATCGGGCGTGACGGCGTTCAGCAAAAACAGCGTGCGCACCGACGACAGTGCTGCGCGCAATGAGGCCACATCGGTCAAGTCGCCGACGGCCTCCTTGACGCCTTCCGGAAAGCGTTGTTTTCCGGGAGTGCGAACGAAGGCGCTGACTTCGGCGCCGGCGCCGGCCAGGCCTTGGACAACGAGGGAACCGATGGTGCCGGTGGCACCGGTGACAAGAATGCTCATGGAAATCTCCAGGGGTAGTGAGGGGTGGTGGGAGGAATTGATCAACGCGAGAAGTCAGCGACGACCTTGCCGATGCGGGGGTCGGTGCGATTGCGTTCGATGGCCGCGGGGATGTCGTCGAAGCCCACGACCTCGCTGAGCTTCGAGAGCAGCGTGCCTTGGGCGATCTCCGCCGCCAGCCGTTCCAGCAGGGCAGCGTCCGGCTTGTTCACGAACCACAGTCCGCGGCGGCCGGGCGGCGTGCGTGCAAGGATGTCGGGTGACGACGTGCCGACGATCGCGCCGTCCTTCGCCAGCACCTGCCACGAGCGATCGAGCACGTCGCCGCCGACGTAGTCGAGCACGAGATCGATGTCCCGCGCGACCGATTCGAAGCGTTGGGTCTTGTAGTCGATGACGTGGTCTGCGCCCAGGCTGCGCACGTACTCGACGTGCGCGGTCGACGCGGTTGCGAAGACTTCGGCGCCTGCCCGCTTGGCGTACTGCACGGCATAACCGCCCAGCCCTCCCGCGGCACCCTGGATCAGGATTCGCTGACCTGCGGCGATCGGACCCGCGTGGTGCAAGCTGTGCCAGGCTGCCACGGCCGCCACCGGGACGCCGGCCGCCTGGACGTCGTCCAGGTCGTGCGGCGTGCGTACCAGGTTCGCCTCGTCGACCGTCACGAAATCGGCATAGGCACCCAGCCCGCCAAGCGGCCCCATGACCCGATCGCCGACGCGAAAGCGCGAGGCGCCGGGGCCGACCGCCTCGACGGCACCCGCGAGTTCGATACCCAGCACGGCGGGCAGCTGAAGCGGGAAGGCGTCCCGGACGTAGCCTTCACGAACTTTCCAATCGATGCCGTTTACGCCGGCGGCGCTAACGCGGACGAGAACCTGGCCCTGTCCGGCTGCGGGCCTGGCGATCTTGGCGATCTCGGCGGCGGCAGCACCGCCATAGGCGCGAATCAGGACAGCGCGTTGAGTGGTGGTCATTTCAATTTCCTCTATCGAAGTTGCGATGACGAGAAGATAGGCTGTTGCATTGCCAAAACGAAGGCGCGAAAATTAAGACGCACCGTTTCAAATTCGGAACACATGGACCTGAACGCATTGACCGACTTCGCGCTCGTCGCAACGAATGGAGGACTGGGAAAGGCAAGCCGTGCGAGTGGGAGATCCAAGGCCACCCTGTCCCGGCGCATCGCGGACCTGGAAGAGCAACTCGGCGTGCGACTCATCGAGCGCAGCGCCCGCGGGCTCAAGCTCACCGAAGCCGGCCAGCTGCTGATGGATCGCACCGAAGGGCCGATGCACGAGGTCGCTGGAGCCATGACTGCCGCTCGCGAGGGCTTGTCGGCACCGCGCGGACGCTTGCGTGTCGCGTCCCCGGTGCTGTTCTCCCAACTTGCGATGGGTCGCATCTCCGCCAAGTTCTGCGCGGCTTACCCCGAGGTCACGTTCGAGGTGGTGGCCGAGGATCGCCTGGTCGACCTCGTCGAGGAGCAGTTCGACGCCGTGATTCGCATCAATCCGAGCCCGGACAGCAGCCTGGTGGGCCGGTGCTTCGCCAAGGACCGGCTGGTGGTCGTGGCCGCGCCCTCCGTGCCTGTGCCCACCCCGGGCAAGGTCAGACCGGTTCCCGGCATCGTGTCCTCAAACTTTCAACCCGGGAATTGGACGCTCGACGACGGACGCCTTGTGCTGGAGCCGATCCCGAGGCTGAGACTTTCCTCGTTCCTGATGATTCGCGACGCCGCGATTGCCGGCGCCGGCGCGGCCCTGATACCGCAGTCCATCGCGTGGAACCAACTGACTCGCGGAGAGCTGGTTCAGTGGGGCACTGTTTCGGGCGTGGAGGTCGCGCTCTGGGTCCTGCATACATCGCGACGACTTCCCGCGCCGAAGGTGCGGGCGTTTGTCGAATTCATGTGCGAGCAATATCCGCAGGGGTCTCTCGTACTGAACGGCTAGAAGACCGGTCGGTCGCACTGGTGAATGGTCGGCAGTTCGTTACATACCCAACCGCCGGCGTTTCCCATCGACGTCCCGGCCAACAGCGGCCGCCGATATCAACCTGGTGTTCAGCCCACAAACAACAGCGCGGGGCACTCGAGCGCCCCGCGCAGCGCCTGCACGAACTGCGCCGCGTGCAGGCCATCAACGACGCGGTGATCGAACGACGACGACAGGTTCATGATCTGGCGCGCGACGATCGCGCCATCGTGGATCACCGGGCGCGCGACGATGCGGTTGACGCCGACGATCGCGACCTCCGGGTGGTTGATCACCGGCGTCGAGACGATGCCGCCGAGCGCGCCCAGGCTGGTCAGCGTGATGCTCGAGCCGGTCAGCTCGTCGCGCAGCGCCTTGCCGGCGCGCGCGGCCTCGGCCAGGCGCGCGATCTCGGCGGCGTTGGC
>Ga0307513_10010723_pt1 | contig 11460 bp, 11 predicted proteins | sample 15_EM_MG_FD_202174 | JGI IMG/M metagenome (GOLD analysis project Ga0307513, IMG submission 202174) | Populus trichocarpa ectomycorrhiza microbial communities from riparian zone in the Pacific Northwest, United States - 15_EM | ecosystem: Host-associated > Plants > Roots > Unclassified | place... | reverse complement strand
CAAATTCTCTCCATACCCCCCGCTCAATTCGCTATCTCGAGACCCTCACCATTCTGGTAGCACAGCTATTACCCCTTTTGATTCACACCGGCAAATGTGCAGGTGCATAGGAGAGTCATCGAGGAGGAATTGATTCATGACGCAAACCTATGGACCAAGGAGACCGCCCTCAAATTGAAGTTAGCAAGCCCTCGAATGTGCATTGTGGATTCACAATCACCACACTGGCGATGCTAATAGTCTATATCCCACAGTGGACGCTTCAAGGTGTGCTGTTGCATCCATCATTATACCTGATTTCCAATGCATATACCCCCAACCAGATTTCGAAAGGCACCCTCGTTCGCCCTTATCTACGATGTGTCTTCGCAATACCAGCTCATTCTACATCGGAATGCCTTCCGAAACGCCAGGGGCCGAAACAATTTTCCAGCTACTGTTACGCCGAAATTAGCAAACAAGGGTGCTATATCCAAAGCGAACTTAATATTAGCACCTAGACTTATTGGTCAAGCCTGTAATTGGGGCGCGCAACGAACCTAATTGGGCCACAAATAACGAGGCGACCGTGGGGAGCCGTCGGACTTGTGTCATTCTCTGCCAGCTTTCTGTCAAAGGCAAATTAGCGGCCTGGTTGTTGAAGAGTACAGCACCCCTGAGCGTGGTGGAGACCACCATACCCTAAAGATGAACCAATGGAGAGAGAGGATACAACGGCTCGGAAAAAGCCAGGGACTACTGGTATCGTTCATGTGAAGGCAATGGAGGATGACCCTGAGCGCCCACATGGAAGGTATTCGTGTAAAACCAATTGTCATTTATACATGTAATTTAAGTATAGAACTTGCGATTCTCATTGAGTCCGAATAAATCAGTGCGGATCTCAGGTAACATCTATGGATCGGGGTAAGCAGTATTCTTGATTCTCGAACAGTGTGGTGATATCGCACCTGCTCCTCCAGTAAATGCAACCGCTCGTCCAATGTGTTGTCGATCGTGATGCGTTCATTGCCAGAGACAAGACGAACGCCGCCAGCACTGCATTCAGACAGCATCTTGTGAAAAAGCACGCCCTGAGAAGAGATATTGCGCATACCTATCGCGAGGAAGAGTGCATTGTACGGTGACGTGTACAGAGCGGCCGCTGATGTTCTTGTAGGCTTGTGCTGCAGATGTTGCAGCTCGCCCTACGACCCTCTCATCAGACGGTCGGACGTGGAGAGTGACCGACTCTTCATGCATTTGAAGGAAGCCCTAAGAGAGGCGAAGGGGAGGTAGGTATGAGTATGATCGTAGAATACCATAGGTTGAGATGCCATACCTGCGTGATAATACCCTCGAGAAGCTGTACATAACGAGCTTCATTTGACGATAGTTCAAGGAGCTGGATGCGTGCAGCCGCGAACAAGTCTGCGAGGGACTCATCGCGTGCTTGAAGGAGCCTAAGACGAGATTTGTTCGTTTGTGTCGATTGAGCGCTATTGGAAAATGCCCAGGTGAGCGATCCTCATCCTAGCAGTCTCCGCTCGTGACATGGAATGAGACGCACATCTTGCGAGCAACCTCAGCACCCTTGACCTTCTTCTCGAATGCAGCGTCGATTGCTTGCGACTCTTGGCGGACAATCTTGGCCTGATCGACGAGAACGACGCAGGAGGTGAGTACAACACTCGAGCAGCCGCTGCGACCAAGCAAACCTTTTCAATAGCGAATTCTTCGTCTGCCTTGACTTTAATCTCACGGGCCTTCTCGAGTGCTTCCTGCTTGATGAACGCAACCTATGAGAGGACGAGGACTGAGGAGATGCGTGTCGCCTGCAGAATGGGGCTTATACCATCTTGTTCATCTCTGAGAGCACCTCTTCATCGTTCATGGGTCGTGACATGGTGGCTGAGGGCCAACGTCTGCCAAGGTCGGATGTGGAAGGTGGCAAGGGTCGATCGGTTGCTGTCTGGCACCACCTCCTGCTGCATCTCAGGGTAGGCGAATCATATTTTGTGGGGTATTTACAGCAACATGTTTTATAAGAAAACTGAAGAGGACAATTTGTAGATACGATACTGGAAGGTTACAAACACAAGTTGAGTTGGGCAGCAGACAAAGTAGTGGACAGGTGCAGATAGCGTGTAAAGGAAGACAGAGCAGCCGTGCAAACAAGACTGAATATTCACCAGACAAAATCCATATCAAATATCAACGCTTCCAGCTGAGTGAATTCATCCTTGATATCCTCGATTTGGCAGCAGCAGAAATGCTACTTGCGACATCGCGTGCCACACCCTGGAACGACACGCGCGAAACGCTTGGTGCGACTCCAGGTTGACCGACATTGATCAAACTTCCCTGCGGGCTAATAACCTCTTCCTCGCTGCCGACAATCGTTCTTTCTGTTTGACCTGTCCGATCCCCAGGGCCAGAGGTGATCGAGGACATCCCATATCGCGTCAGACGGGCCATATTCCGTTGCAAGGGAGTTTGTGCCGTCGTACGTCCCGTACTCGGCGCTCTGTTCAGACCCGTTGATCCGGCGGATCCAGGCGGGGGTTGTGGGACGCCCGCACCTGGCACTTGACCAAAGGCAAGTGGCGGGAGATAGAACGATGGATTGCCTACAATCGTAGTGGCTGTCGGGAGGCTGCTCCCATTGGACATCGCCGTGGCCGCAGTGAACGAGTCAGAGCGCATATGTCGGCCGGGCCAGTCGTCGACGCCCCCGCCGTCTTGCGAAGGCCTGATAGGTGAGCGTAGACCCGCATTGATGGACAATTCATCCTCCAGTCCTGATATTCCCTCTACAGGCAAGCGCTGGATCTCGTCATGGAAGTTGGTTCGGAAGAAGCGCATGAGCGTCTCGTGGAAGGACATCATTTCCGGTGCGCATAGCGCGCCGTGGAGTTTTAGGCAACGGTCTATGAGTTTAGTCTGCAACGATTGTCAGAACCTACTGCGATGAACACAACATCGAAACCAACTGCGAACCTGTTCATCTATCGCCGCCTTTAATTTCTGCAACTGGGGTTCCGCCTCTGGGTCTCTCGTAAGATATTCCGCCCGGAAGAACGCATCCCGATACACGGGGATGCCAACATCAGGAGGCGTATCAACCGCGGCATTCAGGGCCATTGCAAGCGCAGTGGCAGATACGTTAGCTTGAGTCTTAGCAAGGGCTGAATACTTTGTCTCAAGCGCCGCGAGCTCTTTGTTCCGTGTCTCGACGTCCAAAAGCGCACCTTCTAGCGGGGAGACTTCGACGACTTGTAATTCGACGACTTCCGAGCGCCGGAGGACAGTCGGGAAGGTTTCTTCAGTCGTGAGATAGGTCTTTTCGGTCCAGACGTCCCGGAAGTGGGGTTTCTCCTCGCCCAGAGGTGTCTTTGTGAACGGTCGTGAATAGCTAAAGAGATTTATAGCGCTACAAAAATCTAAGTGCGGACTTGGAGGATGTAGCGCACACCACATACCTATGCTCATAGTATGTCCTGACCGCGAGGGGAACGTCAGGGTTGGTGAAGGTAGGTAGAGTTCGGTCTGGTTCAGGAGTCACTTGGGTACACTGGATATAGAGTGCCGAGCCCATGCGAATATCATCGTTGGGCTCGTTAGTCGACTTGAGGAGTTGTGCTCCTGGGTGCTTGTTGATCATCCGCTCACAAAAGGCTGGGTACTTCTCCCAGACGTCACCGCGATACTTGGGTCCAGATCAGTAATGCAACGGAACGGTTTGGATCCCAAATACTTACGATGAATTGCTTGTTTCGCAAAGCCACAGGGAAACCACCATAGAAGGCCACTCGGAAATACTCGGAGTAGTATCGCTGGTCAGTTACAATATGCTCGAGCAAGGTAGCTTGATGCAGGAGGATCTCCGACAGTCTGTGACTGGAAGATGTTAGGATCGGTCGCCAATATAAGATAAGTGACGCACTAATTGAATGTTACCTCCATGTGCTGGAACGCTAATTCCTTGCAAATCTCGATGGCACTCTCCCAGGCCTTGCCTTTACCGAGATAGTCCAGGATGAGCAGACAGAGGGTCTCTTTCCGTACAAACTGCGATTGCTGAGGCAGTTCCAATTCGGGCATTGGCAGTACAAAAGCATTGCAGTCCCAGTCGTAGAGGTCAGCGTGTAGCTTGAGAGTGAGAGCAGCTTCAACGTAGTTCTGGCTCTGGAGGTGCATCTGCAACCCGTGCGTCAGTAAGTCAAAAGCGCGGCTACAATGGTACATACGTTGACTAGTTGATGGACGTATTTAATGTAGATCTCATCTCGGCCAATGCGCCGAATAAAGTTCATCAGCCGGAGAGTAGCAATCACCCGGTCGTCTTGGAATTCTTCGCCATCCGGTAGTTCTCTGACGTTAAGCAATAACTCCAGGAACAAGTCCACAGAATCAAGGAAGTCGGCCACTCTCTGCCGAAGTTGCTCCTCCACACTCGATGAGTCAAATAGGTGGCGTAGGTGGCTGATGAAGTACGCTCGGGAGATATCGTCGCTCTTGGAGTCGGACATGAACAGCGCATCGAGTTTGTTGACGAGCTCAGTCTCGATCTCGTTAAAGTGTTGCGAAAGGTGATATTCGGACACGATCATGCTGTAGAGGATGCTCACGGCATTGTTGCGGAGCTGATCATGATGACTGAGGCAAAGGTCCAAGACGTTGCTGACAAGAGTATTGAGTGCGACTTGGTAGCCCTGTGGTATAGTGTTAGAGGGAAAGTTGAAATTAATGGACATACTCACTCCATATCGGGTGACTGCACCAGCGTGTGTTGATACTGACTCTGGCCACCCAAGGGCCTCCCATAGGCGAAGTAAAATTCCAGCACCCTCTCCACGAATGTCTCCTGCGAGCCTCCAGACTGCCCTACGTTTCTGAGGGCTAAACTCTTCAATGACGAGTTGGTCACTACTTAGCAATTTGAGCAGCAAGTAGAACCCGTCTCGCCAGAGAGCTGAGTTGAACTGGTAAGCGAACTTCTGCTCCGGGACGAAATGCTTCATCATAAGGAGCGCGATGGGCTCGAATAGCTTGAGGAAGACCTGATGCGCGAGAATGTTGACATTCAACCAGGTCTTGGGGAACGCCTCGTTGGTTAATATGGAGATGCCAACTCTGAAGATCTTGTTTAAGAGCTGGGCAAAGTTATCTTTTCCTTCGATCTCGAATGATACTTCGAGGAAGTTGATGATATGCTTGCGCGGGGATGATAGGATGAGGGCGAGGATCACCATAGCCGTCTCTCCAAGCGCACAATTGAAGATACCTTGCAGAGCTGGCTGACTGGTCAAGGGACTCTTGTTAGGGGGGTTGTTGGCAATCAGAGAGAATGGATACGTATGGGGAAACACAACCGGGACGGGGTTGGATACAGTGGCGGAGGACCGCGTTCGTTCCAACGCCCGAATATTCGCAGGGGACTGGAGTTCTCGGTATGCGTCCAACAGTCTGCGCACTGGTGAGTTTCAGCAACACCAATAAGGTACGAACACTGACCTTGGGAGGAGCGATAGAATATACTCCACGTTCTCCTGTTCCTGACGATGAAGTCTCCGATCCACAATCGTGGCTGGGTGAATCAAACTCGCTTGTAGCCGGTCAAGCATCACCGCAACGATAGTTACACAAAGTCTCGTACTCTCCAACCATGCTATTCTCGAGTTATCCTTCGCGGTTTCGAGGTCACTCGGCTGGACATGTGCATATTCATCGTACTGGCCGACGTACGGTTTGATCCACGCGACTACAAGCTCGACCAGCAACGAACGCGACACTAAATTTTCGAAGAGGAAGCCTTTGACAATGTGCAAGTACATAATCAGCTTCCAGATGAGTAGCCGTCCCTTAGGTGCAGCGATTGAATTGGCAAAGTTGGTGACAATGGTGACGAGTTCGATGCTATTGAACGTCTTTGCCAAATCGGGAACGATAGAGTTGAAATGCTGGACAGCAAGGGTCTGGGTACCAATGATCGACTCGGGTCGAGTACTGGCCATAAGCTTGTTGACCTCGTTGAGGTGAACAGACATCTCCTTCTTGAACGCTTGCTCGAAGTGTTCCGACGTTGCTCCACCGCCAACAGACGCCTCCTTCACTCTCTGCAGCTCGCGCGCACGGACGATAAATCGTAGGACATAATGCCAGACTTTAAGCGCATTTCGAAGTGGGGATGCCGTATCAGGGCTAGCTGGGTTCGCAAGTAACCGGTTGAACGCGTGGATGATATGGCTCGCGGCTGCAGCACACGTGAAGTGCTTGTCGATGTACACATCCAGCACCGGTTGAAAATTGTTGAACCGCCGATCCTGAACGATACCGAGCACAGTGACGAGTGCGTTGAAGATCAGGTCGTCCATATCCCCTTCCTCATTAATATGTCCTATAAGGATCGAAAATAGCGAGTCGAAGATATCTCGGAGGAATTTGACGATTTCAACCTCACCAACGAAGGTGAACTTGGAGAGGATGGTGCACAATTCCGGCTTGTCCGCGAGTTGCTCCCAATGGAGTAAGCCGAGCAACTCGGGGTTCTGCGTGACCTTGGTAGAACAGAGAAACGAACGAATGGTGAGACTGTCAGGACCTGGCACAGCCGTGCGCACAAGGTGCTGGGGGACAGGCAATAATTCAGGTCGCTGCCCTGCAGGGAGGACAGGGGGAGCACCGTAATATGTCTCCGGAGTCAAATTGGTGTTCTTGTCTGCACGGTAAAGCACGAGGGTGTGACTCCCATCCTGCAAAAACGCGCGATTATCGGGGAAGAGTGGCAAATATGCAAACGCAAACGGCCGTTCGCCAGCATCTGATCCCCGTGCTCCGTTGCCGCGTTCCTTGGCAGTTCGATGCCGGAAGGTGAAGAATAAATGGCAATGCTGCATGTGGTCGGTGGGTAGGAGCAGCTTGATGAGCTCGCCATACGTGGGGTTATTATTCCGGTAGAACACCATAGAGTCGAAGCGTGTCAGGGGGGGCTCCCCGCTTCCGGAGGAGATGACATTCTCGATGGCCTGTCCAGTCCTCGTGCGGACTTCGATCGTAACTTGGACGTTACGGGCAGAGGCGAGTGCACCTGCGAAGGAAGGCACGCGTCCGATGAGCCCGCGGGGGGTTGTGCTGCCCGTACTGGCACTGGAGAAGAACTCTCCGCTCCAGAGTTTGATGTAGACTTCATTTCGGACATCACCTGGGAAGACGGCGTCAGGGAATCCCAAGCGAGAGGTGGTCGGTACATCCTGCAGCAATGAAGGGTTCTCGCGGATGACGGTGGGTGCGTCGCCGTGGAAGGCCTTGCACGTAACGGCGATCATTTCCGCCCTAGCGCACAAAATTAGGACTGCCAGCACATGGCAAATACATTTGAGAAGGCAGAAAGACTCACTTGGGCGACTTCTCAAACTCCTTCGTGTTGCTTGCAATAATCGCTTGATGGAGTGTGGAGAATGTAACCTCATTAACTGGCACAAAGATAGGGAGTACGTGCTCTTTAGCTGCAGTGCTATCAGCACGCTCCGTGAGCATCTTGTTAAGCTGACTGAGCTCGAGCACAGCACATCCAAACGGACGGCGGTACATGGCCCCTCCCTCTGCGCCACCAGTTCCAAACGTCGAGAGTGCACCGGCGCCAGTACTAGTACTAATGACGGGGTTGCCGTTTTGCACGCTCCCTGTCTCGCTCAATGTTTGCAGCACTGGCTCACTGCCTCGCCTTCCGCCCGCACCACTGACACCAACGAACTTCATGGCACCATGCCTGACAATTTTGCACACAAGATAGATGCTCTCCTGCACGTCGTGCTGCCCAAGGTCGGTAAACAGTGTTCGAATCCGACCGAGAGCTTTTCCGTCTCCTGGATCTCGCGCAAGGACGCCATTATGATTGAGAATCGCACAAAACTCTTCTGTAAGGAACCGCGCCTCGAGTTTGTTGTATAGTGAGAAGTAAAGCTCCGCAGTTTCACCGGGCGAACAAGGTGAAGCGACGAATGCATTGACATCGAGGTAGACGTGGAAGAATTTCGCAGGAGTCGCAGGTTCGTCTACTGGTACGGAGGGTTCTTGTGGACCAAAGAGAGTCGAAGAGCTGTTGAATCGACTTGAAGTTGTTAGATCCCCAAGAGAGGATGCGCGATACGCTGCCGCAAGTTCGGCCGGTTGTGCATCGACATATGCAAGAGCTACCTGCATTGCATACATGGGTATCGCGCCAACCCAACTGCGCGTATCGATGTCACCCTCAACGTCCACAGTGACTAACGCACCCCATGCCGGATGTCGGACAATCACATCTAGATTTTGTGCTACGTTTCCCTTCACAAGCCGTGCGACACAGTCTCGTCGCAGATTGAGCGTTTCCTCTGCGCTGAGAGTTTGTGCGAGCAGTTGGCGTCGACCGAGATGCAGGGCTTCAATATGTTCTCGCACTATGTTAAAGAGACGGTAATCTCGTCGTGAGAGATAGGTGAAGAGGAGGTTGTGCCATTCTCGAAGCGCAGAGGCAATTTCGTCGACAAGGGGCTGCACTGCTCCTGCGGCAGTATCATCGCCAGACTTGAGGGATGGCCGAGGTGGTAGGGGCTTATGTATTGGAGATACTGCTCGCACAGAGGATACAGGACGGATAGCCTGGGTCACTGGCACAGGCGCCCGGAGCGAGTTTCCTTGCTCAGGGCGGGGACCGAGCTTGATAGACTTCCGTGTAGGGTTGAAAGCAATTTCATCAATAGGTTCTTCTTCCTCTCTGAGGGTCTCCATAGGTCCATCAGGAGCGAGGCCGCTGTACAGGTCGAGGCCATCGTTTAGTCGTTGGTAGACCTCGGCTAGCCGTCCTTCTGCGTCAGCGAGTTGGTCTCGTACATAGATGTGTGAAGCAGGGAAGATGCCGAGGAAGACTTGGGGTTCTTCCATGGCAGCCTGCGAATTTGTTGGAGGTGTTGGGAGACCTTCGGCGGCTGCAGCTGCAGCGGTCACTAGTGGGTGACGTGGAGCACATACCACGTATCTATTGGATAGGTCAGTACATCTGCTAGTGGGAGGGGCCTCATGAAATAAATCGAGAGGTATAGTCGGTGAGAGTGGACATTTCCACTCTCCCTTCAGAGTGATGCATGAATGTCAGATGACCAAAGCACCTTAAGCAATGAGCAGTTCTGCCCGCCAAATATTTGGTACAGCGCTCACGAAACAGAGAAGCACGATACGTGTGGGGGGGTATGTTAGATAAGGTCAACACCCGATCTATGTGGAGGTCTGGGTCTGTTACAGAGGCAGCGCCGCACTTGAGGCCGAGTTGGCCGGAGATATCGGAGACGGTGCGGGCGACCGTCACCACAGCTGAGCGGTGAAGCCAGTAGCACCAATAAATGGATACGCCGTAGTCTACGTGGTATTCCCAGCTAGTTCGATGCATACCCTTCGTCCGGAATGGTACTCACCCGCGGTACCAAACGCCGTCGGCTTCATTTCCCTTTGGAGTGTACTCTTCAAACGCGTAGACTTCGTCTCCGACTTCGAGTGCGACAACGTATGGGTTCTGTTCCTCGTCGTCATCGGGTTGTTCTGGGAGTGTGGACAATCGTGTTCGCTGCTCGTCGCCTTTGGTCGAGGACGAGAGAGGGTGAACCGCGAATCCATATATGATGACTTGGAGCGGTTTCCACGGCATCGCGAAACCCAAATCGCGTCCTGCGCAGTTCACCCGCCAATGTGGGAGTCCAAGTTTCGAAACGCCAAAACAGGGGGAGCGCCCACACGGTTCCCTTCTCGCGTGCAGATCTTGTGCTATGGAAGGCGAAAGTTTTCGCTAAAGATGATATATTACGATAACAACACTATGTGCCAACGACGACTGAAATATTTCCCATAACGAATGCGAGATACGATATCGGGTGAGCTCAGTAAAGGTGTTAGTGACCGTGACCATGAGTATAGCTCTGTTAAGAAAGCACGACTGTAATTTAAATACCGAGCGCTTGGATTGAACCGGTCAGGTTCCTGCTGTCCTCGAAAAAAATATTCTCATATCTAGATCTAGCTACGATAAATAAACCTTCAATGGAAGGTATATATGGCTTGAAGAAGTGCTCGTGCAACCTACTTTCCAAAATCGTTACACACCTTCAAATATACCAGCATTAGTATTCCTTTGGAACATGGGGTGTGAATTACTTCGGAATGAGGCGAGATGCGATCGGGAGACTCTTCCAGGAGGTGCTTCGGTGCCAAAGCCACAGCATTTGTATACCGAACAACCGCTTGAATCTTGTCGGGGTTCCAAGAAGACCTTCGGGAAAAACCGCCAGTGTACGTGGTTCTTCTTATTCAACCGCTCATGTACGGCGTCACCCGCCTGTTTCCGGCGCAAGGGCCGCCATTCTCGTACAATTCGGTATGTAAGTTCTGAAAGGAATTGGTCAGAGGACGCGTACCCTCACCTGTAGGACATGTTGAAAACGGAGAGTCCGGCCCTTCCTCTGTGCTCTCGGACGGGTGTTAGAATTTCTACTTGGTCGTTGACTCGGACGAAAACAATCGTATTTGTTGCGGCCCGCTACAAGTTTACCATGTGAGACACGGTTTCCCGAACAATCAGCGCCCCCTGAAAACCTGATGTTACTTATCAAGTTAGTGACTACTTGAATCACCTGCTAGGTCTCTGTTTCACTTATGGTTTAGCCTCCATATTCATTTCCGTAGCATTTCCATGTACTGTTGCCTCCACATTTGAACTTATACCTTGCCGCTTGTCTGTGTGTTCACTTCCATTTATACATATATATGTACTCATCCTCCTTTCTTCATCGCCACCTTCGTCTTCGCCGTTGTTTGCCCAGCAGCGACAATTGTTAAGGCGAAAGTGAACGCGAGACTCAGTACGCAGTAGTAAACTCCGGTTGTATTGTAAAGTACCTAAACTGAACGCGCTACCATGAAGTATTAGACACTAGAAGCCAAACAACAATCAGGGGGAAGGACTTACCGACTCTGTACGCAGTAGTAAAACGAGTCTGTGACACGGAGTAGTTATATGGGGTACTATCGGGCTACATGTGACCTGAAAAACGATCGGAGCTATTTGAGTTACCGAGCTCGGCTGTCAGCGCACACACATTTCCAACAATAATGAGCGTCAGTCACCCTATAACCCATTTATTCAAAGCAAATATGGGCGGTAGATGTGGGTATGGACGTTTTCGGAGTAAGGGCATTGTATCTTAAATTTGACAACCCCTTCGTCTGGCACTGAAAGGAAAGGATGCGCAGAATATTGACGAAATTTTTGCACCAAAAACGGTGTAACAGTAGTATCACCTCCCCAGGAAGTGGCACCGTGCACACACTCAAAACACGGGGGATGATCGCCCAGATGACTTCGTGAGCCTAGAAGGAAACTCTCGTTCTTCCATACTAACCTCTGAGCCAGAGAACGGCTGGAGGCACTGGAATCGACTTCAAAGGTCCGCG
>Ga0307513_10010722_pt1 | contig 11460 bp, 8 predicted proteins | sample 15_EM_MG_FD_202174 | JGI IMG/M metagenome (GOLD analysis project Ga0307513, IMG submission 202174) | Populus trichocarpa ectomycorrhiza microbial communities from riparian zone in the Pacific Northwest, United States - 15_EM | ecosystem: Host-associated > Plants > Roots > Unclassified | place... | reverse complement strand
TTCTCGTTCGCGGCCTTCGGGTTCGTCACCTCGGCGATGGCCACGCATGTCGTGCCGATGCTCGAATCGACGGGGCTGGCACCGGCGGCGGCCCTGTCGATTGCGGCGCTGATCGGACCGATGCAGGTCGCCGGCCGATCAACCGATGTCTTGCTGGCTGCGCGCCTGCGCCCGCTCGCGATGGGTGTCGTCACCGTCGCGCTGATTCCGGCCGCCCTGGCGGCGTTGTGGGCCGCGCCGAGCGCATTCGTCCTGCTGTACGTCTTTGCCGTGATCTATGGTGCCGGCCTCGGCCTGCTGACCATCGTGCGTGCCACCACGCCGGTCGATATTTTCGGTGCCGCCAGCTATGCCGCGATCAGTGGCGCCCTGAGCGGCCCTTCCGTCCTGGCCCGGGGCGCCGGGCCACTGGCGGGTACCTGGCTGCTTGCCATGCAGCACCAATACGACACCGTGCTGCTCGTCCTGCTGGCCTGCGCGTTGGCCGGCGCGGCGGCCTATTTGCGTGTCATCCTGAGGAAAACACCATGAACGCCACCGACGGTGTCCGGCGTCTGCTGGTAGAAAACTGGCAGGCTCGACCGCGCCCGGCCGCGGGTCGCTATGCTGCGGGTCTTCGGCTCGCTCTGGATCACGACCCACCCGAACCATCGGGTCCTGCCGATGGAGCGAGCGATCCGGATGCAGCGCTGAGCGCGCGCAGCCGACGCCCCCATCGGAGCCACGATGTCCGACGACGCACCCAGCGAGCTGCTGTCTCGCCGCCACCAGATGTTCCCCGTGCTCACCGACGCCGAACTGGCGCGCATGCACCGCTTCGGCACGCGGCAGGCGCACCCGCAGGGCACGCGGCTGGTCACCGCCGGCGAGCCGAGCCCGGGATTGTTCGTCGTGCTCGGCGGCATCGTCGCGGTCAGCCAGCGCGACGGCATGGGCCGGGTCACGCCGATCGTGCAGCACGGTCGCGGCCACTTCATGGGCGAGGTCGGCTCGCTGTCGAGCCGGCCGGCGCTGGTCGATGGCATCGCGCAGCAAGACGTCGAAGTGCTGTTGCTGCTGCCGGGCCAGCTGCGGGCGCTGATCATTGCCGAGGCCGACCTCGGCGAGCGCCTGATCCGGGCGCTGATCCTGCGGCGCGTGGCGCTGATCGAGGCCGGCGCCAGCGGCCCGGTACTGATCGGCGAGCCCGGGTCGGCCGACCTGCTGCGGCTGCAGAACTTCCTGCGCCGCAACGGCGAGCCCTATCACGTGGTCGACGCCAGCCAGGATGCCGGCGCCGCCGCGCTGATGGAGCAATCCGGCGCCGCCCCCGGCGAGCCGCTGGCGGTGTGCCCCGACGGCTCGGTTCTGCTGAACCCGGCCGACAACGTGCTGGCGCGCTGCATGGGCATGGTCGACACCGTGGACCACGACGATCTTTTCGATGTGGCGGTGGTCGGCGCCGGCCCGGCCGGGCTGTCGACCGCCGTGTATGCGGCCTCCGAAGGCCTGCGCGTCGTCGTGCTCGACTGCCGGGCCTACGGCGGCCAGGCGGGCGCCAGTGCGCGCATCGAGAACTACCTCGGCTTCCCGACCGGCATCTCCGGCGCTGCGCTCGCCGGCCGTGCCTACGTGCAGGCGCAGAAGTTCGGTGCCGAACTGCTGATCCCGGCCGAGGCGGCGTCGCTCGACTGCGCGCGCACAGGCCCCGACCGCGAGCTCATCGTGCGCCTCACCGATGGCCGCCGGCTGCGCGCCCGGACCGTGGTCGTCGCCAGCGGTGCGCGCTACCGCCGGCCCGACGTGCCGCGTCTGAAGGAATTCGAAGGCCGCGGCATCTGGTACTGGGCGTCTGCACTCGAAGCCACGATGTGCGCCCGGACCGAGGTCGTGCTGGTGGGCGGCGGTAACTCGGCCGGCCAGGCGGCGGTGTTCCTGTCGCAGCATGCGTCCCGGGTCCATATGCTGGTTCGCGGGCCGAGCCTTGCGGCCAGCATGTCGCGCTATCTGATCGACCGCATCGAGGCCACGCCCAACATCGAGCTGCGGCCGCACACCGAGATCACCCGGCTGCATGGCGAAACGCCGGGCGGCCTGGCGGCCGTGACATGGCGCGACCATCGAGCCGGCATCGACGAGGAAATGGCCTTGCGCAACGTCTTCCTGTTCGTCGGCGCAGACCCTGAAACCCGCTGGCTGGAAGGCTGCGAGGTGGCGGTCGACGGGCACGGCTTCGTGCTCACCGGCAGCGCAGTGGACAGGCCTCGCGCCGGCGCCGCCGTTCCGGCGGCGCTGGAGTCGAGCCTGCCCGGCGTGTTCGCGGTCGGCGACGTGCGGTCGGGTTCGGTCAAGCGGGTCGGCGGTGCGATCGGGGAAGGGGCCGCGGCGGTGGCGCAGATCCATCAGTTTCTGGCGGCGGGGGCGGGGGCGTGAGAGGGTGGATCGGCGGTCGGGGCTGCGCGATGTGTCTCGGGCGCAGGCTGCGCCGCGAGGCCGGGCGCAATGCCGTTCGGCCTTGTCTCGACCAAGGAGTCGGACCACCCCGCGTCATGTTCATGTCGTCCGCTCTGGGCGCGTATTTCCGAAGGCTGCGCTCAAGAATGGACAAACCCAAACCCCCCAACGCCGTCACCGCCGCGGCCCAGCTCGTTAGTTCTTTGAGCTACAGGACGTTCCTTAGCAACGGAGTGCGCTTGGCTATGTCAGCAACCGCAAAGCTGACGACTAAGGTTGAGACTGTGAGGAGCAAGACATGCGAGAGCGGGTCAACATGAACGGAGCGAAACAAGAGCGTCAGTGAAATCAGAAGTGGCGCGTGAAGAACGTATACGGCAAATGACCGGGCCGACAACCAGCGAGCGACGGGCCCGGCTTGATTGAAGGCTTGGTGAAAGAGGGCCATCATGCCCAGAGCCAAGCCCACTCCTGTGAATTGCTCCCACGCTGCGGCGCCAAAGGCCTGAAGGTTCCAGCCACCGAAGTAGAGAATTGGCCCATGCTCCCCTGGGTTAGGCCCCTCTGTCGGGCCGCCCCCAAGAAAGAGAAGAAGCGCCAGAGACAGCGGCCCACAAAGCAGTGCCAAATAGCCCGCGAAGCGAGCGCGCTGTGACGTGGCTAGATTGTCCAGCCAACCGCCTCGTCCTGCTGCAGCACCCGCCACAAAGGCGGCGACATACTGCGGAAAGTAGCAGAGTTGAAAGTTGAAGAAGCTCGTTCCAACCGGGAACACACCTCTTACAATGGCGGTAGCAAGCACTAACGCCAATGCGAATGAGAACAGCATTCCCGTTTGAGGCGCTCGTTCCGTTGCGGTGTGGCTTTCGTTAATGAAGAAGGCTCGCCACACGGCAAACAAGGTACAAAATCCGAGAAGGGCAAGCGCAAACCACATGGGCCCGCTACCTCCAAGCACTTGCCCACTTGTAAGGTACAGCTTGTAGACAGGGATGAGTGACGACGCGTCTGTTATTGGTCTTGCGCCCAACAGGCCGAAAACAATGATAGGTTGCAGTACTGCCATGTAGAGCAAGGAAGGAGCGCCAAGCCTGAACAGTCGCTCTCGTAGGAACAATCCAGGCCCGTGCCGTCTGATCGCTCTGTCGGCAAATGCGCCAGCCAGGAAGAACAGTAGTCCCATAGAGAAGGACTGCAGGTGAAAGATCCAGAAAATGTACGGAAGCTTCTCATACAAGTTTCCTTCTGGCCCATCCTTTAAGTACCAGTCCCCGACATGGCTGTATGTGACGCAGCTGTGCAGGTTCACTACGAGAACGACGACAGCAGTGCGTATGTTGTCTACCCACGCAGATCTTCGGTCTCCCTTGTGTCGCACATCGCTAACGCGGGTGTGGCCCTGGTCCACTAGGTTCGACGGGGAGGGTGTCATATTTGCGAATTTGGATAAGGCGGCGTGTGGCTTGACGCGGGCCGATGAGTCCGAAAGGGAGTTGTGCCGCGACGTTCGAGATGAGGCGGGGCCTGGCGGCGTGGCGCCAGGCCCGCGAACTCAACCTGAGAGCCACGGACCTTGATCTGGAAAGGAACCCACTGCTTTGTCGGTGGATCAGACCCCTTACCCGCCTCACCGCACCCCCACTCACCGGAACTCCTCAGCCGCAATCCCGAACTTCCGCAACTTGTCGTACAAGGTCTGCCGAGCGATCCCCAGCGCCGCCGCCGTGGCCGGCTGATCCCCTTTGTGCCGCCGCAGCTCCTCGACGATCACCGTGCGTTCGAAGTGTTCCACCTGCTGCGGCAGACCATGCGGCAGCCCGTTCCCGCGCTCGACACCGCCGCGTGCCTGGGTCAGCTTGTCGCCGAGCAGGCCCAGCACGAAGCGGTCGGCCACGTTGCGCAGTTCGCGCACGTTGCCGGGCCAGGCGTAGGCCATCAGGTCGGCGAGCTGGGCGCTGCTCAGCAGCGGCGCGGCGCGCTCGTAGCGGCTGGCGGCCAGCAGCGTGAAGTGTTCGAACAGCAGCGGAATGTCTTCGCGGCGTTCGCGCAGCGGCGGCAGTTCGATGAAGGCGACGCCGATCCGGTAGTAGAGGTCGGCCCTGAACTTCTGCTGGTCGCTCAAGGCCTTGAGGTCGTCCTTGCTGGCCGCCACCACGCGGCAGTCGAAGGCGATCGCCTTGTTCGAGCCGATGCGCTCGATGCTGCGCTCCTGCAGCGCGCGCAGCAGCTTGATCTGCACCGCCATCGGCATGCTCTCGATCTCGTCGAGGAACAAGGTGCCGCCGTGCGCGTATTCGAACTTGCCCACGCGCGAGCGGTTGGCGCTGGTGAAGGCGCCGGCCTCGTGGCCGAAGAGTTCGCTCTCGGCCAGCGACTCGGGCAGGCCACCGCAGTTCAGCGGCACGAAGTGCTGGCGCCGGCGCTCGCTGTGGTCGTGCAGGCAGCGCGCGACGAGCTCCTTGCCGGTGCCGGTCTCGCCATAGATCAGCACGTCGGCCGAGGTCTCGGCCAAGGTCATCAGGGTCCGGCGGACCTGCTGCATCTGCGCCGAGCGGCCGATCAGCACCGCCTGGATGCCATGCCAGTTGTCGAGCGCGTCGCGCAGCGTGCGCACCTGCAGGCTCAGCTGCCGCCGCTCCACGGCGTGGCGGACGACGGCCGCCAGCCGCTCCGACGTGAACGGCTTCTCGATGAAGTCGTAGGCTCCTTCGCGCATCGCCTGCACGGCCATCGCGATGTGGCCGTGGCCGGTGATCAGGACCACCGGCATCTCGGCGTCGACGGTGCGGATCTCGGGCAGCCATTCGGTGCCGCTCAAGCCCGGCAGGCGCACGTCGCAGACCACGATCGCCGGCGTGCCGAAGCTGATCTGCGTGCGCGCCCGCTCGGCGCTGGCGAAGCATTCGACTTCGAAGCCGGCCAGGCTCAGCGCCTGGGCGATGCTCATGCGCACGTCTTCGTCGTCTTCGACGAGCATCACTCGAATGGAAAGGGCTTCGCTCACTGCGGGGGCGCTCCGGGGCGGTGGTGATCGGGAGAAACGGGAAGGTCGACCGTGAAACAGGCGCCGCCTTCGGCGCGGTTGCCGGCGCGCAGCGTACCGCCGGCCCCGCGCACGAGCTGCGCCGAGATGACCAGCCCCAGCCCCAGCCCCGCGCCGGCCGGCTTGCTGGTGACGAAGGGCTCGAACAGCCGCGGCAGGATGTCGCTGCGGATCCCCGGGCCGGTATCGGCAACGCTCAGGATCAGGCGGCCGTCTTGCAGGCGGGCCTGGACGCGCAAAGTGCGCTGCGCCGCCGCCTGCATCGCGTCGATCGCGTTGCGCATCAGGTTGACCAGCACGCTGGCCAGCGCCGTCTCGTCGGTGACGAGGCTCAGGCCGGCCGGTTGCACGTCGACCTCGAAGGCGATGCCCTGCGCCTTCAGCTCGGTGCCGACGATGGCCTGCGCGTCGCAGATGCAGCGCGCCACCGCCACCGCGACCAGCGGCGCGTCGCTCTTGTGCGCAAAGGTCTTCAGCTGCGAGGTCAGCCGCGCGAGGCGGTCGACCATGCCGGTGATGCGCTGCAGGTTGCCGCGTACCTCGTCCGCGCGGCCGTGCTCGAGCAGGATGCCGGCGCTGTCGGACAAGGTGCGCATCGCCGTCAGCGGCTGGTTCAGTTCGTGCACCATGCCGGCCGACATCTGGCCCAGCGCCGCCATCTTGCCGGCATGGACCAGCTCGCCCTGGGCTGCGCGGAGTTGCGCCGTGCGCGCGACGACGGTCGATTCCAGGCAGTCGTGCGCCGCCTGCAATGCCGCCTGGCTGGCCAGCTTCTGGCGCACGGCGCGGCGGCGCTGCCACAGCGTCACCGCCACCAGCAGCAGCACCGCCATCGCCAGGCTGGCGGTAACGGCGGCGTAGCGCGCTGCCACGTGCAGCGGGGCCAGGTCGTCCAGCGCCAGCAGCCGCCACGGGCTGCGCTGCAGCTTGCGTGTCGAAACCAGATGGTCGAGGCCGTCCAGAGCCACGAGCTGCGCGTCGCCGGCCAGGGCCTGGCGCGGCGTCCAGTCCAGCGGCAGCAGCGCCGCCGTGCCATACGGGCGCGTGCGTTGCAGCTCGGCGCGCTGGCCGGCGTCCAGCGGTGCCAGCGGCCGGTATTTGAGTTCGTCGCGGGTGGACAGGATCACGACCCCGCGTTCGTCGACCAGCAGCACGTCGCCGGGCAGCTTGCGCCAGGCGCGTTCGGCGTCTTCGATGTCGACCTTGACGGCGACCACGCCGCGCAGCCGCTCGCCGCGGCGCAGCGCGTACGACAGGTAGTAACCCGGCTTGCGGCTGGTGATGCCGACGCCGTAGAAGCGGCCGCGCCCTTGCTGGACGGCGTCGCTGACGTACGGCCGGAACGACAGGTCCTGGCCGATGGTGGTGCCGGGCTGGTCCCAGTCGGAAGCCGCCAGCGAGGTGCCGCCGGGGTCCAGCACGTACAGCATCTCGGCGCCGGCGGCGGCGTTGACCCGGCTCAGGTAACGATTGACGGCGCCTCGCAGCTCGGCGTCGGCCGGCGTGTCCAGCAGCGCCGGCACCACCGGCGTCATCTCCAGCAGGGCGGGCAGGTAGTCGAAGCGGCCCAGATCGGCGTCCAGGCTGGTCGCCAGCATGTCCAGGCGGTGTTCGGCCGCCTCGCGCAGGCGTGACATGCCGGTTTGCAGCGCAAGCTGGTGGCCGATGTAGGCGGCAGCCGCCACCAGCGCCAGCGCAGCACACCAGCGCGGCAGCCCGCGCCAGCGGCGTACGGTGGCGGCGGCGCTCGCATCGAAGCGCAGGGCTGGCTCTGCGGAAGACATGAAACGGGTATCGCACAAGGCCCGCCGAACCGCATCGGTAGGAGCACGGTGTTGACGCAGCACGGTCACGCGTACTTCAACTCACCCGCCTTGCCGCGGAAGACGCGGTAGGAGAAGACCGTGTAGCCGGCGATCGCCGGCACCGAGATGCAGACGCCGAACAGGATGACCTTCAGCGCCTCCGGGCTGCTGGCCGCCTGCCAGAGGGTCAGCTGGTCGAGCACGACGTACGGGTAGATGCTGTAGGCCAGGCCCAGGAAGCCGAGCACGAACACCAGCACCAGCAGCATGAAGGGCAGCCAGCACAGCGGGCCGCGAACCTGGGGCGTGCGCAGCAGGGCGCGCACGGCGAGCAGGCAGACGCCCGTCATCAGCGGTATCGCCAGCAGCGCGATGATCTCGGGCAGCACGAACCAGCGTTCCCGCACCGTCGGGCTGACCCACGGCGTGGCCATCGAAATCAGCACCAGCCCGCCGACCATCGGTGCCCAGGCGATGCGGGCCCATTCCACCGCCCGTTCCTGCAACTCGCCTTCGGTCTTCATGATCAGCCAGGCCGCGCCCATCAGCACGTAGGCCATCGGCAGTGCGACGGCGATCGCGGCGGCGAACAGCGGGTAGTTCCAGCCGCTGCCGAAGCCGCTGACGTAGCGCCCGAGCATCCAGCCCTGCGCCACCGAGGTCAGCATCGAGCCGGCGAAGAACAGCCGGTCCCAGGTCTGCTTGTGGGTGTCCCGGGCTTTGACGCGGAAGTCGAATGCGACGCCGCGCAGCATCAGCCCGAGCAGCATCAGCGTCACCGGCAGGTACAGCTCGCCGAGCACGAGGCCGTGCGCCTTCGGGAAGGCCACCAGCAGGATGCCCACGCCCAGCACCAGCCAGGTCTCGTTGGCGTCCCAGAAGGGGCCGATCGACGCCACCATCACGTCTTTCTCGGCGGCCGTAGCGCGGTGCATCAGCATGCCCACGCCGAGGTCGTAGCCGTCGCTGATGACGTAGACCAGCATCGACAAGCCCATCAGCGCCATGAAGATCACCGGCAGCGCGGCGTCGAAGCTCATCCAGGTCATGATTGCCCCTGCAGCGCGGTCGGCACTGCTACCTGCTCAGCGGCATCGTCCTGCAAGACCTGATCCGGTTTCTCGGCCATGTACTTCAGCACCGCGACATAGGCGACGATCAAGGCCCCGTACAGTGCCACGTACAGGAAGAGCGACAACCCGACCATCGCCGACGGCACCTTGGACACCACGTCGGCGGTGCGCACCAGCCCGTAGACGATGAAGGGCTGGCGGCCGATCTCGGTGACGTACCAGCCGGCCAGCGTGGCCACCCAGCCGGAAAACGTCATGCCGGCGAACAGCCACAGCAGCGCGCGCGGCAGCAGCGCCGGCCGCCAGCCGCAGCGCCGGTACAACCACCAGCCGAGCCAGCTGGTGGCCAGCATCAGCACGCCGATGCCGACCATGATCCGAAAGCCGAAGAACAGCGCCAGCGGCGGCGGGTGCGCATCGCGGAAGCTGTTCAGGCCCTGGATCTCGCCGTCGAGTTCATGCGTGAGGATCAGGCTGGCCAGCCGCGGCACCTTGATCTCGAAGTGATTCTTGCGCTGCGCCGCGTCGGGGATGGCGAACAGCAGCAGCGGCGCGCCGCGTTCGGTGTCCCAGACGCCTTCCATCGCGGCGATCTTGGCCGGCTGGTGATGCAACGTGTTCAGCCCGTGCATGTCGCCGACGAAGATCTGCAACGGCACCCCCAGCGCCGCCAAGGTGAGGCCGACGCGCATCACGCGTGGGGCCGAGCGCTGGGCCACGCCCTTCAGCACCTGCCAGGCCGAAAGGCCGATCAGCAGGAAGGCGCAGGTCAGCGCCGAGGCCAGCAGCATGTGCGTGAAGCGGTACGGGAACGACGGGTTGAAGATCACGGCCACCCAGCTCTGCACGTGGTAGACGCCGTCGCGGACCTCGTGGCCGGTGGGTGTCTGCATCCACGAGTTCAGCGCCAGGATCCAGAACGCCGACAAGGTGGTGCCGAAGGCGACGAAGAAGGTCGCCAGCAGGTGCACCCGTTCGCTGACCCGGCCGTGGCCGAACAGCATGATGCCGAGGAAGCCGGCCTCTAGAAAAAACGCCGTCAGCACTTCGTAGCCGAGCAGCGGGCCGGCGATGTTGCCGACCCGCTCCATGAAGCCCGGCCAGTTGGTGCCGAACTGGAAGCTCATCGTGACGCCGCTGACGACGCCCAAAGCGAACGTCAGCGCGAAGACCTTGGTCCAGAAGCGGTAGGCGTCGAGCCAGCCTTCGCTGAGGGAACGGTCGCCGCTGCGCTGCGCCTTCAACCAGCGCCAGCGCAGGAACAGCAGCAACCAGCCCAAGGCGATGCTGATCGTCGGGAACAGGATGTGAAAGCTCATGTTGGCCGCGAACTGCATGCGGGCCAGGGTCAGGGCATCCATCGGCTTCCTTTGGGGCCGGCACCGGCGGGGCTGGGCTGCGGCACCCCGACCTTACGCCTTGCGCGCGCGCACCGGTGCCGCGGCCGGGCTGCCTTGCTGGAGCGCGTCCGACATGCCGATCAGCACGCCGCTGACCAAGGTGGCGTAGCCATCGAGCATGGCTTGCTGCGCGCGCAGCCCCAGCTCGCGGCCATTGCGCAGGCCCTTCTGCGTTTCGTCCATCAATTGTTCGAGGGCCGCGCTGGCCTGGGCGCCGGTGCCGGTGGCCTTGCCCTGGGTCGCCTTCAAGACGCCGGCCCATGGCCCTTCCAGCGATGCGCCGGCGCCGGCGGCCGCCTTGCGGACCGCCGCGAACAAGGTGTCTTCCATCTTCTCGATATCGCCGAGCGCCTTCTTGACCTGCGTTTCGCGCAGGCTCACGCCCTGGTCGACCATCTGCTGCAGCGCTTTGCGATGGGCCTGCACGGCCTGTTCGAGCGCCGCGTCCATGCCGGCAAAAGCCTTGCCGAGCAGCCCTTCGACATCGGCCGTTCCCAGCGGGCTGCCGGCGGCGCCGGTCGAGGCCGCCTTGGCCACCGTGCCGAGCACCTGCTTGATGTTGGCCAGGGTCAGCTCGCGCCCCTGCAAGGCCTTCAAGGTCGCCTCGTTGACGGCCTTGCGCAGCGCTTCGCCCTGCTGCGCCGTGGCCTGCGAGAACTTCGTGATCAGCGCGTCCTGATCGATGCCATGTTTGAACATGGGGTCTCCCTCATTGCATGTGTTGGCCGCCGTTGATGGCGATGTTGGCGCCGGTCACGAACGCAGCCTCTTCGGAAGCCAGGTAGATGATCAGGCCGGCCACCTCTTCCGGCTTGCCCAGGCGGCCGACCGGGATGTGCGGCAGGATCTTGCTGTCCAGCACTTCCTTCGGAATCGCCGTGACCATCTTGGTGCCGATGTAGCCGGGCGAGATGGTGTTGACGGTGACGCCCTTCTTGGCCACTTCCAGCGCCAGCGCCTTGCTGAAGCCGTGCACGCCGGCCTTGGCCGCCGAGTAGTTGGTCTGGCCGAAAGCGCCCTTGGAGCCGTTCACCGACGAGACGTTGATGATGCGGCCCCAGCCGCGCTCGACCATGCCGTCTGCCACCTGCTTGCTCATGTTGAACAGGCTGTCGAGGTTGGTTCGCAGCACCGCGTCCCAGTTGATCTTGTCCATCTTCTTGAAGGTCATGTCGCGGGTGATGCCGGCGTTGTTGACCAGCACGTCGACCGCGCCGAGCTTGGCCTGCACCTCGGCAACAGCCTTCGTGCAGGAATCGAAGTCCGCCACGTCGCAAGGCACCGCCAGGATGGCGTAGCCCTTGTCCTTCATCTGCGCCAGCCATTCGCCATGCGTCTTGTTGCCCGGCGAAAACGTCACCGCGACCTTGTAGCCGGCATCGACCATCTTGGTCGAGATGGTCTCGCCGAGACCGCCCATGCCGCCGGTGACCAGTACCACGCGTTCTTGGCTCATTGCTCTCTCCTGTGGGGTTGTTGACGAAATCTACTTCAGGCCAGCTCGACGGCCAGCGCCACGCCCATGCCGCCGCCGATGCACAAGGAGGCCAGGCCCTTGTTGGCGCCGCGGCGGCGCATTTCATGCAGCAGGGTCACGAGGATGCGGCAGCCCGACGCGCCGATCGGGTGGCCGATGGCAATCGCGCCGCCGTTGACGTTGATCTTGCTGGTGTCCCAGCCCATCTCCTGGTTCACCGCGCAGGCCT
>Ga0307513_10010721_pt1 | contig 11461 bp, 16 predicted proteins | sample 15_EM_MG_FD_202174 | JGI IMG/M metagenome (GOLD analysis project Ga0307513, IMG submission 202174) | Populus trichocarpa ectomycorrhiza microbial communities from riparian zone in the Pacific Northwest, United States - 15_EM | ecosystem: Host-associated > Plants > Roots > Unclassified | place... | reverse complement strand
CATGCTGAACCAATACTTTGCGAAAGCGTACAAAGGCAAGCTCATCATTCGATTTGATGATACGAATCCCGCAAATGAGAAAGTGAGTGTTACAGCTTCGATAGAGATCTGAATAATAATTTCATTGCAGGAGGAGTTTGAGCGGACGATCCTTAAGGATCTCGAGCTCATGGAGATCTTCGGAGATGTCATCTCCCACAGCTCGGACTACTTCGGCCTCATCTACGACTACGGGGTGAAGATTATTAAGGAAGGACATGCGTATGCGGATGATACGCCCGCCGAGCAGGTGCGCCTTCGTTCAACCCGAAGTAGAATTAGCCTTCACAATTGACCGCAGATGAAGTACGAGCGTACTGAAGGAATCGCATCCAAGAACCGTGACAAATCCGTTGAGGAGAATCTAGCAATCTTCGAGAAGATGAAGCAGGGGACGGAGGACGGGATACGGTGGTGCATCCGCGCCAAGATGAGTGTCGACAACCCGAACAAGGCCATGCGGGATCCCGTCATCTATCGTTGTAATGTGGAGCACAAGCACCATCGTACCGGCGACAAGTGGAAGATGTACCCGACATACGACTTTACAGTCCCGATTCTCGACTCAATCGAAGGGGTCACGCACGCGCTTCGTGCCAATGAGTACCGTGATCGAAATCCGCAATATGAGTGGTTCCAGGCCACACTAGGTTTACGGCCAAATCTCGTTTGGGACTTCAGGTACGCCTCTATTCAGTTTCCCGGAATTTTCGATATAACTGTTCATCACCCCGCAAGTCGACTGAACTTTAACTACACACTCCTGTCAAAGCGCAAGCTCCGAAAGTTTGTTGATCAGGGGCTTGTTAGTGGGTGGGACGACCCTCGTTTCCCCACCATTCGTGGCTTGCGGCGGCGAGGGGTTACCGTAGAAGCGCTGCGGCAATACATTCTCAGTCTCGGGGCTTCGCAATCAATACTACAGCTTGAATGGGACGGTGAGCCGATCGCGTCCCTGCACATTGAGTTTTAGAACCACTCCCTGACGACGCGACATTCTCTTCATTCCGCAGGAATTTGGGCAATCAACAAGAAGGTTATCGATCCCGTGGCACCACGGTTCTATGCTGTGGAGAAAGAAAATGCGTAAGTAACGTGATAGAGCTGTTCGAGATTGGAACTTACGGCATCAATCAGGGTTACCGTCACCCTTACAGGGGGCCCTGCTTCAGTTGAATTCAAAGACATGCCTCGTCATAAGAAAAACCCGGCAGTTGGTACAAAACGCACGGTTTATGCGTCGACTATTATCTTGGATCAGCAGGATGCCCAGACCTTCAGGAACAATGAGGAGGTAAGCGCCTCTCTTGTACATGAAGTATCTGGAGGTAGTGACAACCGCTTGCTGCTGCAGATTACATTGATGGATTGGGGCAATGCTATCGTGCACAAAATTGAACGGGGTGCGGATGGAATCATTCACGGCATCGAAATGCAATTGCACCTCGAGGGCGACTTCAAGAAGACAGAAAAGAAAATTACCTGGCTAGCCGCTACTGCCGACGCCCCTGGACTAATCCCAGCGACATTGATCGATTTTGACTATCTAATCACAAAGAAGAAGATCGAAGAGAATGAAGACTGGGAGACTTTCATCACGCCTCAAACTGAATTCAGGACGGAAGCTCTCATCGATTCCAACCTTGCGCCCCTGGAGGCTGGGACAATTGTGCAGTTCGAGCGAAAAGGGTTCTATATCCTAGACTCAGTCCGAAAGAAGGTTGATGGGTCAATTGCGGGCGCCGAGCTGTTCCTCATTCCGGATGGGAAAGCCGCGACAGTCATGAGCAAAGCAGGGGCCAAGGCGACAGCACCCGCCGCCAGCAAGGGGTCGGCGACTACCCCGAAGACGGAGGGGGCTTCGACAGTTTCGATGTACAATGTGAAGCCGATCTACGGGGATGGTGTCGGAACTGGTGAGAGCAGCGTCGGGATGTATGCCGTGAAGCCGGTGTACGACTAGGGCGAGTTTGGAAACAACACAATGTCACGGGAAAGATGATGGATCTACGGAAATTTGAAGAACCGTTAACCCCGGAGTGACGGATCCCAAAAGGGCCTCAGAACCAGTAAGGACCATGTGCTTGCGATATGAATAATAACAGCGACTGATGGCGTTACGGAGCGAGCCTGTCAGGCTAGACGGGCGTCCCCTAGAGCCCCTGCTCCCCTGCTCCCGCGTACCTGAGTCGTTTCATGTCGTCTGCGCTCACCTTGGTGCTCTCACCTTTTCGTTCTCCTCCTTCTCTTTCACGTAAAAACTTTTTTTTTCCGCCATAGCTGTCCATAGTGCACCACTTCGCGGCCAGCCTTAGTTTTGCAATGTCTTTGTATGCCGCGTCGACAGGCTTGGTCTTCGACGCTGTCACCAGCCCGACGTCGTCCTCTGTCAATTCCAGACACCTCGCTCATACCTCTCTGAAATCATCCCCTGAGACCGTTGTCGACAATCCTCCGAAGGATGCCCTCACCAAACTTGCGAGTTCGTCTACTCTTTCTTCAGATCTTAAATCGTGTTGTTGAGCTTTTCCCGTTACAGGAACCCGCGTACTGCCGAATCATGTCCTCGACAGTAGCGAGAGCACCTCAACAGCGCCGACGGCCTATAAAGGTCCAAGGTCGCGTCCAACATCCCTGACACCATTGTTCAGTGTCAAGGGTGGTAAATTGCAACACGGATATCCACGCTCCCTTGCACCGTATCCCCTGAATTACGATCGATCGGTTATTGATTGGTGCGTTCTTTCGGCTACGCGACCTGACACACCTCCTTACCACACACCGGCCCCTAGTGATGTCCTGGACCAAGCTTTTCTCGCAGAACTCCATGCTGGTAACCCTTCGATGCTTCCACATGTCAACGTGAGCGACCGGACCACCCATCCCCGGAAAACGCTCGATTTGGGTTGCGGATCAGGCGCGTGGATCATCAGCGCCGCTAGCCTATGGCCGAAGACGCGTTTTGTGGGTTTCGACCTCGTTCCGCAGATTGCCAACCTCTCGGTGTTCGAGGAGACTTCGGCTGCAGACAGCGCAGTCTCTCCAACTAGGCGTTTCAGCCTCACCCAAAGGCGTACAGCCAAGAAGACGCACCCCAACGGCTCGCACAGCGATCCTACCCCTACTCATCGGTCACTCTCGGAACGCGTTCGCTTCGTCCATGGCAATTTCCTCATAAGTGGCCTTCCATTTGAGGATGGGGAGTTTGATCATGTTCGAATCGCAGGCATTGCGAAAGGCGTTCCAGAAAATAAGGTTTGCCACGACATCGGATCGCCTCGCAGAAAGGAGCTATCACTGATATTGCCCTCACAGTGGGACTACCTCCTTGCCGAAGTCCACCGAGTCCTGTGCAACGGTGGGCACCTCGAAATGATCGAGGAGGATATAATATTTCCCATTCTCCCTCGGCGGATCGATGCTCCTGCACAAAGAAGACCTCCGAACGAAGAGCTCGACGAAGACGACGAAGAAGAGCTCTTTTATCGCCGACCGACTCACCATTCTACCTCAAGCGCTGGGAGTAGCTCTTCAAGCAGTGCATTACACATAGCCAAGAAAGAGGACGACGTGTCACATTCAAGGGTGCAGTCCACGTCTTCCCGCCGTACTTCTGTGCCTCCCCAGCCTCTCTCTGTATCAATACTAGCCCACGACCCGTCTGCAAGCACGTACAGCAGCAACCTCTCCACGACCGAAAGTAGTCGATCCTTACCAACGAATAAACAAAGCCGGACGGCGGCTGGTAAAGAAAAACCTCTCCCACCTCCACCTAGTTTCAAGAGTGGCGCCTTAAACAATTCTGGATCCCACCCTGACACCCCCACCAGAGCCTCCCTTGCTCAGTCTAGGCAGACGAGCCCACATTCAGGAGATATTCCGCGCATTTCTGGAACCCCAGGTTTCCAGCCGATCGATTCGATTCGACCAGCCTCAGCGCAAAACCCACAGAAATCTGGCCATAACGTTCATTCTATGGCGTTCGCCATCATTGGCAGAAGACCCGCGTCTGCCAAGGATTCTCGACCACCCAAGAAGGAATGGATAATTACAGCTCCTCCGTCGAGGCAGCCTCCTTCATCGAAGGTCCCCTGTTCTCAGTCAGTCGAGCCCGTGACCCACCACGAACACGCTGTTCTTGAGGTTTTGTTCAACTCTGTATTCGAAGGCCGCTTCATCAATACGTCTCCAACAGCGATCTTACCTAGTTACTTGAACATCTATTTCAAGAACTTGATTGCATCCCCTCGGGTCGACATGCCGACGCCTCCCGCTCCCGAACGGCGCGTCAAGGACATATTTGAAACTGAAGATCTGAATATGGTATCGCGCAAGCCAGCGTTAAAAGGCCCTCTCCGACTGGTTGCTGCAATGGCGAATCGATATACTGCTCCACAAACTTGCAACAGGCCTCGGACCCTTTCACGTTCTGCGTCGATACCACTCGGCCCTCGGTCGGATTTTTCGGCATCTTCAGAATCCGAGGAGTCAGATTTTGCCTACTGGTCCGCTCGCTCTCTGGTCACCCCGACCACCCCTCCTCAGCAGTTGAAAGGGATCACGTTTATCAAAGGAGAGGAGCACCCTGGCGAAAACAACAAGGAGTTCCCTTCGTCGTCCTTATTGACCATGTTCGACGAAGAGGACGACGCCCGGGAGGCTATCACCAGCCCTACAAGCAGTTTGGCTCGGCTCCTTCCAGAGACAAAAATTGCGCAAGAGGGCGAAGCTCCAATCAACTTGGATGTCGCTCTGGCAGCAATTGAGAGACACGATCATTTTTATAGGGAGCCACTTTCAGCCTTGCGACGACGTAGTGTGGAGGTTGGCAGCCTCAAGAGGACCTGTCAACGCAAACCAACCCGGTATGCAGAGAAGTACACCTGTCAATCGCACACACGGGTCAAAGCGAGAGATTCGGCGGGATCAGGGCTCTGTTTACCCAGTGCTTTGTTCAAACTGGACGAATGCGATATGGCTTTGCATCTCAGAAAAACATATATGGGTGCGTTTCAGTGGTCTCTTCCTGAATCCCTTGAGAGCCGAGACTCACTCTCAATATCAAGGTGTCATCGCTTGTCGAGAGGCCATGTGGGAGGAAATGCAACGTCGAGCCAAGACTACCACAGACGAACATGGGATATCTCACCGAACAACGTTGCTGGATCGTGTTCAGTGGGCATCTCACGAACGATCGATGAGCGATGCGGAGAAGTTTGATTTGCTCTTTGAGCGCTTCGAAAAGTAAGCTGGGATTAATATTTTAGTCACATTAAGTTGTTCCTTACCGCTGCCTCGTAGAGAAATGCGCGAATGGTGCTCGGTCGGGCCATCATTAAGGGCCCAATTGTGGACCCGCAATGACTCACCATTTGCGGTACCGCAGCAAAAAGGTCTTAAACTCAAGGTTTCCGTGAACTCAGAGTCTAGCGAGCCGCTAGTCGGCCGCGATATCTCGCGAATCTTGAGAGTCTTCGTGGCTCACAAGTCAGACGACGGCGGACCATTAGGCAGACGGGCCAGCCGATCGTAAAACACCCCCAAATCCAGCAGTTATGATTGAAACGGCATTTCAGTCCTCCCATAAAAAAACTCGTGTTAAACTCCTCTCTCGTCTTTATTATCGCGTCCGAACCTTCTTGGAATGCAAATGCCGCATGGACGCTGTATCAAATCTTTGCTTTGCCTTATCTAGCAGCTGTTTGTATAGTTATCACCGCTCTCGCGCTTCTCGCTTGTCTCCGTTCCGGGTTATACGAGGCTATTGTCACGCTTTTGTTTGGACGCTCCCGTCGCGATCTCCGTTGGAATATTTATGCAGACCCCATACACCAAGGTCGCGTTGTAATGTTGGATCAGAGGACTTATCCATTTTCACACCCCATGCAAGCGCATAATGAGCCAGCACGAGATCCAACTCTTCGTATTCATCGACAAGCTCGAGCTTCGCGATCCTGGAAGCATCTCAGAAACTTACAAATGGAATTGAGTCCACCGGTAACCCACCTTTGGAGCTCTCCCTCTGGAGTGTAATCGGCCCTGATGGACTTGAGAGATACGGCAATAGCCATGTCGAATCCATTTGAGGTGAACCGTGCTTCCACCGACGGTAGATCCGGGAAGGCTTCTGCCCCCGGTAACTCTACATCTCGAAGCTGGAATTCAAAAACATTAGCCACGGCCCGGCTTAATGTAACGAATATACGCACCTTGAGATTTTGTCTCATAACACGGCCAAAGGGGTCATCCAGGGAATACATCTCGTAAATGACCCCCGCAATCGTCTACGAGGATATTGGCGCAGTTCATCCATATCAAAAAAAACGAACTGTACCTGAAAGTGAGATGAAAACCATTGCAAGGCTGCTGATGATTCTTCTAGGGTCATATAGACCAACACACATTCAGCCAGAAAGAGGGTCGGAACGTCTGCCTGCAGTATTGGTGCCGTGTTTTCGGGGCGACTCTGGATAAGAGTAGAAAGACTTCTTTCTGGAGAATCTCGTAAATCGACTGGGAGTAGGTGGTATAGAGTGGATGAGAGGCCTAAACCACCCATCACTGGAGATGACGTATCAGAAAAGAATTGTCTGAACCAAAGATGGAACATTACGGGTTTTGACGTCGTCTCCAAGCACTCCAGACAATTCCTTCGATTTGCGGATAGTCATACATTTCTTAGCAGTATTCTCTGCAAAGTCAAGCTCGACATAGGCGGCGATGGTATCCCTGTATGGCCCTGACTATACGTGGTGCTAACTACGTAGCTATTTCGGCATCAAACCTCACATACGGCGAGTCTCCAAAAGCGAGTGTCACTGCCGGCACCCAGGCTGACGACCTGCTTCTTAGATCGCCCACCGGCCTCGAGGAAGTCATGTACGAGTCGGTCAATGGACTGTGAGCGGTGATATGTCCCAATGTGGATCAACGGCGCGTGCGTAGGCAGCGTTTTGTGGCGAGGGACCATAAACTGGAGAAATTCATCCTGGATGTAGGCCTTTCTGAGCGTAGAAACTCTTGCGTGTGCGGCTAATCCATCTGTCGAACGGATACCGGCATCGAGTGCTTCCGACTTGTCCATCGGTTCTGACCGGCTTCCAACTTGGCCGGAACCGCTTCCACAGATTTTCAACCCGAGCGAGCTCAGAACCATAGACGAGCACCTTGCTTTCTACCTTTTTCGGATATGACCACGACGAAGAAGATTGGAGGTGCCATTGGAGATGTGCGGGCCAACATTGACGTCCCCTCCCTCGACAAGTATCTCACAGACAATGTAAAGCGAGTCAAAGCGCCAGTACAAGTCAAGCAATTCAAGGTGATGATACCGGGTTAGCAATCCTGGAGATAAGAATAAGCTTACCCTCCCATTTCAGTTTGGTCAAGTTCGTGCATTTCTTACCCCACGTACCATAGAGAGCCTCACTGCACCATCAGTCTAATCCCACGTACTTGTTGGTGGATGCAAGGTTTGTGTGTAATTATATTCTGCTGCGTGTACGTTCTAATTGCCCAGCCTCCCTAGTGGTGTCGAGTTTGTGCTACGAAAGAAACCGGCGGGTCAGCTCCTGTCGTCTACCGCACACGCTGTGGAACGAGAATTTCGTGTCCTCAACGCCATATATAAGCACAACAGCCTCCCTTCAACCCCCGTTACCATGCGGGTCCCCATACCGGAGCCCATCGCTCTTTGCGAGGACAATTCCGTCTTAGGAACGCCTTTTTATATCATGGAGTTCCTATATGGTCGGATATTTGAGGATCCCCGACTGCCGGAAGTGACTCCACCCGAACGCAAGGAGTTGTGAGTGTACTTTTCGCTTGAAATCTATTTGTCTGACCAGCCCTTTGCGTAGATGGCTCGCGATGTAAGCCAACAATGTGGTCTATGTGACATATTATAATGTTTGGGTCTAGCACTCGGACCCTTGCCACGTTGTCGTTGTTGGATCCCAACAAGCTTGGTTTGGATAGTTTCGCGCCTCGCACCCCATACTTCCCTCGCCAGATCAAGTCCCTCACAAAAGTATCGACGGCCCAGTCAAAAGCAGTAGACATCGAAACGAACGTGCCAGTCGGGCCGATCCCGTACTTTGAGGAAATGACCACTTGGTACCAGAAGCATCTCCCAGATGAAACCAAGACTGGCTCGAGGATTGTACACGGCGACTATAAGATGGATAATGTGATCTTCCACCCAACTGAGCCCAGAATTATCGGTATTTTAGATTGGTGCGTGAATCGTCTTGCTCGAAAGCCTGCGTCACACGCCTGACCCTGTTGTTAGGGAGCTTTGTACTCTGGGAAGTCCGGTGTGTGCCCGACCGGTAGAATGATATTTGCCCCCCTTGTTCATCTTGGCGCAGCTGGCGGACCTCGCAAACCTCACTCAGCCCTTTTTCGTAGAGGCGGCGACTCTCGGAGAGGGTATTAAGGGGGTTAAAGGAATCCCGTACGACCAACTACCAGTGACTCTGGAAGACCTCCAGCGTGAATACTGCAAGGTCTCCGGATTAGCCTATCCGATCGAGAGTGCGGCATATGCGACAAGTTGGATGTTCTTCCGCGCACGTCTGTTTCCTGTAGTCCTCCGTGTTGATGTCTGACAATGGAACCCCACAGTTGGCGGTGATTCTGCAAGGAATCGCAGCGCGCTATGCGAGACGGCAAGCGTCCTCGGAAAAGGCGGCCCAACAGGGGGCCTTGTTCCCCACACTCGGACTGATGGCCAAGCAGGTTGCATTGGAGGGTAATGATGCCGAAAAGGGCTCCCCGTTTGCTGCTAAAGCCAAATTGTAAACCTCTAGATCAGTCACGTATACGGGAATGAATTTATAAATGATGATATATCCACTCCTATGGTAGTCTACGTCCCCAAGCGAAATTTTTTTCTCCACATTCCCCTGCTTCTCTCGTCCCAAGGAGGCTATATAGGGAGAGAAAGAGCGAGAACGCGAAAATGCGAGTAAAATACAGCAGTGTACTTCTACATGCAATGCACGATGATCCCAACGTCCCTGCAACACAAACAAACGAAAAACTACCGCTTGCCCTGAACCCGACGATAGAACAGCAGATACGCCACTCTGTCTTCGATGGGGCTTTTCCCAAATACCTCTTCGACCTTTAATCTTCGCACGGATTCGTCGTCGAAGCGCACCCAGCCTTCACCTCCAGGTCGCGGCGTGTTGATCCCCGCAGGACCGGCCGCAACACTAGAGGCGTTAGGGTGTAGAACATCGAGGGTGTAGTGGCCTCCGGTTGCGGTGACTCCATGATGGTATATCGCACCATAAAGTTTGTACTTGGCCGAGGGCTCAAGTCGATGGGCCGGGCTCATGAGGTCTGCTCAGATAAACCTGGTCGGTTTTACTTCGTCACAGGGCCAAAAGAGGAGCACATACCATTCCGAATCTCCAACTCGGGTCCGAACGCGACCTCCTTGCCGTTCTTCCCGATCCCACTGACTGCATCATACACAAACCGCTTGATGTGCAGAATCAGCACAGGCGGAAGAGATTCGATGAGTATCTGCTTGGTTGCTTCCGTCGGTACACCATGTCGTGCTTGGATCGAGACGGTCTCTGTCGTGGCGATATTGTGCAGGGCGTCCTCAATGGTGTTGACGTGGGCAGGCTGAGAGCGATTGTTTACAAGACACTCGAGATTATCAGAGAAGCTTACGTACCTGAATATCCAGTTGCAGACAACGCCATTGTTCCACTGATGCCGAGTCGGGCCTTCCAGACGCTCGAAGCACGGATCGGGACTTGCCACCAAAGATGGCAGTAATAGCTGACTCCGTATCCTTAGTCTGCTCAGTATGTATGTGAATTCCGCGTCTAGCGAAACGGCGCAAACAAACACTCACGGTCCTAGTAATCATCGCCCGATTCTTCTTGCCAACCTCCTTCCATTCATCATCTGCAGCCACATCGCTCTCTGCCACACTGGCAGTGTCGTCAGCAGCAGTGGAAAGCTTGTTCGCTGCGGGGCCGCCAGCTACCTCGTTCTTGCCTCCAAACAGTGTATTGAGTGTCAACAGTTCCTCGTGTAGCGTATCAAGTAGGAATCCAAGGAACTCCTCCGCATCCTCCTGATGGCCGCTGCGCATGGCGTCGAACTGGCTCTTGGTCTTGAGGGCGGCGTAGAAGCTGCTTGGGGCGAAGGCGTCCCGCCTCGAGTCGGGCTTCTCACCATCTTTGATAGCCTGAGCGCGCTCCGCAATCTCGCTCGGTTTCGGGGGTTTGAACTCGCCAAGGAAAGTGATCAGCGAGTCTGTCAGGGGTGTGCCTTTGCCGTCTTTTTGTGCTCCGCTGCCCACGACAGGTCCGTTGCCGATGTACTTGCCGAGTTCCGTAAACACCCTCCAGAAGGGTGGGCTATAGACCAGCACTTGCAGGATTACGTTCGCAAAGCACATGTTACCAGTGTTGAGTAGTCCTCGTGGACGGATCTCCATAGGTCCCTGAGAGGAAGATTGCGAGACAGTACCAGAGGTAAGGAGTTGCAAAATATTTGAATGGGCGCGCGGAGTGAGCGAAGTCGTGTCCACCAAGAGCGAAGTCGCGCCTGGGACCGAGAACCCAGTCTGCGTGGACACGGGAAGGCTCCTGCCTGCCAGGGTCCCGGAGGCAGACGAGGGTGGCGCAGAGTCAGGCGATTTGAGCAGTGACGCGAAGGACTTGGTCCCCCATGCAACTGCCTTCGGCGCCGGTTTCTTGACGGGCTCCTGAATGACGGGCTTAGGTTCCTCCACTTGTGGCATACTGGCGGTCGTCTCCGTAGTGTCAGGCTCTTGGGTGATTTGTACCAGTTCAAGAGGCGGGACGACGGCAGGAGCCTCTTGCTGCGCTGGAGGATTTGTTGCTGTCCTAAGAGAGACTTTGCTAGACGACGGAGTGGCCATTGACGAGATTGAGGTGTTGGTCGAAAGCGGTGAGCCTGGGGTAGGCGTGTGGGCGATCGAGGTAGCCGGGGTAGTTTCAGTGACCGATGAAGAAGCTGTAGGGCTGTTCTTTGAAAACGAGACACGACGAACGGGCGAAGACGAAGCGGGAGTTGCAGGAGGGGGATAGCTAGTACTCGACGACAAATTGGAATTGGACTGAACGGGAGCTGCGACAGGAGTGATTGTAGGTGGGGTTACACGGCGGCGTACGATACGTTTTGTACGCATTTTCCGAGGCAATCCTGGAGGTGCTGGAAGGGCTTTTTCCAGAATTGAGGTGGGAGGCCTTGCTGAATAAGATATGGCGAATCGGAATGAAGGGTCAGTCAGCCTAGGTCGTGTGGATAGTACATGATAACTCGAGTTGTTCATGCTGGAAGCAGAAAGGACGGAAGTGGAGGACTGGATAGAGTGTGGTGAAGGAGGAACAGACGTTGGAGCGACGGCGGGCGACATAACCTTTTGCAG
>Ga0307513_10010720_pt1 | contig 11461 bp, 5 predicted proteins | sample 15_EM_MG_FD_202174 | JGI IMG/M metagenome (GOLD analysis project Ga0307513, IMG submission 202174) | Populus trichocarpa ectomycorrhiza microbial communities from riparian zone in the Pacific Northwest, United States - 15_EM | ecosystem: Host-associated > Plants > Roots > Unclassified | place... | reverse complement strand
TGTGTGTAGAAACTGATAATTTTGATGTCTGTGTTGTAGGATATGAGAAACAACTTGTCAAACGGGTGAATGAGAAACAAGCTACAGAGAGGGAAGCCTATCTTTGGTCTGTGTCTGATATGTAACTGCAAGTGTGTGAACTGGAGTGAGATGGTAATTTATTCCTTTAGACCTTGGCGGCCACTGTCACAAATTAAGCATGAATTTTACAAATTAACTTCTGTTTCTTCTCTCCAATCCCACTATTAGCCTGTTTTTTCTTTTTTGTGTGAGCATATGGTGCTCTCTTGGAGTACATTTGTAGCTCCGATTGATTAGATTTGTCAAAACAAAGAATCTTTCAAAAATCAAAACCTGTTCCGGATTTAATCGCCCATCCAGTGTAAACTGATGAAATTCCTTGTATATTTTTTTAATATTCTCTAATTATTGTTTGAAGTTCGACAATAATACAAGAGTAAAATAGATTTTCTTATAATTTATCGTCTTGTTTATCAAACATTATATAAATTATATAAAGAGTTATTTTATTTTATACATCATTTCTAAATACAATTTTGTTTCTCTTGTTCTTCTGTATGGTCTTTTTTTTTTTCATGACACTAATTAAACACTACCTTACACATGGAAACCAACTATATGTTACGAGTTTAACTATTATGTTGCCTGTGCCTTTATCTAATATCTTCTCCGAGTTCAAAATGTAATGGATCTTTCTGGTTAAATCCTGCGGAGAAATTATGTCTGATATTTGCAGTGTATTCGATTTTCAACTAATGATGCAAGGAGATCAACCAACCACCATCTTTTTGCAGTATCTATGTGAAGGTTCGTGTTCTCTAATCTCAAGAGTTTGAAAAGCGCGAGGGTGCTTTCCATCTCTGTCCACACTCGGAAAGATAAAGCATGTTGTGTTTGGTGGTCATGAACTGAGTTGTAGTTGAATTAGGTCCTCAGACCTTCAGCAGTGCTCAGCGTTCAGTGATCAATTGTGGCTTTGACGCAGGGGCGCTGCATAAGGGCGGGAGGAGCCCACGACCCGTCCTCCCGAAGTTTATTCTGATCCCCATAATTATGTAAATTATTCAATTATATCCCATAAATTTTTAAAATAGCCCCTTAAATTTTTATATAATGAGACTAGTTTACTAGCCGCTCTACAATGCGGGGTTGAACTAAAAAAAATTATGTAAAAAACATCTAGGCTTCCAAGAACTCTTTTGTATTGTTATTTAATCTGCTTTAACAAGTTAATATTGAAACCTTCCAAGACATGAATTTTTGTTTAGTTTGAGTTTTAATTTAAACTATGAGAGTTAAGGCATGATTATTTGTTTAGTTTAAGTTGTAATTTAAACTATATGGGAGTTGTCCAGAAATGATTTTGGCCAGAGATTAATGTTAAAAATTATTTTTTACTGAATTATATAATAAAAAAATAGATGCTTGCAAAATCAAGTATAAAAAAAATGACAAGATTGAAAGAAAAAAAAAAGACTATAAGATGTTGATATAAGACATGAAAAAAATATTTTTAAAGTAAAACTCCTATTTTCGTATTAATTTATCTTTTTATACTAAAACATATCTTTTAATAGCATATTTTATAAAACAAAAATTTATTATCTTAATAACTCTATTGAAAATAAATAAAAAAAATAATATTAAACTCAATTCTTAATTAATTTAATACCCAGGTAAACCTATCAAATCTTAGTCATGAGACCAGGATAACTTCATAAAAAACAAATCAAAACAAATTATAAAGCTCAATTCTTAATCAATCCAATGTTGCATGATAAAATTTTTTAAAAAATCAATAAAAAAAAACATAAAAAACCACTCAAATCAACCGATCAAACCTTTAACTCAGGTTATGAGAGCAGGATAACTTTAAAAAATAAATAAAATAAATTATGAAACTAAGTTTTCAATTAACCCAATATTAAAGGATGCAATTGAAAAAAAAATCAATAAATAAAAGGAAAAAAATTAAGTCAACCAGCCTGACCTACGACATGGGTCATAAAACTATGATAACAATATAGAAAGAAAATAATAAAAAATATGAAGCTCAATTCCCGGTCAACCTAATATTGAAGGATTAAATTTTAAAAAAAATAACTTGAGTCAACTTGGGTTAACCTGCCAAACTTTGGTAAGGAGAATAAGATAATTTCATATAAAATAAATAAACAAAACTTATAAAATTCAATAACCAACAAACCCAATGTTGGGTGGTGAAATTTAAAAAAAAAAACTAAGCTTGAAAAAAAAAAAGATCCTAAAAAATTTTAAGGGCCAAAGTGAAAAATACCTTGCTCTTTTACTATTCATTACTACAAGAAAATGCCAAGACCTTGTAGTATATAACAACAACAACTATGATATTGAAAAATAAAATAACAAAAAAACTAAATCAGAAAGCAAAAACATTTTAGCTCTCTCATATTTTTCTATTAACCACTATAGTGTAATGACTTTTTTTGTCCCTCACAAGAAAAATTGATTGCCTTTAAACCAGGGGTATTTTTATTTTTTTGTATGGTTCCTTAGTCATTATGAATTTATTTGGGGTGTTTTTGTTTATTCAATATATTTATGAATAGTAAAAGAACTAAAATACCATTGGAATAATAATAATAAAAAACTAACACTGTAAGGCAGAGGTGTTGCTATCTTTTTTTAGAATATAGACTACGTATATGACCTTAGGGACAAAAAAAAAAGCCATTGAAATAGGGTATTGATGTCATTTTATCTTGGTTTTTTTTTTTTTGTTTTTGTAATTATTGGTTTTGTTGAGGTAGTAACGTAATTTACCTTTTAATTTATAATTTTTAAATGATAAAAGTTGCTAGAGCGTGCTAGCTCGTGGGAGATGCCACGCACTTTGGGTGACGTGTGCGGCATCTCCCGGTGGTGGAACGTCTCTTCTGATTCTTCTTCATATTCTCTTTTTTTATTGGTGGAACATGGCATCTAAAGATAGTCGGTTTGTTGTCAGCGACCTTTTCTTTTTTTACTCTTAATTTCTCTTTTCTACCCTAGAAAATCAACTCCGATCCTTATTATTGTTGGTGTTTCGGATTTAGTCTTTTTAGTTTTGATTTTTTATCTGTCTTTTTTTTTGTTTTCAATTTAATTATTCAATTCTAATTTGTATATGTAATGTTTTTCAATTTGATCTTTCTACTTTTGATTCTTTTTTTTTTCTTTACTCTTTTTGTCAAAGTTTTTATGGTTTTCAATTTTATCCCTCATATCAGGTTTTTTATTTTTTTTTTCAATAAGAATAATACTAATTTCAATTTGGTCCCTTTTCTTATGATTTCGTATTTTTTTTCCTTTGTTCTTTTTTTAAAGTTTTTATGGTCTTTAATTTTATCTTTCAAATCAATTTTTTTTTATCTCAACAACAACAACAACAACAAATCATTCTAAATTATAATTTAGAATAATAAATTCTAAGAGAATTCTAAAATATATTTTTAATAAATTCTAAATGAATATAAATTTAGATTTTGTTCAAATAAAATAGAATAAAAAAAATCAAACATATAAAAATATTATATAAATTATATGTATTAGATGTAGTCTATTAATCGAATACAATAGGAATATATAAGATAGGTAATATGAATATAATAGGAATGGTCCTCAAAAGAATATATGGTGACCAGCGTAGCTATTTATGAATAGGATCCAGATAGTGTGTGTCAATACCAAGACAAAAAAATATGCATATAGTCGAATAATAATTTTTTTTTATCAAGGAGAAGACACAATAATAGTAGTAGTGGTGGTGTTGATTATAATAACAATGATGGTGGTGATAATGCTAATAATAATGGTAATGATAACAATAATAATGGCAATACTAATAATAATATGAGCAATAGTAGTATTGATGATACAAATACTAGTAATAATAATGATAATAATAATGAAACTGATAAAATTTTTTTTAAAAAGGAATGGTTTTTTCTTGTAGCTATAAAGACAATCCTCTATTCACTACAATAATCAAGTGACGTTTATGATCTTTCAAAAAAAAAAAGACTTGCCTTGGAGTTAAGGATGTTTTTGTATTTTCACACAACTTATTAGTTATTATAGATTTGATTGAGGATATTTTCATCTATTTAATATTTTTAATTATAATAAAATAACAAAAATACTCTCAAAGATAAAAGAATCAACACAACACAATAGGGTAGGTGTATTTCAATATTTTTCATATTTTTTAATAAACAATCAAATTACACATGCGTCTTTGAATACAAGAAACATAAGTAATTGGGGTAAGGGGTATTAGAATCTTTTAGCCTCGATTTTTTGTTTTGTTAATTATAGGTTTGATCGATGATGATAATGTAATTTACCATTTAAATAATATTCTTAAATCTGAAAAAACTTTTGGCATGTTGGGGTTGCCATGCACTTTGAAGTTTGAACGACGTATGTTGCGGCTCTCGGTAGTTAAAAATAGGTTTTTATCGTATAATTTTATTTTATTTTATCTTCTTTTCCATCACGGATGACTGTGTTATTAAAAAATAAATAATGTTGTCTTAACTTTAATTAATATTGTAATATATTTTGTCATCATTTTTTGTTTATTTTTTTAACCCCATTTCAATACTTAAATATATTTTTATATAAAAATATAATCCAGCCACAAGATAAAACATGAGCACCAAGTCTAATTTATTATAAAAGCGAAGTAAGATCATACCTCTCTCTTGAAATAAGAGAATAGTAATGCTAATAAAGTCAAAGTTCATTGAAAAAAAGTGTAGTCTTAATAACGGCTGAGGAGTTTTCACTCCCTGACCATTGATTCATCATGATTTTTCATCTCAAACCAAATTGTAAAAACTTAAATTTCTCATGATTTTCTTTACTACCACACAAACAAATAGACTGTCTTGCATCGAACCGGTGAAACAAACCATAAGGAAAAATAAATAAAAATGAAAATGAAAATGAAAACACAAAACCAAAACACCAAAAACTCTCATGAAAAAGAAGAAGAAAAGAATCTCTTTATTGCTACTGCACATCTAGACCTACATGGCCACACCCCAAGCATAGACGCTAATATGCAGTCGAGACTTGGGACTCCCCACCCGACCCATACCTCAGAGCCCTTTCCCTTCCCGCCATAATACAAAGAAAATGACTATAAACCACAAATACTACAAACACTCCCTTTCTTTGAACAAATTCCTCAAATCCAAGAAAAACCTCTCTAAAACCCCTCCAAAACTCTTTCCTAATGACCCAACGCCCCAACAAATCACACAAACGATTAGCAACAGCTCAAATGCACCCACATTAGATCTTAATCACCCCATCTTGCAAAAACTGGAACAATCATGTACTAACATCAAACAATTCAATCAAATCCACACCCAACTTACAGTCTTGGGCCTTTTCCAACACCCTTTCGCCGCGAGTCGTTACATCAAGAAGCTCTGTGCTTGTTTAAATTCAGTTTCTCATTGCGTTTCTCTGTATAATCACATTGAAGAACCTGATGCTTTTATGTGTAATACTATAATGAGAAGTTTTGTGAATGTGAATGATCCTTTTGGTGCTTTGAGATTTTATTATGAAAAAATGATTGCTAAGTGGGTTTTGCCTAATCATTACACGTTTCCTCTTGTTGCTAAGGTTTGTGCTGATATTGGGTCTTTGAGAGAAGGTCAAAAGGTTCATGCTTTAGTAGTGAAATTTGGGTTTGAGTTGGATTTGTTTGTGAGGAATTCTTTTATACGTTTTTACTCTGTTTGTGGGAGGACTTGGGATGCGAGGATGGTGTTTGATAATGGGTTTGTGTTGGATTTGGTGAGTTGGAATTCGATGATTGATGGTTATGTGAAGAATGGAGAGTTGGGTCTTGCACGTGCGATCTTTGATGAAATGTATGAGAGAGATATTTTCACTTGGAATTCAATGATTTCTGGGTATGTGGGAGTCGGAGACATGGAGGCGGCTAGAGGATTGTTTGACAAAATGCCATCCAGAGATGTTGTGTCTTGGAATTGCATGATTGATGGGTTTGCAAGGATAAAAGATGTTTCAATGGCAGCTAAGTTTTTTGATGAGATGCCTTTGAGGAATGTGGTTTCTTGGAATGTTATGTTGGCTCTTTATCTAAGGTGCAAGAAGTATAGTGATTGCTTGAGATTTTTTGACATGATGGTTGGAGGGGACTTTGTGCCTGATGAAGCATCTCTTGTAAGTGTCTTGACTGCATGTGCGGAACTGAAAATGCTTGATCAAGGAAAATGGGTTCATTCTTATATGAAGGATAATGGGATTAAGCCTGATATGCTACTCTCAACTGCTCTATTAACCATGTATGCAAAATGCGGGGCAATGGATTTGGCTAGAGAAGTGTTTGATAAGATGCCTGAAAAAAGTGTGGTGTCATGGAATTCTATGATCATTGGATACGGTATGCATGGACATGGAGACAAAGCGCTAGAAATGTTCAGGGAGATGGAGAAGGGAGGTCCTATGCCAAATGATGCTACTTTTATGAGTGTTTTGTCTGCATGCTCACATTCAGGGATGGTTTGGAATGGTTGGTGGTACTTTGATCTAATGCGTAGAAAATATAGGATTCAACCAAAGCCTGAGCACTATGGTTGTCTGGTTGATCTCCTTGGCCAGGCAGGTTTGAAAGAACCATCAGAAGATCTCACAAGGAAGACGCATACAGAGGTAGAGCCTACTTTATGGGGAGATCTTCTTTCAGCTTGTAGGGCCCACTGTATTTCAAAACCTGGAGAGATCCTGGCCAAGCAACTGATTAAGTTATTTCCAAATCATGTTGTTCCATATTTGTTATTATCAAACACATATGTCGCTGAAGGGAGGTGGGATGATGTAGAAAATTTGAGAATGACTCTGAAGAATAAGACTCTTAATTCAAAAATGGTTTTCACTTCAAGGAGGCACTCAATGTTGAGTGAGGCGGCTGCTCAGATCAAATTGTCTAATATAGATTCTATTAGGACTTGAAACTCAGCCATGCTGTTTAGCAAGTTTTAAAAATACACCTTTTCAATTGGAGATGGCCAAAATGACAATTGTTGCAATGGGAAATAAGGAAGTCTTTGGATGTCAAGTGTGAATCCCAGGAAGCACGTGGACTCCAGGCGATGGGCTAACTCGTTCAAACAGCTGATTTTCCCTGAGAAAGAACCTTGTAACTGTTTAAGGATACCATATCCAGCTACAACTTGTAAAGATAAGGTCACACTGATTAGTAGCTGAAGAGGTGTGTTAAAACTGATTTCTTTTGTTTTCCAGCCTGAACTCTAATCCATGATAAGCTGATAGCACATTTGTTTTGCATGAAATGTATTATGCCATTGGCCTTTATCTATGGTTGTGGTTACAAACTCAGCATTGAATATACTTTGTTGTTTCTTTATCTTATAGTCCTGCTATTCTACTCCATTCATGTCAATGTGTACTTTTGTAGTTGACCTATACATCGTGGGAGCATTATAAGGGTGTTTTATGTTTTTTATATTTTCCCCTTATCAGAATACGTATTTAACTTCTGCATAGCAACTTTGTGAGAGTAAGATAAAATTTTGCTAAAGGTAAAATTTTGTTCTTGTGAATAGTAGTCTTTTGTAATGTGAAACATTTGTACAATGTTTGGTGATTGGTGCCCTTAAACCGAATTGGTATCAATTCTTGTGTCTAGTTCAATATGAGGTGTTAGACATTTGAGTTTGATCCTGAACTGCTTAGATCTAACTTGGTTTAGATTACTTGAATTAGAAAGGATAGTATCAACAATATCATAAAGTGGGGCAATAGTATCTGTCAACTGAAGTTTCAAATTAACAGATAAGTGGAGTCTTGATCTCCCATGCAACTCATTATCTATATCTGTCACGGGAAGTGGTTAATTCAGCTTTAAAGTTGTATCCTCATTTGATTCTGAATGCAACTTCCACTCGAGGAGTTATATGAGTGAGAAAACTATCCTATACTTAAAGGCCTTTGTTGCTGTTGTTATTATTAAGTGACTGTAGCACAGTTGAAGTTAGATTTGGTTCAAGTTGTCCACCCCTTCAAGTTATGCATGAACATTTGGGTAGCACGTAAAACAATCATGAGATTGTCTTGGAATCTCCCCCCCAAGTTTTAGAAAGTGGGCATGAATTTTATTACATGCTTCTGTCAGTTCATATGTAAACTAAAGGAAGCTGTGGAAAATTTTTATTTGTACCTTTCCAAACTTGAAGCAGAAATATTCAGGATTATGACAAGGTTGTTTTACATGTTAATGGAACACAAAAGTTCCTGCAAACCAGTAACATATTGAGTTACTCTAGCCAAATCTGACTTCCTTTCTGCAAGAACACATAATATTAACCTTAGCAATGGAGGCTGTAAGCTAGTTCTCTCACTAACAGAATCTCTAGTTTGAAATTATGTTTGTTTTGAGCTCAAATGAACACACGTTTGGTTTTAGATAAGCTGAACTTAATTGCTTTTTCTAACAGTTAAAGATGGATTGCATGAGAGTAAACTCTCCACTTAAAAGGTTATCCCTCCTGCAAATTTCTAGGATACATATGGGAGCATTCTGAAGGTGGCATAGAGATTTACAGATTTTAAGTGCATGCTACAGAACTTTGAAATTATTAGGTAAAGAGATATCATGAAAGGAGAACCATAATTCTTGTCAATTTATCTACAACTTTGTTTTTATCCTATAACCCAAAATGAAGTCTCCGATACTAACATGACACCATGTCATTGTTGCAAGCATTCCAGTGTGATTGCATTATCTGTGGAATTTTATACAAAGATGCTGCTTGATGCTGTTTTTCTCTGATTATGAAAGAATGACAAGCTATTTAGTACAATCAGGTTAGGATGCTGACATCAGCTGATTTTCTCTTTATATATGTACAGCTATGTAGTAATTGTTAGATGGAATAAGCGTTGACCGTCAGATGTTGAACTTCACTTTTGTATGAATTTTTGCCCATTCTCCCCTTCAAGTGCCGACAGTGATCAATTTATAGAAGTTGGAAACTTTATTCGTTAGTAACTCTGCTATGCACCAAAGTATATTAATTTATAAGAATATCTAAAGGGACAGGTGCAGTCTTTTCCATTACTGGGATTAGTGATGTTGACTAGTAGCAGACATTCTGGCTAAAGTTGAGGAAAGTAAAGTTATAAGAAATCAAATTTTATTAGTATACCAGGAATTTTTATAGTCAACATTAAAATGATTACTTTCGTGAGTTTCTTAGACCCTATACCCGTGTACAAAAATAAAGGATAAAATAATAAATAAACGAAGTGCAACGGGCTTATTTGGATAGATTTGTCTGCTTCCCAGGACTTTATAAGTTTACTTGTACTCCTGTATCATATGTTTCTCCAGCTTTCCAGTCATTAGGTATGTTGTTGACTGGAACTACCCATGTCTCATCTCCATTTTCATCACTGAATAACATTCTTAGTGACAAGGGTCCACTGGGGGGAGAGGTAGTTGTCCATACAGATCCGTAGCTTCTGTCCAAGAGCTTGCATACAAAATTTTGCGTCTGCACATAATAGAACTTTTGTTAGTAACAGTTTCGGTGACTCAAAGAACATGTAAAATTTGGATGATTTAAATTTGGTTGTTTTCATTCAATGAGCTAGAGACTAGTTGCTGATTTTACTTTCTTTATATCCAGTTTCTTTTCCTGTGTTATATCAGCTAATATTCCCTTTTCCTAGAGACTAGTTGCTGATTTTACTTTCTTTATATCCAGTTTCTTTTCCTGTGTTATATCAGCTAATATTCCCTTTTCCGTCATCTTTGACTAGGCATATTTAATAAAAGGTGCATTTGATTTTATTACAAGATGTGCATATTACCTCGCATAGCTGAACAGCAGTAATATCGCTTCTTCCTTGTTGATACCAAATGACAAAACCCAGATAATAAGGATAGTTGCTGTTCTCGTCGATTTTGATGGTTATATTTTTGTATGGATAGCTGCATGAAACACTGCATGGAGAAAGAGTTCAATAGTCCACTGTACATGACAAACCTTCATGAAATAAAGAGCAGGGGAAGTTTTCATCATGAAAACGAAGGAATAAGGATGCTTGATAACCCTTCTATGCTCAAGTTGCTATTTCTAAGAGTTCATCTTTGGGGAGATTATTTGAAATGCTTGCTCTGCTGATGATTAAAACCAAGAATATACTTCTTTTTGCTCACCCTATTAAAAGTAGTCTTTTTTTTAGTCATTCTTAAACTTGCTTTCACCTGTCTCTTGTAAATGAAAAAAATAAGAGGTTCTTGCTTCAAGTCTTATTATGTATAACTTACCGTCTATATTCAATATCAACTACTCCAAGGGCTAATAAAGATGCAGCTGCATCTGTGGTTTGAGCCATCCGACCGAAGGCTCGTCTGCTGAGAATAAAGTCGGTATTACCACTTGATCCTTGGTCAGTTATAACAATGGTCACTCCGTTGTCAGTGCAATAGTAACTGTTGGTGCACTTTACCTGGTTCAGTAAACCATTATGGTGAGTATTTCGACGCTTAAAGAAAACCAATAACAGAATCATGCCATGTAATGCTATAGCAGGAAAAAAAAATGTATGTTTGCAATTCTTCTTTTTTTGGGTTACAAGCTGGTTTGCAATCATGATGCTTTTAATTGGTACCTGATAGCAAGCACCACAACCGACACCATCACGGTAGAGGTCAGATGCGGCTGCTACATCCCCACCATTCAGTGTTGCTCCAAATGAACCATATCCACATCTGCCAGCTGCAATTCATGAAAAGAGACTCATAAGAATGCATGCTCAATTGGTAATAAGTGCACAGTTAATTTAATTGTTTTTATTCTTCTAATATTTTAGTAGAGGTCTCTTACTATCTGTTCCATTTTCATCAGAATTTGGATAGTAAGCTGCCCGAGAATGAATGAAACAGTCGCTACATGTTGCAGCCTCTGTCAGAGTCTGCATAAAGAACAAGGTTGCTGAAAGAAACAAAAGGAACCGCAGAGAAGGAGCCATTATTGGATACAAAGAGAAAAGACAATAAAAGCAAAGAAGATAAGGTGGTAATGCATGCAATGAACAAGGCTTGTAGTATTTATAGCAAAAACAGCCTCCCATATTCTTTAGTTTGGTAAACTTTGCCAAGTTTGACATTCAGATAAACAATATTTTCAACGCGTGGAAATCTGTTACGGGTGTTTCCTAGGTACCTTCTTAGACTTGGAATTACTTGTTTTGGTAAAATATAGAAAACTGCAATCTCTCATATGAAAATTCGACTTGATGAAGTCTTCGGAATTAGCAAAAGTATCCGGATTATAATTAATTCTCTAGCAAGAATTTCTAATCGCGATTTATTCTGCTTTCACCATAGAAAATCTAGCAGCTTTTTACC
>Ga0307513_10010719_pt1 | contig 11462 bp, 8 predicted proteins | sample 15_EM_MG_FD_202174 | JGI IMG/M metagenome (GOLD analysis project Ga0307513, IMG submission 202174) | Populus trichocarpa ectomycorrhiza microbial communities from riparian zone in the Pacific Northwest, United States - 15_EM | ecosystem: Host-associated > Plants > Roots > Unclassified | place... | reverse complement strand
GCCGCGACGTGCGCCACTTCCTCGCGAAGGATCAATTCCAGGATCTCGGCCGTGGGCTTGTCGCCAACATTGCGCAGCTTGGCGATCATTCCGGGCGTCACGTCGAGTCCGCGAGCCTCCAACACGCGCGGCACCAGCGCCATGCGGGCCATGCCGTCATGTGCGGTTTTTTCGGTCATTTCCCACAGACCGTTATGTGCATCGAAATCGCCGTACTCGTAGCCGAATTCCCGCAGCCGATCGCGCAGCAGCACGAAATGTCGCGATTCGTCGTTGGCGACGGAAACCCAGTCCGCATAGAAGTCCGCCGGCATCCCGCGGAACCGGTACGAGGCGTCCCAGGCCAGATCGATCGCATTCAATTCGATATGGGCGATGGCGTGAATGAACGCGGCGCGGCCTTCCACGCTGCCCAGTCCGCGCTGCGGAAGCTCGCGTGACGGAACCAACTTCGGCCGCGCGGGGCGGCCCGGCATGCGAATAGGTTGCGGCGGCGGAGCCTCGGGATCGACGTGGAGTTCGCCACGGGCGAACGCGGCGGCGTACTCCTGTGTCAGCGCGACCTTGCCATCTGGCGAAGCAGCGTCAAGGCACGTCCAAGCAGCATCGAAGAGTGATAAAGCCATTAAAAATGGATCGTCATCCCAGCGACCGCTGGGATCCATTTTGACTTTGCTCTCGAACGCCCAATAGCAAAGGCAACGGCGGAGGTAACGGCAAGATCAAGATGGATCTCAGCGTTCGCTGGGATGACGATCCGGACGGAACGTATTTCACGACACCCGACGCTTGCGCTTTGCTTCGTCCGAACGCAAGGACTCGATGCGCTCGAAATAACCTGGCTCGATGCCGGTCACGTAATCGCCATTGAAGCAAGACGAATCGAAACGCTGAAGATCCAGGTTGCCTTCGCGCACCGAGGCCTCCAGGTCTTCCAGATCCTGGTAGATCAGCCAGTCGCAGCCCAGGAATTTCTCGATTTCCTCAACGCTGCGCTCGTTGGCCACCAGTTCGTCCACCGCCGGCATGTCGATGCCGTAGATATTGGGGAAACGCACCGGCGGCGCAGCCGAGGCCAGGTAGACCTTGCGGGCGCCGGCATCGCGGGCCATCTGCACGATCTGCTGGCTGGTGGTGCCGCGCACGATGGAGTCGTCCACCAGCAGCACCACGCGGTTGCGGAACTCCAGTGGGATCGGGTTGAGCTTGCGGCGTACCGACTTAACGCGTTCGCCCTGCCCCGGCATGATGAAGGTGCGGCCGACATAACGGTTCTTGATGAAGCCTTCGCGGTATTTCACGCCCAGCACGTTGGAGATTTCCAGCGCCGCATCGCGCGAGGTGTCGGGAATGGGAATGATGGTGTCGATATCGTGGTCAGGGCGCAGACGCAGGATCTTCTCGCCCAGCTTCACGCCCATGCGCATGCGCGCCTTGTGCACGGAGACGTTGTCGATCATCGAATCGGGACGCGCGAAGTATACGTATTCGAAGATGCACGGCGCGTGCTCTTGCGGTTCGGCGCAAATTTCGGAGAACAGCTCGCCGCGCGCGGTGATGACGATGGCTTCGCCCGGCTGCACGTCGCGCACGCGCTGGAAACCCAGGATATCGAGCGCCGCGGATTCGGAAGCGACGATGTACTCGTCCGCGCCTTCCTTGTGTTCGCGCTTGCCCAGCACCAGCGGACGGATGCCGTGCGGATCGCGGAAGGCCACTAGGCCCAGGCCCAGCACCACGCTGACCACCGCATAGCCGCCCTTCACCCGGCGGTGCACGCCGGCGACGGCGCGGATCGCGGTCTCGGGCGAAAGCGTGCGCTGGCGGTCCAACTCGTGGGCGAACACATTCAGCAGCACTTCGCTATCCGAATCGGTATTGATGTTGCGGCGATCTTCTGCGAACACATCCTGGCGCAGGGCGTCGGTATTGATCAGGTTGCCGTTGTGCGCCAGGGCGATGCCGTACGGCGAGTTAACGTAGAACGGCTGCGCTTCGTCCAGGCCTTCGGAACCGGCGGTCGGATAACGGCAGTGGGCGATGCCCACGCGGCCTTCCAGGGTGCTCATCGCCTTGGGGTTGAATACATCGCGCACCAGCCCGTTGTCCTTGTGCACGCGCAGGCGCGTGCCGTCGGCGGTGGCGATACCGGCCGCATCCTGCCCGCGGTGCTGCAGGACGGTCAGCCCGTCATAAAGCTGGCCCGCAACGTTCTGGTTGCCGACGATTCCGACGATGCCGCACATGGATACGTACTCCGCTCGTTTATTGCGAACTGGGCCGTTTCTGGCCGTTAGGGCGCTGCTTTGCTGATTCGATGTTGGCCGGTTCGGCCGTTGCCGGGCCCTGCCCGGTCGATTCGACGCCGTTCGATTCAATGTTCGCGGGGTCCTGCCCGCCGGCCTCGATATTCGCCGGTTCTATGACTGCCGGGGTGCGGCCCTCCGCCTCCCCTGATACGCCGCCTTTGGCCGTATCGATTGCCTGCTGGACGACGCCTTCCAGCGAGGGCACTGACAACGCTTCTGTGTCGCCATTATCGCCCGTGAGGAGCCGATTGCGAAAATCCATTTCCGGAACGGACCAATCCGGCAGTTTGGAACGCATCCAGCCCGCACCGGGCAGCAAGATCGGCAGAACGCTGGACTGTTGCCAGGATGGCTCGCGGGGCAACGGCGTGAAACCCATCAGCAGGACCAGGACGCAGGCCAGGAAAGCCCCGCGCAGAAGGCCCAGGCCTGCGCCCAGCATGCGGTCCATCCCCGACAGACCGACCGACTGGACCATGGATTTGGCCAGGGCGCCGACTAGCGCCACCGCCACCATCACCACCACGAAACTCAGCGCATAGCCGCCGAACGATTCGACCAGGGTGGGTTTGCCGTCATCGGACAACCAGAAGGCGACCTGCCCGCCGAATTGGAAAGTGATCCAGCCGGCCAGCAACCACGCGGCGGTCGATACCAATGTGCCCACCAGCCCGCGGATCAGGCCGAGCAGCACGGAGCCGCCGATGATGACCAATAAAACGATGTCGATCATCGAGACGAATATCCCCGGACTGCCACGCGCCGACCTTTCGCTAGGCCCCGATCGGGTGTCAGGCGATTACGGATGCGGACGGACCATGCCGTTGATGCCCACCTTGGCGGCGACTTGCGCCTTCAGCTTGTCGGCGTCGGCACGGCTGGCGACCGGCCCGACGCGGACCCGGCTCAGTGTGCCCTTGTCGGTCTTCACCTGTTCGACGAAGGCACTGAAACCGCCGGCGCGCAATTTATCGCGCAGGGCGTTGGCGTCGGCGGCCTGGGAGAAGGCGCCCAGCTGCACGGCGAAACCCACGTTGGAAGCGGCCGGCTTGGGAGCTTCGACCGGCTTGGCGACCGGCTCCGCCGGCTTGGGCGTGATCGTTATCGGCTTGGGCGCTGCCGCCACTGGTTTGGGTGTCGCCGCAGACGGCGCTTGCGTCGGTTTCGCGGGTTCGGGCGGCAAAGCCTGGGTGGTGACCGCTGGCGGCACGGCTGCTGCCAACGGCACCGAGGCCGATGCGGGCGCCGCCGCGGGCGCATCCAGGGTCACTACCTGCGCCTTCACATCGCTGCGCACTTGCGCGGCCTGCAGACGCACGGCTTCGGCATCGGCCCGCTCGGCGTAAGGTCCGATCCGCACGCGATAAGCGGTCTTGCCATTGATGTTGGTGGGTTCGCGGAAGGCGGGGAGCGAGGATTGCTTGAGCCGCGAAATGACCGCGTCGGCATCCGCCGGCGTGGCGTAAGCACCGAAATTGACCGCGTAGTTGCCGCCTGCGGTACTGGCCGGCAGCATCGTGCCCGCTGCAGCGGCCGGGGCAGTGCCGAGCGGAACCGCTTCACTAGCGCTCGCAGGCGCGGGGGCCGGCGCGTCTTCCATGCCCACTACTCCACCCGCGGGAGCGTTGCCAGGCGTCACCAAAGGAAGTTCACGGGTTTCGTACTGCCCGCCCGGTGTTGCCGGTACGTCCAGCGGCACGTCCGAGACGCCGCTGTCGGGCGCGGGGCCCTTGATCAGCATCGGCAGGAAGATCACCGCCAACGCCACCAGGACGACGGCGCCGATCAGGCGTTGTTTGAGGGCGGTATCCATGCGGGCTCGCAAAACGACGCGGCGGGAATGCCGTGCGAATTATACGGTGCCGCGAAACGGCTTCGCCGTCATTGACCTGAATGCAGGATCGTCAGCGCTTCGGCCACGGTATGGAAGGAGCCGAACACGAGTATCCGATCCTCCGCGCTCGCGTCCGACTGCGCGGCACGCAGCGCCGCTTCCACACTTGTATGCCTGGTACCTGCCGCGGCGGCAGTTCCAGTCAACTTCGCGGCCACAGCATCCACCGATTGTCCGCGAGCCCCGACACTTTCCAGCCCCGCGAGAAACCAAGCCGACACTTCGCGCTCCAGAGCTGCGACCACGCCCGCCACGTCCTTATCTGCCAGCGCCGAAAACACCGCCAAGGTGCGTCCCTGTACGGGTTCGGCCCGCAACCATGCCGCCAGTTCGCGAGCCGCCTGCGGGTTGTGGCCCACGTCCACGATTACTGCAGTGCCTTGCAGGTCGAAGCGTTGCAATCTTCCCGGAATCATCGCCGAAGCTACGCCCTCGGCGAATGCAGCATCGGGCAACTCGATATCCAGGGCGCGCAGCGCCGCGATTGCGATGGCCGCATTGACGCGTTGCACAGGCGCGCTCAGGGAAGGATTCGGCAGTTCGATCTCGAAACCGGCATCGCGCCAGCGCCAATGGAATTCGTCCACCGGTTCATGGAAAAAATCGCTGCCCAGACGTACCGCATTGGCGCCGATGGCATAGGCGTGGCGTAGCACGCTGGAAGGCGAGTCGATCTCGCCCAGCACCAGCGGTTTCCATGGCCGCGCGATTCCGGCCTTCTCATAGCCGATGCTTTCGCGGTCGTTGCCCAGCCAGTCGACATGGTCGATATCTACGGTGGTGATGACCGCCACGTCCGGATCGACGAGGTTGACCGCGTCGAGGCGGCCGCCGAGGCCGACCTCCAGCACTGCGAGATCCAAGTTGGATTGCTGGAAAAGCCATAACGCGGCCAGCGTTCCGAATTCGAAATAGGTGAGTGGAACTGCTTTTCCTTCTCCCACCGGGAGAAGGTGCCCGGAGGGCGGATGAGGGAATGAACTATCAGACTGCGGTGCCATTTCCGTGCGCCGGACTTCTCCTTCCCTCATCCGACGCTGCGCGCCGCCTTCTCCCGGAGGGAGAAGGGAACAACGCGCTGCCTCCACCACTTCGAAAGCAGCGATCAGTTCTTCATCGCTGGCTTCACGCCCATCGATGCGCATCCGTTCGTTGTAGCGCAGCAGGTGCGGCGAAGTGTAGGTGCCGACCTTCCATCCGGCCGCACGGGCGATGGCCTCGATGAAGGCAACGGTGGAACCTTTGCCGTTGGTGCCGCCGACGGTGATTACGCGTGCGGCGGGCTTTCCGAGCGGCATCCGCGTAGCGATCTCGCGCACGCGCTCCAGGCCCATCTCGATCGCTTTGGGGTGTTGTTGCTCGATGTAGGCCAACCAGTCGGGAAGAGTGCGCATGAGGCACATTATCCATCAAGGCCGCGGCAGCGTCCCAAACGCACGTAGTCGAACCGTTAGCGACCAGGGGTCGTTAAACCTTGAACTTCGGTCCGCTGCAATGCGAATCCCCATTGCGAAGACTTTCCAGCCAGATGCACAACGACACGTCTGTCACGATAGGCCATAAACTCGGAGCGCGAGACGCAGATCCTGGCATTGGCGAAGTTCTTAAGCGGACCGATCGCGCGGTAATTGCACTTGCGGCGCCCACTCTCGTAATGGATGGTCATGACTGTGCGAACGTGTGATTGCTCGCCAACCAACGAGGTGTAGACCCAAGGTATCCCTCTCGACAGCAAGCTGAACATCGCGTACCACAAACACGGGATCAAGAGCAGCCCGACGATGAATATCCGCACCCATGCCGGAAGACCCGAGGCGCCTCCTGTCGAAAAGCTCCTGCTATGCTTCCAAGCGACCAACGCAGGCAGCGCCATGCTAAGCGTCAGCAACGAATACACCACCGCGGCTTCATGGCCGAGCAGGCGGCGTACTGGAAAGAAGTTCGCAAAGCTACTCCAGAATCCCGCAAAAAAAGACGACCAGAAACACCGAGAGCATGACCCTCTCCCAAGTGATGCGACGTTCCGTGCGTGGTTCTGCAGGCACAGGGTTATAACGCCCGATGCACCGCTTCGCCGAAGAACGGCGTGTGGTGCGCGCAATCGTTGAGGCGGACGATTTCCAGATGATCCACGTCGGGGCCTTCCAGCAAGTTGAGCGTGGTCGGCGCCTGGCGGAAGCTCCAGAGCTTGGACAAGGGTAGACCCAGAATGCGGCACAGGATCACGCGATTGACCGCATCGTGGGCGACAACCAGCAGCGTGTCTCCATCGCCCAGACCGTCGGCTGCGCGCGCCAGTCCCTGCCAGGAACGGTCCAACACCTGACGCAAGGACTCGCCGCCGGGCATCAGCACGGTTTCGGGTTCCTCGCGCCAGGCACGTAGGCGGGCGGGATCCTTATCGTCGATTTCGCTGGCCAACAGGCCTTCCCATTCGCCGTGCGCGATTTCCCGCAGATCGGGATCGAGGGTCAGCATCGGCAGGCGCGCTTCGCCCAGCGCCAATTCGGCGGTGCGGCGCGCACGCGACAGCGGCGAGGCCACCGCACGGGTGAGGTTTACGTCTGCGAGGCGGACGCCTAGCGCAGCCGCTTGCGACTCGCCAATGGGCGACAGGGGGATATCGATCTGGCCTTGATAACGGCCTTCAGCGTTCCACGGCGTTTCGCCGTGGCGGGCAAGCAGGATGCGCATGCGGGAGGGGGATCCGTGTGGGGGTGAAGCCGGGCGTTGCGGAGACCGAAACGACGACGGGAGCGAATGATACCGCGCCGCAGCAAGCCCAAAGCGCCATGACCTCAGAACGTGCCGCAGCACGCCAGCAAGCCAACCGAGGTCAGCTCCCGACCGTTGACTGCCATGGGCGAGACGATGCTCGTGTCATTCAGCGCGCGATGCCCATCTCCTTGAGCAACTGCGGCGCTGGGTAGACCTCCTGCATGATCCAGCGCACGTAGCGGCCATCGACCGAGATCATGCGCGTCATCTTCGGATCGAACACCCAGTTGGAACTCACCGACTCCCAGTTGCCGTCGAAAGCCAGACCCACCAACTTGCCTTGCGCATCCAGCACCGGAGAACCGGAGTTGCCGCCGGTGATGTCTAGATTGGACAGATAATCCACGGGCACGGTGCCCAGGCGTTTGTCTTCCAGGCCCCCGTAACGCTTGGCCTTAACTGCATCGAGCAAGGCCTGCGGCGCGTCGAACGGTTCCACGCCGGTGGCCTTGGCGGCGACGCCTTCGACGGTGGTGAATGGTGCGTATTCCACTCCATCCTTGGGCTGGTAGCCGGTGACATTGCCGAAAGTGATGCGCAGCGACAGGTTGGCGTCCGGATAGACGAACTCGCCTTTGCTCTTGCGATAGTCGGCCACCGCCTGCAGATAGATCGGCCGTGCCAGCAGAGCCTCGCCGGCGCGCGTCTTACGCTCCTCCTCCAGCGTGAGCAGCGCGGGCATCACCGCGACGGCGTATTGGATGGCCGGATCGATGCTGGATTCGAAAGCTTTGCGATCGGCCTTGAACCACTTCAAACGTTCGTCGGTGCTGCCCAGCTTGGTCTTGGCGAAACGGTCCAGCGCGCGGGTGAGATTTTGTTCCTTGCTACCGGCCAGGAATTTATCGATCGGGGCCAGTCTCTGCTTGGCGGGCAACTGCGCATATTGCCGCAGCCAGTATTGCTGCAGCTGTCGCTCCATTGCGGGCACGTAGCGGCGTTCGAGCTGCTTCTGTGCGCCTTCGATGGAGGGATAGTCGCGCTGCTGGTAACCCGCTTCACGCTCGGCGTCCGGCTTTTCGCGTTCGATGGACAGGCGATACAACTGGATCGCGGTACCGAGTATGGCGGTGCCGTTGAGCTGGCCGACGACATAATCGCGTTCCCGCGTGGCCTTGGCCTTTTCGCCCAGTTCGATCAGCTCGTCATGCGCCGACAGCGCCGCGGTCCCCTGCCCGCCGCGGCTGCGCAGCCACGCCAATACCGCTTCCTCATCTGCATGTTTTTGCCAGGCGGCATCGATACGCTCGAAGCCGGCCAGCTGGCCCTCGTAGTTCTTGCTGGTGTTGCTCCAGCCGGCCCTGGTGCTGGCGTACTTCACCTGGATATCGGGATTTTTCTTGCCCGCCGCATCCACCATCGCGATCAGATTCTTGTAGTGCTTGCCGATAGTCGGATACGTCCAACTGGCGGTGCTGTCGAACTCGCTGGCCAGCGCATAGCGGCTGGTCGATCCGGGATAGCCGGCCACCATCACGAAGTCGCCCGCGCCCAGCGGCTTGTCGGCGAACTTGAGCCAATGCCTGGGCTGGTACGGAACGTTGTCGGCCGAATACGCGGCCGGCTTGCCGTCCTTGCCCACGTAAGCACGGTAGAAAGCGAAGTCTCCCGTGTGGCGCGGCCACATCCAATTGTCGATGTCGCCGCCGTACTTGCCCACACCGCTCGGCGGCGCATAGGCCAGACGCACGTCCTTGATTTCCAGGTTGCGGAACAGTCGGTAGGTATTGCCACCGGAAAAACTGAAAAGACGGCAGCGGAAGCCGGCCTCGGCTTCGCATTCGGCGGTGAGCTTCTTCTCGAACGTTTCCAGCGCGCGGGTCCGTGCCAGCGGATTTCCGCCGGCCGACGCGATAGCGGCCTTGGCGTCGGCAGTGACTTCTTTGATGGAGTCCAGGACGAAAATGCGCGCATTAGGACCTGCGCTGACTTCAGCGCCTGGGACGGTTGCATTGAAGCCGAGCTTGATCAGGTTCTTCTCGGCGGTCGAATTCAACTGGATGGCGCCATACGCACAATGGTGGTTGGTGATCACCAGTCCCCGCGGGGAGACGAAGCTGGCGGTGCAGCCGCCCAACGCCACCACCGCGCCCATCGGGTCGCCGGTCAGATCGGCCAGCTGTTTGGGACTGAGCTTGAGGCCCGCCTTCTTCAACGGCCCGGAGATCTCGGGTAGCTGTTGCGGCACCCACATGCCTTCGGCGGCCTGGGCCACGCCCGTTTGAATTGCGGCGGTGGCGGCGAGCGAAACAGCTAGCAGGGTCAAACGCACAAGCAATTCCTTGCAGATCATGGGCTTTGGATTGTAGCCAGCCCGTCCGCCGCCAGCCTCATGACTTATGGCAGGGAGGGGTCAACGGACCGCCAGGGGCGGCGGCGTATAATTCGCGCCCTCTCTAAAGGCAGGGCCCGCACCGTCATGGCGCAAACGATGAAAGCACTGGTCAAGCGGGAAGCGGGCAAGGGGATCTGGATGGAGCAGGTGCCCGTGCCCCAGCCCGGCCCCAACGAAGTGTTGATCAAGTTGGAGAAGACCGCGATCTGCGGCACCGACCTGCACATCTACCTGTGGGACGACTGGAGCCAGCGCACTATCAAGCCGGGGCTGGTGATCGGCCACGAATTCGTGGGCCGCATCGTGGAGATGGGTCCGGGTGTTAGCGGCTATGCGCTGGGTCAACGCGTTTCCGCCGAAGGCCACATCGTTTGCGGCCACTGCCGCAATTGCCGCGGCGGCCGTCCGCATCTGTGTCCGTACACTGTGGGCATCGGCGTGAACCGCGACGGCGCTTTCGCCGAATACATGGTGATGCCGGCCAGTAACCTGTGGCCGATTCCCGACCAGATCCCCAGCGAACTCGCAGCGTTCTTCGATCCGTACGGCAACGCCGCGCACTGCGCGCTGGAGTTCGACGTGGTCGGTGAGGACGTGCTGATCACCGGTGCCGGCCCGATCGGCGTGATCGCCGCCGGTATCTGCAAGCACATCGGCGCACGCAATGTGGTGGTCACCGACGTCAACGACTTCCGGCTGAAACTGGCCGCCGACATGGGCGCCACCCGCGTGGTCAACGTGGCCCAGCAGTCGCTGAAGGACGTGATGGCCGACCTGCATATGGAAGGCTTCGATGTGGGTTTGGAAATGAGCGGCAATCCCACCGCGTTCAACGACATGCTCGATTGCATGTACCACGGCGGCAAGATCGCGCTGCTCGGCATCCTGCCCAAGGGCGCGGGCGTGGACTGGGACCGCATCATCTTCAAGGGCCTCACCGTGCAAGGCATCTACGGCCGCAAGATGTACGAGACCTGGTACAAGATGACGCAGCTGGTGCTGGGCGGTTTTCCGTTGGGCAAGGTGCTCACCCACCAGATGCCGATCGACGATTTCCAGAAGGGCTTCGACCTGATGGAAGCGGGCAAGGCGGGCAAGGTGGTTTTGAGCTGGAATTGACCAAGCGCCATCGCGCTGAGCTCGCTCACCCACTGTTGCCTTGTTGAAGCAAAAATAGCCGAGGAAACCGGCTTTACGAATCATCAAAGAAAGGGCGCCTTGCGGCGCCCTTTTCGTTCAAACGGCTTGAATGGTTTACGGCAATGCAACCGCCACGGTCAGCACAAGGCCCGGCTTGTAGTTGTCGGTGCCGTTGTCGCGCAGTTCGTCGGCATCCGAACTGAAGGTGTCGTAGTAGCCCAAGGTTGCAGTGGCGGGACCGAAACCCTTCGACACGGAAACCGAACCGTCGAAGTAGTCTGTAACGCCATAATCGACCTTTTCGCCTTCGATGGTTTCGTCGCCGTAATCGACCGAGGTGTAACCCACCCCTGCCGCTACGGTGAACCCGGTTTCGCCGATGCCGTATGAGGCCGTCAGATTGGCGTAGCTTTCCTTCGCCTTCGGGGTCAGATCGCCGTAGTCGGGGGCATAAGCCACCAAGCCAGTGACGGTGACCGGACCGCTCCAGGTGATCTTGCCGATGATTTCGTCATAGTCGCCGCTAAAGCCACCATCACCCGAATAGGTGTAGCGGGTGGCGCCGAGGTCAAGATTCCAGCTGTCGCTGAGATCCTTGTTCCAGCCGACGTAATAGTCCGTCTCAAAGCCGCCGGTACCACCGAAATCAACGTTGGAACCCCACACGCCGGCATAGATGCCGAACGGCGCGCTGTAGGTGACTCCCGCCTGGAAGGCCGGGCCGTTGTCGGTCTGCGACACGCCACGGAACACGTAATCGGTGGTGGCGGCGAGCGAGACGGCCCACGGTGAGGAGGCTTCCTCTTCAGCGGCGGGTGCGGCGTCCTGGGCAAACGACACAAAGGGCGTCGCCAACAATGCGGCCGCGAGAGCAATACTTAGCTTGACTGACTTCATCCGGGTTCTCCTGGTGGGGGGCTTGCAGTCCGAGCCCAGTGTCACGAGCCCGCAATCGCAAATTCACGGTTTTTTAACCGGTTCGATATTGCGACGCAACATTAGCCCC
>Ga0307513_10010718_pt1 | contig 11462 bp, 10 predicted proteins | sample 15_EM_MG_FD_202174 | JGI IMG/M metagenome (GOLD analysis project Ga0307513, IMG submission 202174) | Populus trichocarpa ectomycorrhiza microbial communities from riparian zone in the Pacific Northwest, United States - 15_EM | ecosystem: Host-associated > Plants > Roots > Unclassified | place... | reverse complement strand
TTGGTGATATGTTGCTGGTTTATGGTTTCCTCGCGACGACCCGACCGGAATGCCACCTTTGGGTCGCCAAAGACGAAAGAATTCAGTTGCTAATATTGGTGGCTCATAAGGGAGTTACAATGATCCAGGAGCCTCGATTGTTCGTCTGCCCGAAACGGAAAATGCAGTGCTTTGTACTTGGAAAGGACCGCGCTTAGTCCAATACGCGGCCACCAAGTGGCGATAACCCCATCAAGTTTATATATATAAGTGTATACACTGCATCGCCGATGTGTGATGGAAGAAACAACAGTTTAAATTAGCCTTGTTTAGCATATCTCCTTCCACGGAACAGACTTTGTCCACCCCAATCTGTTTGCTGGTTTCCCATCCCTATATAAGAGAGCCTAACATCGGTCTACTTAAGCTCAGTGCACACCCGCTCTCCAGCTACGGACCGTGGTTTGCTTGCAGCTCATGTCCACTGCTGCTGCTGCACCTCGACGTTCCTTTCGCGACGTTGTGGCTCAAGGCTCCTGTTCGCGTATTGAACCCCCTTACAAAGTTGGGGAGCTAGTATACGCCACAGTGCGAGTCGAATCCCCCATGTCTGCTTTCAGACTATCGTGCAGAGGCAAACTCAAAAAAAAGGAGAGGCGTCTAGCAGATCAAGAAGCGAAAACGCGACGCGGGAACGAGGAAAGTGGAGAAATCAAGGGCAGCCGCGCACGTCCTTGCGTAATCCTCTCTACGCAACAACTTACGAGGAATACGTGGGTATATGTGCTATGCCTGCTCACTTCCTTTGACAATAAGGCGCATAGCCAGCTACCAGCGGACGAGAAGCGGCTGGCTTTGCCTGTGTACCAAGGGGGTGGCCAACGCAATGACTGTGAAGTCGAGACGGGGATTCCCGCTTTTGTGTTTCAACCGCTATTGAAGCCACGCGCATATTCATATATCATAGGATACCCTATAACCCGATCAGGCAGCTGCATTCAAAGAGTGATTGGTGACGATAAACCGGTCATGGATTTAGGAGAGGTCAGGCGATTGAAGGAGCATTGTGATTGGATCAGGGATCGGAAGCGGGGGGTGTTCAGTAAGTGATGTGGAATTGCTTGCTCCCTATAGTTTCTGACCTCGAACACAGAGCCACAACCACTGCCTTGTGACAGGGATAGACGTAGCAGGGGCCTATCGATCTTGACGATGCCCTCAGGCCGTATGGCAATGGTTCAGTCTCAAGGGTCATCTTCCCTTCAACACGAATCCAACTTCGGTCCTATCCAAAGGGTCGACTCGCCTGTCAGCTATCTTCCAAGGGGAAGTATCGGAGCCGGTCCCGTTCCAGGCCCGTCTGGGGTCTCTAGGAGCGATGAGGAACCCAGTGCTCAGCAAGTTCCTAAGCGCAAGAGTGGTAGCGGGGCATCCCAAATACTCGAACAGTTCCTTAACAGCGCTGGGAACTTCATAAAGCGCGCCCAATCTGCGGTCAGCTCGCTCGGCTCTAGGAGCTCTCGCTCGAAATAAGTGCATCTTTTGCGCCGACCTCCTTTACAAGTAATCCTCTCCCCAAGTCACCATTGATCCCGCTATCAGTCAAGTGGAATGTCAGCCACAGGTAATAATCTGGAATTTACCAAGAGCACTGTGCCTGTTGTCTCTCTGTATCCATACTTGCCGTGGTTGATTTTGTATCGTTTGCATCTCGGTCAGGACTAGTAGGATGGACATTATCAGTGCGAGACAAGTGGTACTGTACAGGAATTGGTCATGGACTGAACATCGAAGCACTTGGACAACTTATTAATCGAATACAATATATATGCCCCCTTCTTGTCCCAAAAACATGCACCCGGTTCGGGTATAATAGCCAGCAAGCTCACAAGCGACTCTCCTGAGCAACCAAATCCAACGACTTAGCGCGTAGGTACCCAGGAGTTTTGCTCGGGCTGCGCTTGACGGGGACAGGCTCAGGTGACGACTCGAGCACGGGGACGGGGCTGCCTGCCCTCGATTGCTCTCCAAGGTAGACGGTGTACGCGTCCTCTGTTCGGGGAGGAAGAGTCGACACGGACGTCAGAGGGGAAGGGGGCAAGGGGGGTGAGCTCTGGGGCGGTTCAGAGTTCGCACGCGACCTTGCTCGAATTAGGGGCGCAGGTGAAATGTGCGGCTGGGAGTGGGAGTGGGGATGGGGATAGGGTTGAGCTTGCAACCTCTGCAACCTTAGCTCCTCATACTTTTTGGTGACCACACCTTCCCATATAGTATCCAACATCAGATGTTCCCTCAAGCCCTTGTCGACGAACATGTTCTCCATCTCGCGCGTGAGGCGACCCATAATCTCCGGGTCCCACTCTCGCGGCTGGTGGGCGATGTTGAAGGTTGCTTGTCGAGTAGATGGTGAGCATTTAGTTGGCTCTGCCTCGATCAAAGCGTCTGCTCCTTCGGCGGGTACACCGTGCATGGCACGTAACTCGACAGCCAGCATCCTGCTCACTTCCTTCTCTGCCGTCTGTGCGAGGATTACAAATCGTTCCGTCACTGGCCTGATCCATTCCAAGTTGTCTCTGCCCGCCTTCGAGGTTGCAAGACCGGGGAAGATAACGGGACCGACACGAGTGATTGCGATAGAGGTCGAGATGAACAGTTGGTGCAGGAAGAGAATGTGTTGGAATGGAAGGCGGTTCGGGAACAAAATTGTAAGGAGAGTTTGAGTGTGAGTGGCTTGAATTAGCTGCAATTCTAGAGCAGCCATTGTGACGAAAATAATGTACTTCCACTGTTATACTGTTAGCTGAGATAGACGGGATGGGGTACACGAGACTAACATAGGCGCCGACGCCACCAGCACCAAAGATGGCATAAATCACAAGGAAAAAGCTGGTGCTAATGTAGAAGCCGCTCGATGTCATTAATCCTCGCATCACATAATCCCTCGGTGTGTCGACACCTTGCCAAATGAGTGCATCGGGACCGAATCGATCGTAGGCGAAGCGCTTCACCGGGTGCTTTAACGAATCGAAAGCATCTCGAACTGTGATAAAGAGCGCTTCTCCTTTGGACCCAGTTTTATCGGGATGGTTGTACTTGGCAAAGTTGCGGAATGCAGTCTTCATGGTGGCTTCGTCCGCATCGAAGGGGACCTTGAGCAGGTGGTAAAGTGAGGGCATGGCGGTAGCGTAAGCCTGAACGGTGGTCCATACGAGGTAACCAAGTACCACTACGGCGAAAGCCAACCGTTGTTGAAAGATGAACGCTGGCGAGCCGGGTTGTGGCGGGGAACTGAGCACAGTAGTGGGACTGATAATTGGAATCACGCGTAGTTGAACCTTGTGATACGTATTGAAAGCGGTTCGTGCCACCATATCCGGAAGGAACATCCAGCCTAGCAGGCGAAGGATGGCCCAGGCACTTGAAGAGAGCATTGCGCTTCGAGAAGTGTCAGTAAAAACTCGAAACTAGAGAAAGGCAGAAAAATGAAAGGCGCTCAGGGACCTAAATCGGTCAGTTTGCTCTCTTTTCCCGACACGAGGGATCCAACGCACGACCCTGGGTATTGTGTGGCCGCTACCACGCACAAGAAACCTTAAACCTCCAGTTTAAAGTGCTGAACGCGACCATAGGGTAAATATCTCTTCAACCACTTCCGAGCCACTCGGTGCTGTGAGCAATTTCGAGTCGTGGGCGAGGCCCACGATAAGTCAGCATCAGGCTTGGCAACGAAGAGGAGCTTTTATGCATCATCCCCAGAGTTGAACGCAAGTTCAGAACGGGTATGACGCGAGCCCTTGAGAATGTAGGGCAACGCCTTTACCAGGAGGACATTAACCTTTAGTTTCCTCCTGGTCTATGCATTGTCCATCTTGGCAGTGATGTACGTCCCGCCTTACGACGAGAGGCCGCGTCAAGCTCGAGCGACTCGCCGAGAATGAGAACGCTGGTTGTAGGCACGTTGGACCACCAATTGCATCGAGATCGACCCTTTTACTAGATTAACGCATCATAGCGCCTCAGTGGAGGATATTGAAGACTTACTGAGCCTTGGTCCTATTCCAAGCCTTTGAGGGCTGGAGCAACGGTGTCACCCACTTTGCGGGCCTGCGCCGCTGGAAAAATGGGTATAGTCCGTTTTTGGTGCCTTGTTAGCTCGAAAGAGCCAGATGCACGGTTCTTATGGCGGTTCTTAGCACTTCCTTGATCAACAGTGTACGAAGTGGAGGTCCAAGATCCAGAAGCCTGTATTTACCTTGAGTCGAGACTAGCTCCAGTTTGGCCCACTCTGTATTACGACATACCTGACTTGATTTATTCATATGCGAAAGAACCCCGTCAGCCCCTCATAGTCAACCAAGGGTCCCTGTCGGAGTCCGAATTGCGCATGTGTCTCAGAGTCGTCAATGAGTATTCAAATATGACAGTGGAGAGACCATATTACAACTCAACTATAAGATAGAAGATCGACTTTCTCTAATCAAGGTTGGAATCGAACCTGTTTGGCCTATTTGGCTACCCACCAACTATCTCAGGATTCGTTCAGGGTGTACCATCTATCTACTCCATACGATCCCAGCAAAGAGTACACTACTCAGCCCTCAACCCTCTGCCCTCATTCCCCCTTCATGTCTTCCGTGTCGACGCTAAACTTAAAAATCGAGTTCGGAGGGGGTGTTGAACTCCTCTTTGGCAACAAACGATCGCACAAAATTACAATCCCGGCGACTGCGCCGGCAACCGCGAGCAGCAGCAAACCTGAACGATCCGCAGACGTTACCTTTCTCATCCAGTGGCTGAAGGAAAACCTCCTCAAGGAGAGGAGTGAGCTGTTTGTTGATGCGAATGGCGAGGGCGTGTGTGTGCGGTCATTTTGTGTGAAGGAAGAACGATACTGATCAACGAGGGGACAGGCGACCAGGGATACTAGTACTAATAAATGATACGGACTGGGAGCTTGAGGAAGAGGGAGACTACATCCTCCAGCCTGGCGATGAGGTCGTCTTCATCAGCACGCTACACGGAGGCTAGCTCTCCTTCAACACGTAATGTCACCAAATCGCCAATATCCTTTCCGATAGCATTTTATATGGGCATAGAGCTTCTGATCTAATCAATAAGCCTCCCAAATCGTACCGTTGGTCCCAGTGTCCGTATGCACCTGCATGACCTCCTCAAATTTGCACAGCTTATGAATCACCCCCTTCAGGTTGTCCCACTCATTCTCCCCAGTCAAATTGTTCCTTGTACTTTGTGCTTGATATTCGAAACGGAGGGTGGAGAGCATGATATTAAGGCGTTTTAAGAGACCAACGGTGTGTTTTCAATGTAGGGCCTGAATAATTTAGATCCAGCTGGCAGAATAGATGCTCGAATCGAACTGCTGACCACTCAGAGAAGCGCGAGCCCGCCCACCCACATAGCCTCTCAAGTTCATTGTTCCAATGACTCTTTCCAACAAAATCTGTGATGACGTCGACACCCTTCTCCCCCGGTTCACCCTGTTTGGCAGTCTTCAGTCCTGTAGTTGGTTGATGTGTGAGTCGGACCGTTCAGGAGACTCACAAGGAAATCGAACCTCTCTTCCTGACATGCCGTTGTAAGGATCATCCTCTTGAAATCGACTCAGTAAGTGGGAGATTCGGCTTCGGCACATGCACACGCGCCCTTTCAAGTTAGTAGCAGCAATTACAACGTCACTACATCGCTTAAAAATCCGAGGATACCGCAGGGCCCTTAGAACATACAGTTTGCGTCCTTGTGGATTGGGATATTTTCGTTTGCTTGAGCTGGGCGAGGGGGCCTACTGCCTGAGAGCTAGATCAGTCTGAGCAGGGCAGTAAGAGTGGGATGGTGATGAAGGCACTCATCAATAATTCTCTAGCAGCAAACGTCCGTTCGACCGCAGCAGGGGTGGGGATAATATAGCTAGTAATATTCCGCACACGCCCTCTAACAGTTTGCTGTAAACAAGGAACTGTTTAAGTACCGTATGCACGAGCAGAACTCACTCTCTGGCAAGCTCGAATACTGCATCGCCAACTTACCACCCAGTAACACCCTCGCCAAGCACACCCATCGTTCCACAACCATTCAATTCCAATGTAGGACGAAGCAGGTTGCGCACCGTATACCCATTTTGTTGAGTCTAGAATGGTTTACGTGATGAGCCTGTTCATGTCCGAATGTGAACGATTGAAATTCACTTTTACAACGACACGCCCGCGTTGAGGAGTACAGTAGGCGCCTTCATCTCCCAAGGTAGAGGTTATCAGGGGGACATTTGCCGTCTTTGATGAGCCCGACTTGCGGATTTCACCAGTTGTGAGACGTTCTGAGACGTTGGGGGATTCCAAGAACTGGTTCTATTACTGAAATTGATAGCGCGAGACTTACAAACATAAAAGCTCCGAAGCGGTATTCTATTCGTTCGAGTGGTTGACGAATGGAAATCTGTATTTCCCGTCGGGACGGAATAAACAGGTTGCTTCTCGCCTTCTCACCTGGTTTCGTATATAAACAAGCCATGGCACCACCGCGTTTATATTTGCGATGTACCCCTTCAATTTTTTTCCCGGGTAATAATGAGCTACTTTCATCCCAACCTCGAATCATTTGCATGGGACCGGCGTTCCACGCTGGAGCCGCACGTGGGTGAAGGCCAGATGCGCCGCCAGAGGTCAGGCCCAACTCGTGGGTCATATAAATAAACCAGCCCATGGACACTGTACATTGAACACAAGATAAGCGCCAGGCAACAAATTGTATTGTCGGCTCTGGTCACGCTTTTGTGGTGGGCGTGATGATTCGACTGAGGATTGATTGGTAAACTGCAACATTTAACTTCGACTGCGACTGCGAACACCAGAAACCTTCTGCCTCAGTACCCTCCACCATGCTCGAGGACTTCCTCAATCTTGTAACGTAAGTCATAGCCTGAGTTCGGACCCAGAGACAACCATGAATTTTTCGAGCGTGCGCACACGAGTGGCACGAGGTTTCCACGCGCAGCACAGAGAATTGGGGAATACTCAAACCCGGAAAGACTAAAGGTCATTGCATAAGTAATAAGATCCTGTGCGGGGTTTGAACGAAAAGCCGTGGCATACGAACGTCAACGCCTCCCGGTTCGACTGCTCGTTTTATCGTCAATGTTGACCAGGGCCCACAGGCTAGAAGCACGAGTGGTTCCTGACCGCGCCCGCCTCACACCGCTCCAGCTCTTCCACTCAACGACTTATCCAGTCCTCGCCCAAATCCCAGTCGACATATGGCTTCTCATCTTCGACGCGGGAAACTTTGCTCCGTCCCACTTGGAGCAGATCTCCCTCACGTGTCGCTGGTTTCGCGCTCTCTGTATCCCCCGGCTTTACTCGAGCATCACGATCACCCGTGACAAACCAGCCCCAGGCAGGGAACAAGAGCACTGGGACACGATAGCTACAGGCCCCGACGCACTTTGCCGACTTCGACAGAAAAGCAGAGCAGAAAAATTCCGCGGACTGAAGGACGCGAAGCACATATTGCCCTATATACGGCGACTGGGGTTTCACCATTACCCTCTATCTCCCGTGCCACAACACATGTCATGGGTTCAGCTACTTAAGCCCTTTCAATCGCGGCCGACGCTCACATTTTTACAACAAAATTGGAGGGATGTATTCCTCGATGTGGCAGAAGCGCTTCCAGAAATGGTCGCACTCGAGCACTTAAACTTATGCTATCTGGACATCCCTTCAAGAGTCTCACAGAGCTTGAAAGGTTTGCCTTCGTTGCGAACCATTGAACTTATTAAATGCAAGCTAGAGAGCACGGACTGGCCAAGGCTACCCGAGATCCGTATCACTACTCCTCATAATCTCCCCATCGATACCTATTCATTCGGCATCATCGATTCCACTGTTGTGCGGTCCCTCGACATCCCCGTTGCACCAGTAGAACCACATATGCCCCACCTCACCTCCTTCACTGTGCCCATGGTAACTTTGGAACAATCTCTGCGACTTAGTTGCCTCAAGAACTTCCTCATCGCCACACCTTCCCTCCAACACTTGAGCCTTCTGGGCGGTTTATACCAACTTCGTCGCCCACACTCACACCGCTGCTACCAGCAACCAAAATTAGAACTACCACCCACGGCCCTTCCCAACCTGCGTCGTATCGAGGCCTTTTGCAGAATCATCGATGACCTCATACCAGGTAGAAAGATTACCGACGTGAACCTGTGGTGCTGGGGATCGTTAGAGGACCGCATAGAGAGTTCTTACCAAATATTTAAAACGTCCAGCGCGCAGAGTGGAGTGGAGAAGCTCGCGCTCAACTTTCCAATCGCTGACCCGCTCAATTACTGCTTCCTGGCGGATGTCGCTCCCGGCTTAAGAAGTCTTGAAATCAACTATGCCGCCTCCCAGCACGTCTCAGCGATCATTGTGCGTTTCTTGACTCTTACACGGGAAACATTCTCGTCATGAGCGTTGGTTCTAATACATATTCCGCAGCCCAAACTGACCCAACTACTCCCTCAACTTGCCCGTCTACACACACTCATACTGCGTCCTACCACGGCAGACTTGTCACCGTATCCGTCGGAGACGCTCGAGCTCCCAAAGGCGAAAATAAAACAGGCCCGCAAGTTCCTCTTCGGGCTCGTGCCCACGGCCTCACCAACGCTATCCACGATCATCCTTTCGCTTCGCACGCGCATGCAGGTGGTGCTTTACCGAACGGAATCCCGCCCTCTGCGCAAGACCGCTGCGAAGAAGCACAAGGACAAGGAGTACACAGTGTGGGAGATGGTCGCGATAGGATGGGACAAGAGCACTGGAAACTTTATTCCGGATGTGCGATTGTACAATGAAAGAGAGCAGAGGGTTCCTGGCGAGGTTTGGAAGATCCGAGTTTCGTGGGAGAAGCAGCCTCTGGCTCCTCCGGCTACCTGAGTGGACAGCGGCAGTCATGGTCATTACGATACAACACGTATATGTATTAGCCTCCGTGATTAGGGTATTACATTAGATGGGTAACATGAGGGGTAAAGATATAATATGAACTGTTTCAATGTACTCCTATAGGGACCTCTGAAATTGACCAATCCTTCCTGCATGGTCTGGAGTATTCGAATTAGCAAAGAGTCTTTGATAACTAGTAGGTGACTCACAACCCGGTGGGCCCATCCGCTTGGTCAGCTCCTTGAGCTGCCTCGACTCGTCCTTGGACATCGCCTCGCAGCCTTCGAACGACACTGACTCGATACGGCTCAGACTATCGAGCGTCTGCTCCGCAACCTCGTTGCGCGCTCGTACAAAGTCGAGAACCTTAGAGTGTCGCAACATCCTCATCGCCGAAAAGTGAATACCGGTCAAAGAAGGGAAGAGCGTCTCCGTTTGTGGGAGCTCGCACAACAACCCCTCAATAGCGGTCAAGACTTGTTCCAGATACTCAGTTGTGATCATACTGTCTCTGTACTTGTCAGAATCGAGCTCCAGCCTCTCCACATACTTGAGATGGCAAAGGCAACCTAGTTGCTGAGACATAGTGGTCGCCTTCTCCGGTACATGGATGTCATCTGGATCGGGCTGGAGAATCAAGCGAACGGTCTTCAGGCTCTTGGTCGCCGATTGTGATATGAAAAAGTCTCTGATGAACGGGAATGCGCTGGACCCAAGGTCGGGGATTGGGTATGCAAGAGTGCCGAGATACTGGAGGTTTGGGAAGTGAACGGTATCGCGGAACGCCGCGGCGGAACCGAAGATGTCGGAGATGGTGAAGGTAAGATGGGTGATACCCCGCATGTATATCGGAGGTCCGTAGTGAATGGGGGTTGGTTGGATATACCCGTCCAGTTGGAGGCGTTCAACCCCCGGAAAGCAGTTGAGCATGGAGACGACGTGGTCACTGAGAGACCCGAGGTTGTAGCGTGTGAGTTCGATGGTAGTCACTGGCGGTAGGCCGTCGGAGAAGGATGCGGCGTCGGGCGCCGGCATGAAGTCGTGCAATTCGAGTTTGGTCGCTTTCGGAAAGTTAAGCAGGAAGGGAGTTGGAATGACCAGATCCGCGTTGCTGTTCCCACTCTCTACCATCTGTACTCGTATATACTCGACATTCGGCAGCGACAAGGACCAAAAGGCGAGATTGTTGACATTATGTGCCTCGCGCGTCTGAATGATCAAGCCCTTGATACCCTTGCATATCGAAGGTGATAACACTTGGTTCAACGTCCTGAAATCGACGCCGTTGTCGGTCAACGTGATATCGGTTAAAGTCAATTCCCGAATACGACCTTCGGCGCGAGACACGAAGAGCCTTAGGAGGTCCCGTGACTTGGCGCTCTTTGGGACACAGGCGACCCAGTACCACAATCTACGGCACGAGATGGCAAGGTTCCGCCATTTTCGACAGACGGATGCGATTGTACGACGTCGAAAGCCCGCATCAACTTCATCATCTTGTGTTTGAAAGAAGATCTCTTCCATCAATTCGTCTGGGAGTATGTGGATAGCTGGTATTTTAGGGGGGACACTGGGTGATGAGCGCTCGTGCATATCTGGGGGACATTCGCGCTCCGTCACCGACGGCTCTAGAAGAGCTTTTCGATCAGCAAAAGTGGTCCTTTCGAGTTCTTTACTGAGGCATAATAACGCAGAAGCTACCCGAACGCCGGAGTCCAAGTCAGGGTGGTCTGCAAAACAGCTCATATCTAGACTGCGAGCAGCTGCCAGTGACGAGAGCAAGCAATTTGCTGATAAATGATTAAGATAGCCTTGATGATATCCTATGCGTTAGAGGGTGGTTCTCGTGCAAAGAGAGGACCTACACGGAGAATTAGTGATCGTAGGTGCGGTGTAAGAAAGATAAGTAAATCTATGGCAAATGAATTTCCTACAGATATCATATAAATATCATACAGATATCATACAAATACTTACAAGGCTTACCCATGCAGACTATAGTCAATTACAGGCACTGCTGGAATGACTCCATTTAATGTTCCTCAAGCCGCCAACGATGCAAAACTGCACTCGTACACACTGCACACATGCATTTGTTCGTGTACCAGTCACTACTGGCATGAATAGGGATAGAGGTACGATTCATGGAAATGTGATTTTCTAATAAACAACCTCTAGAAACAAGACCGCTAAAGTTCTCTTCACAAAAGAACCATATTCGAAAGAGGAATCGTTAGAGTCATTAGTCACGGTGATATTCGTTAAAAGGAGTAATCGTGGGGGGGAGCATTGTTCGTTCAAGACTAAATGTCAGGTGATCACTAGAATACGTATGAACTTGTTGCGTTCAATTAATGTGAGTGCGTCGAGTTTGGAGAACGGCTATTGAGTAATGAGTTTGGCTGGGGGGATTGATTGGTCAGCCGCTGGGCTCAGTGGAAGCGGCAGCTGGCAACTGAGACGTTCCAGAGAGATCTTGCAGATGGACGTATTCCGAACTGGTGGCTGAGCGTTAGCGCTACTCTACTATATCCACTC
>Ga0307513_10010717_pt1 | contig 11462 bp, 17 predicted proteins | sample 15_EM_MG_FD_202174 | JGI IMG/M metagenome (GOLD analysis project Ga0307513, IMG submission 202174) | Populus trichocarpa ectomycorrhiza microbial communities from riparian zone in the Pacific Northwest, United States - 15_EM | ecosystem: Host-associated > Plants > Roots > Unclassified | place... | reverse complement strand
TCATGAAACCACACAACTGGGCGAGGCCATGTATGTTTGGAATTACCCAGGGAAAATGATCTGGTCACCTTTTGCATCATAGGGAAGGCCGAGGGTGGTGTCAAAGTCATAGATCAAGCTAGTCCTCTCATTCTTGCCAGACAGAGGTCGGAGGACGAGGACAACGTGATAGTCCCATATGACTGAGATACCCTCCGCGGGGGCCACCTTTTGGCTCCAAAGGGCAACCTACGTGGAGTCAGGATAATCAGCCGGCAGCGGAGCAAGATGAATAGAAAACAGCCCCAACTACTGGGGCCGTCTGACAAACAGGTGGGAGAGGGATCACTTGCCGTTTTGGTACAATTCGAGATGAAAACCACACCGAGATCCCACGATTCCCGGAAATCAGGTATCTCCAGAAAAGATGCGACGAGGAGATAGATGTTCTCTTCGCAATAGCAACTGGTGTATGACACCCGCGGAGGTACGGGTGGGTGCGAAACGGGTAACATAGGTGTCCGACCGGAAGATAGAGTTCCAGGAGTTCTGCGTAGCGCTGACGGGTTCGCGAATTGGAAGCAGCACAGTTCAGTTTCAACGGCGAGACAGCGACACCGGTCAGTACAGCAGATCGGAGATGACTGCTAAACCGGGGGAGGAGTCGGAATATTTCCGCGATCACGCCGGACGATCTTGCGATTGAACCCTCTCTCGGTTCCCCACACGAGCCCCACCGCCCAACACGTTGGTTTGGGTTTTCCGGCAAGCAAAGAATCGACCGTGATCCGCGCTAGAAGCAACGGAAAAGGTCAAGGCTCAGGGGGAGCGCCGTGCCGTGTGGCAAACAGGCTAAACGCGCGGAACACGGGAGATGGCTGGGGAAATTTTTGAAAGGCAGCTATCTTTGGGCCGCAAGGCTCGTGCCACACCGTCCCAGTGCTTGGGAAAAGATTAGATAGAAGAAGGCTCAAACACGAGCTGTTGGGAGGCTGATCAATGCGTGGGCTCCGCCGCGAGTTGAAACCCATACATGAACCGGATGCTTTAGCCATCTAGATTCTGCGACACGAGTTGATGAGCTATGCATTCGGCACAGGAAACATTCAACGCAGGTAAGATATGGATCTGTGTGGGATTCCCGGTGCTGCTGTCCCTCCGAGGGCGATCGGGAGGTGTTTGGTAGGCGAAGGGCGGATACCCGCGCCCGAGGGAAACCGAAACGATATTCACCCGGGAAAACCCATGGATGATGGACGTCACAGCGGTCGTTTAGGAATTTCCCGAGGCTGGGCGGAACACGCGGAATGAAGAAAAATGCAAGATCGATTACCCTCTGGTAGCTATGCGATACTAGTTTTACAATGATGTATGGATACTCAACAAAAGAAACAGGCGATCTAGCCTGTGCGGGTCGTCATCGTCATAGGGTTTGTAGGAAAAGAATGACTCGAAAGTGGAGGCAAGAAACTATGCAAAGGGGAAGAAGCGGATGCGTGATTATCACAAGTGATCGAGCGTGTAGTTTCCCGAATACTGCCACCGCTACATCACTAGTGCGGGGCTCCGGGGAATGAGGGGGAGTGAGAGAGATGAACTATGGAGGGGACAGTTGTCAGAGAACAGGAGTATACCGGAGGCGGAAGAGGGTACTCACGGTGGTGTATGGGTATTTGAATTAGGAATGTTCGGATCAGGAATTGGAGAGAGAACATTTGACTGGTAACGCGCGACGCGTCCCTTCAAGCGTTGTGCTTGACATCGGGGCGGAGGGCGACGGAGCCCAAAGTTTGGGTCAGCTTCTTCCTCAGCAGAATCTCTTCCAGTTCTGGAGAAGATCGGTCTTGCGTGAAGAGGGTGAAGACTTGTTTTGGGTGTCTCTGGTGGGATGGGTTCGTCGACTGCTGGGGGTTCACCAGAGGGATGGGCCGTCTGGGTTCTGGAGAATGGATGGTATTGGGGGCGGATTGTCTCGGGGCCTGCTGCATGTGAGCAGGGGTCCCGGCGGTGTATTGGGCGACGGACGGTGGGATCGGTCGCGGATATTGGGAAGGCTTTGCGGGGGGCGGGTAACGCTCGAGGGCGTTGTTGTTCGTGAAGGGGTGGGTGTCGAAGGGGTTGAAGTGCTTGAGAGAAGATGACTGAGCCATTGGGAGTTGGTAGAGATGTGTGGGGGGTGTTGAGGATGCTTGAACCAAATGCTCTGTCGCCCTTTATAGTAGGCGGACGCGGAAGAGACCGAAGGAAACGCCGGGGTGGATGGCCCTCTCTGGCAGTGAATCACAAGCGACCCATTGTTCCGGCGCAGAGGGCACAACCCTCGTCGCGCTAGGCCGGAGCAGCGGGCCTGGTATAGGAAACAGGGGAAGATCCGTTACGAGCAGATCATCCCCTTCTCCCTCTGGCGAGCCATCACATGGGCCCACGTTCCTCTCGTCATCCCGTCCGGAGCTTTTCATTTCAAAGCGCAAAAACCGCGCGCTCCCAACTGTGATAAACGACGGGCCTTCGTGGGGTCGGACCACCCTGAGAATCGTGGAGAGGAGGCCAGTTGCTCCACCCCGCCCTGGCTGGGCTCGGCCGGCGGTCCGACGGGAGACAGTGGCTGTCGACCCTTGATACCCGCGCACTGGCACATGCGTCCAACGAAACATGTTGCCATTCTACCCCAGCGTTTCCCTCGTGCTTCGATGCGGGGTACATACACTGTGCACTGAATGAACGTAAAACGATACAAGTGGGGTCAGAACGCGTTTATTGACACATCCAAAGCTCCGGTCGATAAGGTGTTGTTCGCACCCTCTAGTCGTACGGCATGCCCTGCTGGATGAATCAACGTTAACCACGGTTGATCATCACCACGCATTGTAATGGACCAGCACATTTCTTTACGTCGATTTTACGACATGCGGTCCGAAACCACATACGACCCCACAACAAACACTCCCCTCCCCCGCAAGCGCGGTCAACCTGCCTCAATAATTGTCCGGTGAAGCCGAATCTGGTCTGTCAGCTCGGTTGTATGCCGCGCACCCCCGGAATAACACAATGACGGATGGAGTGATAACACCCTCGAACGTTGTGATCCATTCATTCGCGTCACAGCTGCTGCATAAAATTTGATGCGGGTCCATAGCACTAAAGGGCGAACCAGATAGGCGCGTGTTTTACTATGCACGCAAACTTAGAAGACCACCTATCTCATCAGCTAGAAGGCTCGAGGGATACCAGGGACGATATTAACTGTACACGAGACCGCCTCCCACCGACCCGATACGGCGTATTTAGTTGTGAGGCTTTTTTCGCTTTGCCGCTGCCATAGTGCGGGGCGCGTAGCAGTCTGAATCTTGTATCCACCCGTAACGATCACGGAGAATATTTAAGGGTATGGTCCGGTCGTATCGCTCCGATGAGGTTACGGGGGTACAATCCAACCCCACACCCAGTAACGACATATCCACAAGTGTCCACCGATCCGTTCTCAAGGATGGGGCCAAAGTGGATGTCGCAACTCCATCGTGAACGACGTTGCAGGGAATGAGAGACCCGCTGACCAGGGCAAAGGCAAATATCATTGATTAAATGCCATAACATGAGATAAAAAGTAGAGAACTGACGCCTCCACCGACACAACGTTGGCTAACGTGTTTCCCGGGGAGGCGCGCACGCGATGCGGTGGGTTTAGGTTGTACGTGGTCGCGAAGGTTCATAAGATCATCTTTTGGTGTCAGCCGAATGAAACATTCCAACACATCTCGTTATGAACCACGACTCGGAGATGGTCATGGGATCTTTGTTAGTTCGATAAGGCAAAGAGGGAACAGACGAGAGTGGACAGTGATTGAGGGCGACATGGCGAAATCCAATTTCCAGATTACACCCCCCCTCTGCTGGACAGCTGGTGAACCCCAAGGCACATGCCCTCGTCGACGTAACGCTCAAAGGCGAGGTGTGCAGCGAGGATCGAGGAACGTGGTGAGGAAAGAAAAGACGCATTTCTCCTTCTTTTCCGCACCGCGCTCGTCACGCTTCCACCGCCGCCTTGTCCCTCATCGCATCCATCCTCCACCTCCCATCCACCGCTCCCTCATAACTCGACCCTGAATCCGCGATGGCGACACCAGTACAGACCAACGGCCACGCCAGCTCTTCCACGATGTCCCCAGAACCGCACGATAGTTACCTGAACGGCTCATCTGTGAGCGGGAGTCAAGACGGTGGTGAAAACGGGTATCATCGGTGAGCATCCGTTTTGGAAAAGATGAAAAAAAGACGTTCTGCTCGCTCTCGTGTTTTTTCTCGTGCCACTGCACATTGCAAATCCACACCCCATATTTGGCCTCGGGGTGGCTAAAACCGTGTGGTGGCAGTCAACGTTGGGTGTGCCTGTGTTCGTGTGGCACACTTTCTGCAAGGTTCCGCCCTCGTCTCATCCCAGGTCGTTTGAAACACGCCATCTTTTGATACAGAACGCCCCTTCCCCCCTCTTACTTGATTTTGACGACTTTCCTTACCTAGGTCCCCTTTCCAACTCCAGACGGATGCCATTGTAAATCATTTGTATCACACAGGCTTCCAAAACGGCGTATGTGACTCCCACGTTTTCTTATGTCTTCCCACTACGATACTGTGATGCTCACGTGGACTCTCGTTCCCATAGAACTATGCCGACACGGTATTAGTGAGTCTCCGAGAGATCTCAAACAACCTCTGAGTGTTTACGAATTCGAACATCAGCACGTCTTCCAACATACATACGGCCTCCATGCCATAATGCTTTCTCGTTCCCCTTTCCTGACTCATTTGATGTCCACCACCCCTCCGACAGGTGCGCAGAGAGTGATCTATGTGCCACTGGAACATGAACCCGAAGTCACTCAGGAGGTATGCCCCCCTTACCCTGTTCTGCGTTCTCATCGCGTACCCATTCTGATCTCGCTCTTGTAGGGCTTCGCCATCGGTACCTTTCATTTTGAACCCATTGAAAGCCACTGATCTAACCGTGCTCCCTTCCCTTCCCAGCGCTTGGCTATCTATACTCACCGGTTTCTCTCAACCTCATCCGGCCGGATAATGCTAGGGGGGTGTTAGCGGCCGGTTGTTTGTTGGGAGGAATGCAACAGTTGTGTGAATACGCCTACGAAGCTTGTCGGCAGTCAATTACCCAGACAACTATCAGCGAGTGGCTCGAATTTGTCGAGTCGGTCAGCTACACCCCATCCCAAAACGGATCTGCTTCCCCACTCGTGAACGCACAGTCCATCACCTCGACAACGAGCGTGTTTGGTCCGTACGCTCAGAGATTACGACATGAGGTGTTGGAATACCTGGTGGTGACCCTTCCCGCCGCACTTAATATTCATCAACGTGGCCCGGCCAACGGAGCTGTTTCACCCTCCCCAGAGCCTCATTCCCCATCGTCACAGTGTGGTTCTGGACGCGACACTCTGTTGGACATATTCTCGCGGGTGCCGTTTGACTTGTTCAAGACCGCAATCGAGTCCCCAACCTTCCAAATCGGTAAGCGCCTGTCCACTTCGTGTTATCTTGCCTCGCAGTCCCGTATGCCACCATCACGAAACTAACGACGGGATCAATATACATTCTCCAGGTTCCGACCAAGCTCGCTTCAAGTTTGCTAAAGATGCTATAGAAGTGAGGAAGAAAGCAGGCATATCACGTGGAACAGGTGCAGAGGAGACGGTTGTATTGGCGTTTGGAGGAGGTAATGGGAGCGCTGGCGCGAGCGCCGTTCATGTCACGCGCAAGTTGCGCAAAAAGCCACTGTGGAAGATCAACGCGTGAAGTCCGAGCATCTCGGCTGTTGACGCATGCATATTCCTCGCCTGTGATTTGTTTGATCTTGTTCTGCCGCCTCTCTTCGTGTGTTCATTCTTGTTTGGTTTCCCCCCCTTTTTCCTTCCATTCACGCTAGATAGGTATTGGTGCAGCTTTCACTAGCAATGGTGTTTTGTCGCTGGAAGTGCTTCTGGACGATTGGTGATTCAAGGAGACCGGATCAAAACCAACAAAGAGTGAGGCGTTCGGTGTGCCAATTTGCAACATTGACTACAAAGAGTATGGGTCTTCGGCCTCGGACTCGGACACTTATCGGTAGATTATGTTTGCCAAGTCCCTTCTGGAAGCTTTAAAGCGCGTTCTGATCGTTATCCAAATACCCTCCTCGACGACCAAACCCAACGAGACTCTCGGATGCACCTAGCCACCCCTCCGGGTCGTCGTCGTACATCGTGCTGCGTCTCATGATCTGTTCTGCCTCTTCGGTCCCCATTGCATGCGTGCTTGTGGGTTTCACCACTGCTATTTCATTTTTCATTTCCTTGGTGAACGGACCCGGTAACGGTAACATGGGGGTTGGTTGCGTTTCTTTTTCTTTTTTTTTTCGTCTTCTGTATTCTGTTATGAGGGTTATAGGCGCGCAGGTGGTTTACTCCATCCGAGATTTCATTGAGATGTGGGGAGGAGGAGGATGGGGCTAAACACTTAATACGCCGCCATCGATTGGTCTCTTAATGATTCGCCATAGCCACCGTGTGGGTCGGCGGTTATCTTTCGGAAGGAAGCCACCCTGGCTTTGGAGGATTGAAGAACCACCCGATGTTGTGTTGTTGAGTGTGTGATGATGATCTTCTCCATCTCACACACACCTTCCGGCCTGGCTTCTACCTCTCCCTTGGCACCCTCGGTCATCTCCCCATCCCACCCACCACCCCCCTTTTTAAATACCCACACACGCAGACCATGGGGGCTTCTTAAGGTTTCCCGCGTTGTTGTTTTTAATTCTGTTTTTTTTTCTCATTCCCTCTCTGCCTAGAAGGGTGTGTGCCCTTGTCCCGGTTTATATCCACCCCAGCGAAGGAAGGAAAAGGAAAAAAGGAGGGCAAAAAAAGGGGAGGAGGACAGAGATGTCACAGCAGCCGCCGGTGTATGAAGTGTTCTTTACGGGCAAGGACGACCCTCGGGACGGCTGCATCGTCATAGGGGAGGACACGAAGCCAATCTTCTACCGCTTCGAGACGCCACCTTCTCATGTCGGGAACCCAAGAACGACCGTGAGTCTCTTTTGTTTCTTTTCGTCCATCGCTGGCCCTTGATTTAATTTACCCTTTGTTGGACAACCATCCCACCATCCCCCCTCCCTTCCGCACACACAAAAGGTCTATCGGAATGCAGGAGAGATCGTCGCCTGTATGGACTGGACCGCCGTGGGCTATCAGCTCGGACTCCTCACGATCGCCAACCGTCAATCACCCATGACCCGGTTCGTGATGCATGGATCGACCGTCAAGTACGTCCTGGTTTTAGACTTTTTCGGTCTCATCTCTCCCCACACACCCACTTCCCACCCACACGCACGTACGAATCCCCTTTCTGCCAAGCTAGAATCCCTGATCGGCACGCAGTGGGGCTTTCCCCCCCCCCTTCTTCCCTTCTTCTCATCGTCCGCTCTCCCCCGCCCGTCCCTTCGCGCTTCCGTGCTCAATATATCCTTAAACAGCTCTCGAGTTTTCTTGGCTGCCGACGGTCGTCAATTTGAATGGAGAAGATGCCCCGACGATCCCCATTCATACGATGCAAGTCTCTTCTTCTTCCCTCCTCCCGTCACCCCCGTCCTTGTGCTGATCGGAGCCCCCTTCGTGCCGTGTACAGCTCTTCACCGTGAACGGTAACCAAAGAATCGCAACCTACCGACGCTGCCTCCAGAACACGCCGATAGGACCCTCCTACGCATTCATGTCCTATCTATTCGATAACGAACACCTTCTCCTCGAGTCTCTCATCGCCCTTTGTCTAAACAAATGGTTGGATCACCCCATGCACACAATCCAAGGCCCATAGAACACACAACGCACAGCAGCGAACACACGAAGAGGGGGGGAACGAAACCCCCGAACGGCCTCGACAACAAATCTGTTACCACTCCAAGCACCTACTTTTCCCAATTGTTTTCTATCTACTAGTTTTCCCTCTGCCCTATCGTTTCTTTCTTTTGGCCCCGTGGTCCCGTATATTCCGTCATCTCTTTGCGATCACGGCTGTCCAAAGTGTTTTGTATATCACATTAGATATTCATATATCATTATGCAAGCGAACTACCCCATCAAAGTAAGCTCAAAGCAGCCATTACACGGTTAATAAAGGTGCGTCCTTATTACACTATGCATAGAAGAAGGAAAAACATCCTTAGGCGATGAGACGGAATGAGACAGAGGCTGAGACTGAGAGGAGAGGAAAGAGAAGTGCAAAAAAGAGTGAACAGGTTTGGGGGTCCGCAGAGCAAGATCGATGGATTGATGAAGGAACCAGGTGAGCAGCGAGATACAGGCAAGGAACGACGGGAGGAGGAAATCCACAAGAGAAGTAGAAAGGAGGGAAAAGAAAAAGAAAATCAATTCATGGAACCCAACAACTGTTCGAGGCGCTCCTCGACTGTCCATTGCATCTCGGACGACGACCCGGCACTCTGCGAAGTCGCGTGTGACTGTGGCCGCTGCGGAAGAATATTGAAGGACCCTGAATCCATACCCTTGGACAGAGATTCTATCAGACGTCCAATCTGTGCGGAACTGCTGAAGAACACCTGTAGGAAAATCCAAGTCACCGTCTGTCAGATCAATCCTCACGGATGTACAAAATGGGTAGTCGCCGCACCTTGGTCTCGGGCCGGTTCACCATCCCCTGTTTTTTCGAGGACATGAACGAGTTCATGCTTCCTTTTGACCCCGATCGGACGTGTTCCTTGAAATGCAGCTGAACCCCGTCGTTTGGTCCGTCCCGAAGTGAATACTCGGAAGCGAAACTTGCCCGATCTCCGTAGAAGGACTCGTTGTCGTCGCCCCGGAGACCGTTGACGATCGACCTATTCGCATTGTATGCGCGTGAATATCGAACGTGTCTTGGGACACATAATCAGGTACGAACCAAACGGTTTCGCCGTTGGCAAGCTCGATTACCTCAATGGCCGGACCGGATTCCAGGGGATACGTCCCATCCACGTCGTCTCTCTGATGAGCAACGCTCGGAGCCCTGCTTTCTTCAGCATACATCTCATACCTTAATAGAATTCGTGTCAGTCTCATCCCCGATCAGGTCACACGAGTTGTAAAGAGGGGCTCACAGAGAATCATAGGCTGAATTAACCTTATCATGAGCGCCAGGGACTTCTAAATTGTTAGAAGAGCTCGTGCTGGGCAGAGGGTTAGCCAAAACATCCGTCGAGAACCTCTTCCCGCTCACGCCTGGACCGTTCTTTGGTGGCGGCGGGGTCGGAGCACGGTCCTGGATAGAATGGGTCGACGCGGCGCTAGCAGATCGACGTCGCTTAGTCGAGCCCTTTCGCAACAGGTTCTGGAGCTCGGGCGGAACGCCCTTTGTCTCCGAGGGGACAATGATCGTTCGTCGCACGATTGTATTGCGAGGGTTGGGCTTCTCTTCAGGCTGCGGAGGTAACTGGTGGGCCTGCGTCTGTGGTTGTGGGGTGTCCTGTTTTGGTTGTTGGGGACGAGGTCTCGCGGACCCCTCGTCTACTCTTCGAATAGAATTCGAGTGTTTCTTGATGGACAGCTTCCTAATCACCGGGCCGGCAACCTTCGACGAAACCCTCTGCAGGCCCTCCAAACTTGACCTCCCCTCAGAAAACGATGGTCTGGATGAGGGTGGCCCCTCCTCCTGCAACATGTCGATCGGCTTGCTCTTTCTGCTCGGAATCAGCGACGTCCTTGCCATAGCCCTGGACCAAGTAGAGGATTTCGAAACGTTGGATGGGGATCGAGCGACCAAGTTATTCAACGCCGCAGAGTCCAGTTTTAGCTGACTCGCCGCATCCCACAGTTGCCTCAAGGCGACCTGGTCTTCGTCTTCCTCCTCCATCTCTGGTTCTGATGCTGTAGCCTTATTTGCAGACATGGTCGCCAGCTTCTGGTTCAGGTCGTCCGACCGCTGCTTCACCTTGATCGAACCCGATCTCCTGCCAGTGAATGACAACCTCGTAGGTGAAGCAGGTTGGGAATGATTGGGTGGTACATGGAGAGAGCTTGTATTCGTGCCAGGAGATCCCGGGGTTAACATCGAGCCATTTGCGTTCTTGGTAGTGAGAAGGTTGCTGTCTCCCCCCTTGTCCTTGTTCTTCCTGAACCTTGCCATGAACCCCTTCAAACCCGGTCCGGGACTCGAAGGAGTGGGTGCCGGAGGAGCTTGCGATTCCACCGTGACCGTCGTAGCAGATACAACAGAAAACGATCCACTATGTTCCGTACTCGAAATCGAAGCGTCTCCGGACTGAACGAGAGGATAATGAGGGAGATTCGGTGAAGTCGCAGGAGAAATTGATATGGACGGTCTGAGATCCGCAGGGAAGGGCGAAACTTCTTCTCCTGTCGGCAAGGGTTTGGCTTTAAGCGACCCTCTTAACTTCTTGAACCTCTGTCCAAGCTTCAGCGTCCCTGACGAGTTTGACCCAGGTCCAGAGTTAGGAGGATCGATTGGGGTAGTTGGCTGTAATGCAATTGTATCCACGCTCATGGACGCAGATAACAGCGTCGGGCTCGAAATTTGGTCCCTATCAACTTTCCTCTTCGTCGCGGGGGGTATAGGAGGGCCTAATCCATCGGGGAACTTGGGATTGGAAGGACTCTTTCGGAGGGCCGTCGTAGCAGCCTCGATCTTGGCCAGAACCTGTTTCGCGAGCTCATCATCGTCAGGTATGGTCAAGTTTGGTGAGCTGAGTTGACCCATGAACAGCCTTGCACCGGGCGTCTCGGGGGTTCGGGGTAAGTGAGGAGTGGAGGTAGTGCTCGTCAGGGTTCCTTCACCCGAAACCGAACGCGAGATGTTGAGCGGCGATGTGGTGGGGATGTGTAAAACGGGGGTAGTAGGACCATCCACGTGGTCTTGTGGGCCAAACAGCGCATCAGCCAGATCTCTGTTTCGTCTCGTGGGACTATCCAAAAATACCGAGACCGCAGGGGATTCGAGAATGTCTTGACCCTGGGACTGCATTGAAGACTGCGGAGTAAGTAGACCAGGGACCATCCGAGGCGACTCAATGGCGTTGATGACCGAATTAAGAAGGGCATTCGCCTTTGCGTTCTGAGGCTGGGTCTGGACAGGTTGCGCCTTTGTCTCAACGATGGTCATAGTCGTGGTAGTCGTGGTAGTTGTGGAACCAGCAGCTGTAACGGACGACAGCACGTTCACCGCAGAAGGAGATGCGGACCTGGTGTGCGCTGGTGAAGGACTTGCAACCTTCGAAGTACATTTTTAGTTAGCCTCACCGCTAATGAAAGAAACGTGGACAAAGTGCTCACCCTGCCGTTCGTCGTCGCCCCGTTCGTGTAGAACGACTGCGAAGTGGATGGCCGCCTCTTCTTCATCACGCTACCGGCCTTGTCTCTATCTCCTCTGTCTCCTCTCGACTGAATCGCATCAAGTAGCCTCTCTTGGATCGCGGCAAAGTCATCCTT
>Ga0307513_10010715_pt1 | contig 11464 bp, 18 predicted proteins | sample 15_EM_MG_FD_202174 | JGI IMG/M metagenome (GOLD analysis project Ga0307513, IMG submission 202174) | Populus trichocarpa ectomycorrhiza microbial communities from riparian zone in the Pacific Northwest, United States - 15_EM | ecosystem: Host-associated > Plants > Roots > Unclassified | place... | reverse complement strand
AAAGAGTCCGGATGAGAGAATCAAGCCTCCGCTATGTGTGAGAATCCTACATCTTGATACTGTATATACTAGAAGATATAGAAGCGACTTTCTTGAAACCCAGATCATTAGTTCACCAGACCAATGATGCGTGAGATGTGAGACGTGAAAGGTGAGATGTGAAAAAAAAAAGGTGCTGCCGCCCCAGACGCCGGCCGACGTCTGAGGAAGCACCGAATTAATTGAAGTTGTGATAGCGGGGATGAGGGGCGGGATACATCAGGACGCGGAGAAGAGGCGAGGAGGACGAGATCGAGAGTCTGGGGCAGTCTAGACGTCGGGAGGATGTGACGTTGCCTCAGGACGCAAGGAACGTTGGAACGCAAGTCAGGACGCACAGGACGCAGGGGGCGCAGAAAATACGTCGCTTGCATCAGGACGCAACGCCGACGGATCAGACGCAGGATCCGTTTTTGCTGATGGCGCAGACTGATAAGTTGGCCATTGGAGCCAAAAGGTATGATAGCAAGTTTTCAGGGACTACTATTGTTCGCACTCAGGTGAAGTTGACAGAATTGTGGACAGGGTATTCTGTTATTATAGACTTAGCATGTATTCCGTGATTGCGCAGACGCGGAATAAAAATATCACGGCATTTTCGCCGCTATTAGAGATAACAAGCACGGGGAAGAGATCTTATCAATATAATAACTTTTGAGCTTATCATTACCAATACTTGGACGATCTATCCCAAAGTATACCCTTATATCTAGCTTACATTCCTTGTGTCCACTTAGCGAGTTCTCCGATATAAAGTGATTCATGTCTTTAGCTGTCTGAATACCTCACCCCGAAGCGACAACCTACCTGCACATTGATAGTTCTCATCGTTCCCGAGACGAATGTTTCGCAGAGACACGCATACTCCCAAATCCGAAAAACGTTTCGAACCAAGACCTTTGAGAACCATCTCCATAGACCAAATCCTCAGGTCTAGAGAAATACCTGACTTAGGGACACAAGAGCCCTACCACGAATCATATTTCTGGTGGATAAATCTAGAAAATAACGTTACAAGTCAAGATATCCCCACACTATATCGATACCAGTACGGCGAAAACTTGATCTACCACTCCCCCTCGGAGATATCAAACTCCATTTGGTATACGCAGTACCCATAGAACGAAGGAAACTGCAGTCAGAGGTTCGGGATACCCGCGGTGTGGGGAGGAAACAAAAGATAAGTTTCCATTGAAGAAGTTGAAGAGATGAGTCCTAACCCCAAAGAGCCAGAAGCCATGGAATGGCAGCAACAAGGCGAAGAAGGGGGAGACGAGTTGTCCCGGACGTCGGCCTCTAGTAAGGAGACAACCGTCACCCCTCTGTCCAGGGCGCACTCAGCAGACCTGGCACCATGCTTCCCGGCATCAGCAATTGGCTCTCTAGCAACATATCGGAAGGCGAGACGGGAATATGGTCGCCAAACCTCCGAACCCGCGATCGACCCCATCATGCACATTCGGATTGAACGCCTAGACAGGATTCTTGGAGGCGTTGATCCTAAGCCCACCGAAAGCCAGGATGAGCAACATCTTGCTTTCAACTCCCCACCAACCCATGTCCTAGTAATAGCCCAGGAACTGGTAAAAGTCAACACGCAGTTAAAATCAGGGGCCCAGATAGTAGGCCGCAAGGTCACTAGCATCGACGTGCAGGTAAAAATCTTGGACCTTGAGTCTCAGAAAGTCTAAGAAGGTTTCGCAGCCCAAGTGGCTGAAAGACGAGGAGAGACAGATAACAGACAGGTGAGACATGAGGCGGTCACATCCCAACTCCACGAGAGAGTGTAAGGAACCGAAGCGCAGTCCATGCATTGGGAGCTCAGGTTGGACCAAGAGATCGTGCGATTAAACGAGCAGCACAACAGGAAACTCGAAAATCATGAGATAAGTCTTAATCTCATGACACAAGAGCTGCGACACCAGAAGGAGGCTCAACAGGTCCGAGATGGTGACATCTCATAGCTTAAAGCCATGGTGGAGACATTGATGGGGCAGGGGAAAGGAAAGAGGAAGGCGTCAGATCGGATGCCCGAGGCATCAGGGGCTGGCGGAAACCCACCACCACCACAAAGACAAGAGGCAGCTGGGGCACCCGGAGGAGGCAATGCGGATGGTGAAGGAGAAGGATCCGGAAGGAAGCCAGATGACGGCAGGAAAGGAAGACACAAGAGAGACCCGCACCTCAGCCAGAAGACGATGATGACAAGGGAGACAATGAAGAATTCGCAACCTTGTTGAGCATGAGGGCCGACGCAATGGGACAACGCACAAGAGTCGCTGGGGAGCCCTCTGCCCAGTTTTGGAATGAGAAACATGAAGATATACGCATGTGGTTGTTAACATGCATGGATTTTGTCGGAAGAAACAGTTGGCTGTGGGAAGACGAAGCGCAACAAATCCCATACGCCCTAAGCCGGATGGAGGGGAAAGAGGTTATGCCGTTTGCGCTAACCGAGTCGAGACAAATGACAGGAGACTTAGATTATACTAAGCAAGCGGGATACGAGTTCTTGCAGGTTTTCACAGAACAAGCATTGCGATGCTTCGGCCCTACCCACCAAGCAGAAAAAGCCCTTCGAGAAATAGGCTTTGTCAAATATTCTGGTGATATTGCTAAGTTCTTGCGAGAAATGGAGAACCTAAATATCAATGCAAGAGTCACAGGGATGGCCTCGAGAAAAGTGATTGAAGCCGCAATTCCGGGGAATGCACTACGACAGCTCTCTAATAGAGAATATGTGGACAATGGGGAATGGTTGGAAGCAGTCAAGACCATCACCCGAGCTGAAGAAGATTTCCAAGAAAGAAAGAGTCTTCAGGGAGGTGGTCCCTCAGGTAACACAAGGGGCGAAAAAAGGAAATTCAAGGATTCAAAGCCAATGGCGACCGCAAAGCGTGTAAAAAGGCAGTACTCGGCTAAAGAGACGGCGGACTACAAGGCGAAGAAGGCGGGGGAAAGAATGATGAACAAGCAAGGGTTGATGGCACCGGTGGGGGAGGTTAAATGTACCGTGTGGGCAGAAGCCCACAAGGGGGTCGATCAAAAGGTTGTCGACAAACGGAAATCGGACAACCAATGCACGGGGTGCTGGATCAAAAATCATCCTTGGAAATACTGTCGAAAGCTGGTACAAGAATCGGCTGTATATTGAGGACCAGCAAAGCCCAGACGACAGACCACGTTCGCACCAGAACCACGCACTCAGGTCGCCACGGTGGCCGTAGATGGCCAGGGAGAGACCTTATGACGAGCGGCACAAAGGCCGCCTGCATGGGCCTTTGGGGATGACGAGATTTTGTAAGAAGTCATCCAGGTACCTGCAACTACGGTGACTGGGTAGTGAGGTTGCCGCCTCGATTCAAAAAGAATGCGGCGTAGGCGGAGATGCCATCCCACCGCAAGGCTACCAAACCAAAAAACGATCGCGTTTGCCATTTTACAGGAAACATGGGTAGTGCGTGCTCACCACGGGAACCATAAAAAGGCCGAAGCGAAGAAAGTGGTTGACGAGACTAAATGGGAAAGAGAAGACAACCATAGGTCAAAACACGGCTTGAGTTGCAGGACACGTGAAGGGGATCAAAATCCGGGGTAATCTGACTTTCTCTCCGGGTACAATAGCTAGGTGAATAGAAATCAGGGGCGCCTCTATCCTGCACAATGTTCATGTTATGACGAATGGGGTCACAGGAGGTTCCTCCGAGGCAGTTGTACCAACTCGAAGGTAAAGGTAAGGTGGATTCCTCGAAGAAGACAGCCTTACATGGGGGATAAGTCGACAATAAAGGGCGACACACCCTAGTCGCCAACTCGAGGGGTACTCTAGTGAACCACCACTCCACTAATATAAGAACTCCTCGGCAGGAGGTAAAGACCGCTAGTAGTGCGCTGCCCGATATTGAACAATTAGACACTTATTATAAAGGTTTGTCTGAAGAGGCATCAAGAGCCAAAACTGCGCAGGTGTGGTAACTAACCCCCACTTTACATAAATATGCTAGAAACGATGAAGAGACTTCATCAACAACTGGGCAAAACCTCAAGACCAATTAAGAAACCTGACCGTTATGCCTGCCCTGAGGGGAAGGCATTAATTGAAATTCAGGGACAAAGACACAATACATGTCCTTCTAAATTCTGGTTCAAACATCTTTCTCATGAACAAGGACACCGCACGATGACTTAAAATCCCGACTGAAGCTAGGGAGTCACCGGTAAAAATCACAACCTTCGATGGCGAGAAGGTGCCTACTCGGGGGACTTTCTACACACATCCCGTTCTGTTAGAAATGGGTACCAACGGTCACCAAAGCATGATATTCTGCGAAATTGCCAACGCAGGAAAATATGATTTAATCATACTGTTCGGGTGGTGGCATGGTGAGCACCGCCTAAAAAATATATCGAACCCAAAGAAATAAGTTTTCGGGGATAGAAAATGCCAGGCTCATATCGGAGATGAACCAGTGGCAGAGTTGTTCCAGTGGGATGAGACTGTGGCTTACGATGAGGAAGCACAGTATGTAGGAAGGATGAGTTGAGAGGACGAAGGAGGAGTAGAATTGGAAAACCTGCGCAGACCATAGTGGCAGTATAAGGATCATTTTGCAGAGAAGAAAGCGGAGATGTTGGCACCTTGAAGAACCTTCGATCACGCCATCAACCTTAAAGAAGGCGCAGAACCCCCATCGGGCCCGATTTACCCAATGTTGGCACACCAGCTGAATGAGCTGGACAAATACATTAAGAAAATGTTGGCTAAGGGAAAAATAGTTAATAGTGAATCCCCCTACGGGGCCCAAATTCTCTTGGTTCCAAAACCTGATGGAAGTCTACAACTATGGGTAGACTATAGGAATCTCAACAAGCTGACAATCCTAAATAAATACACCCTGCTACTCATGGAGGAACTCCGAGACTGCGTTGCCGGAGCTAAAGTGTTCACGAAGCTTGACTTAAATGACGGATATCATCTTATTCGGATGAGAAAAGGGGATGAATACAAAACGGCCATGGGTACAAGATACTGACAGTACGAATACAAGGTCAGGCCTTTCAGGCTCGTAAAAGCTCCTGCCACCTTTCAGACAATGATGAACAAAATTCTAAGAGAGTTCTTAGACCACGGAGTAGTTGTCTATCTACATGATATCCTGATATACTCCAGAAATATGGAAGACAATATCAAGCTGGTTCAACAAGTCCTAGAGCGACTCGAACAACATGACCTAGCGGTCTTGTTGAAAAAATGGATGCTTTGCCAGAAAGCGGTTGAATTCCTAGGATACATTGTCAAGACAAGCGAAGTCACCATGAGTGATAGAAAAGTGAAAAGCATGCAAAACTGGGTTCACCCGAGATTGGTTAAAGAAGTCCAAATTTTGATTGGTTTTGCAAACTTCTATCCACGGGTAATTAAAGACTTCTTGAAAGTTTGCAAACCGATAACTGAGACGCTAAAGGGAAACCCAAAGGCATTTCACTAGGGTAAGGAGCAGCAGGAGGCATTTGATGAGTAGAAGAAAAGGTTGATGATGGCACCAATTGTATCGCATCTCTACCCAGGAAGGAAGAAGGTGGTCAAGAAAGGCGCAAGTGAATTTGCGCTCTGATGAGTATGGTCTCATTACCAAGAGAGACGGCCTCACCCGGTAGCGTTCTATTCTCGGAAGTTGAATAGTGCCGAAAGAAATTACGAGATACACGAAAAGGAGTTACTTGCAATAAGGGAAGCATTCAGGGAATGGAAGCATTACCTGACTGGCGAGGAAGATCTGGTGACGGTATACACCGACCACCAAAAGCTACAGTCCGTTTTAACCAAAAAGATCAGGAACTAGCGACAAATTTGATGGGCCTAGGAGTTAACGGACTATAACTTCCAGATAGGCTACCGACCGGGAAGCAGAGGCGGCAAGCCAGATGTATTAGGCAGACGGCCGGAATACCGTCCTGAAGAGGGAGCTTGTCATTGCGAACAGTCAATTTTGAAATCTGAACATTTTCAAATTTCAATAATTCATCAAAAACAAAGCGCAGAGAGAGCCCTCATCCCAGAAAAACGTGAGTCGACAAACCTGATGGTAATGAAACCCTCAGGCACTGCGTTAATTCGGACCTAGGGGTCACAATTCGCGGCCGGACATGAGATCTGCGCCCTGACTGACCGGCTCGTACCAGCCAAAGGACAGGGAGGAGTAGAAACAGGTATTGCGATAGGACTGCTGGAGGGAAGCCACGGAAGGCTAGCCGCAAGAAGTGGTATGGCTAGCAAGATGGGAATAGCAGTGGGCGGTGGTGTAATAGATGCAGATTACACTGGAGAAGTCAAGGTCATACTCGGATATCATGGACAAGCGGACCGCTCATATAAAGCGGGAGATCGGATAGTGCAACTCATAGTTGAGAAAATTGCTGAAGCCGACGCCATGGAACTAGATGATCTAGGAACAACTGAGAGTGGAGAAAAGGGCTTTGGGACAAGCGACCTAAGCCCCAAGCGATCAATCACGCCTAATGCAGAGGGAATAAAGATATGCTTCCTTCAAGCAGAAAGAAGCGATAATGAATTCTTTAGCGCAACCGATATTGGTTATCATCCACGGTTAATGAGAGAAAGATAAATGTTATCCAGCGCTCATGTCAACGCAGCCTTTACACACATGATGAATGATGCGTTGCTTGACAAGATAAAAGTGGCTGGAAAGGAGGATGAAAAGTGGCAAGAATGAGGCCGTGAACTGGTAAGGCTAAGAGAGAGTGGAAAGAAGATGCCGGACGAATGGAAGGAGAAAGACGGGTTACTCTATTACAAAAATCGATTGTACATCCCGGAAGACGAAGCCCTACAAATGGAGATAGCCCAAGGCTGTCACGACTCCTTAGTCGCAGGGCAGTTCGGCCAGAAGACTATCGAGATAGTAATGAGGGATCTTTATGGGAGAGGGCTCGCGGAATGCATTTGTGACTATGTACGATCCTGTGCCGAATGCCAACACAGTAAATCCACATGGCATGCGAAATATGGACTACTTCAACCTTTTGGAAGTACCCTTTGCCCCCTGGACCCCCATATCGCCAGCCTTCATTACCTGGTTACCAGAATCCCAGGGTAAAACACCGATAATGGTGTTCATTAGACCAATTCACAAAAATGGAAGACTTTATTGCCCTCCACCAAAACACGACGGCAAAAGACGTTGCGTAGACCTTCCTTCGGGAAGGTGAGAAACTTGACGCATTGCCGACAGAGATCATATCGGAAATGGACACGATGTTTGCCTGCAAATTTTGGGAGTCCTTGTGCAAAATGGTAGCAGTCAAAGGACGCATGTCAAGGGCTGACCACCCTCAAAGTGACAGACAAACCGAAAGAACCAACCAAGTACGGGAAGGTTACTTACGAATGTTTGTCAACTATGATCAGAATGACTGGTACTAACTGTTGCCGTTAGCAGAACATGCGTACAATAACTCAGGGACAAACGCTCATACAATAAGCCCCTCCTTTGTGAACTACGGCTTTTACCCACAAACTGAATGGATGAAAGAGAGAGAAGCTCATAACCCCGGGGCGGCAATGTATCCCCACTGGATGCAGGACATATATCAACAAGCAAAACAGATCCTAGAAAACACGCGGGAATCCATGGAGAAATATTATGACTGCAAGGTGACAAAGCAACCTGACATCGAGGTCGGCGACTTGGTAATCTTGAATTCCAAAAGCATCTGTATCAAGGGACTGTCGAAGAAGTTGAGTCCTAAGCTGTATGGCCCCTTCAAAGTTCTAGAAAAGAAAGCAAGTCGGGCATCCAAGCCGGAAATATCCCCATGGTGGAAAGTTCCTCAGGTGTTTCATGTTTCCCTGTTGGAACCCTATCGATCCTCGAACAGACCAGAAGGCGAACAACCACCATGAGATCTCGAAGACATTGGGGGAGATGTAGAGTGGGAGGTAGAAAGGACCGCCAAGAGTGAGATGATATCTCACAAGTGAAGGGTTCGAGCAAGGAATAAAGCGATGAAAGAGCAACCGTATTTCGTGAAAGGCAAAGGCGGAGTGGAGGATGAAAATACTAGGGAGCACCCAGAAAGGATGAAGAACGCGGAGGAAGATGTGGAAAGGTTTCATTGAAAAGGGTGGGAGATGCCGGGTCCGGGAGAGGTTGACTAACATATGAAAGGTTTTCCATTGGTGGCCAAGCAAACGCTGGTGGTTTTCACTCCTACTATGTGGAGCGCAAGAGGGAAGTTAGATTGTATAATAGATATAGAGTAATCGGGAGGAACACTTCGAAGAGGGGACCTCGTGTTAGGCGCACGGACTCCCCATAAGAAATCCTAGGGCAAGGTTACCCTGCCTTGACACGCATGAGCTTGGAAGGAAAAAGATAACACCCCCCTCCAGCCCCGGCGTTGGGACGGCGCGTCATCACGAGGCGGGTAGCTAGTGGCGTCCCAACACCAATGACGACGATCGTTGGAACACAGGTGATAAGACCGTATACGTCGCAGCCATCGGTCCGACTGTATTCCGTTCACAGGATAGACGAGGGCAGACCCCCGGTCACCTGATGCAGGTCGAAACAGGTGAATCGGATGACGGCGCATAAGGTTACAGACACTTGATGACCCACAGTCAGAAGGCTCGGTCAAAGGTAACGGGACGCTTCGCACGAAAGTTAGTCCTCTCATACCTACAAAGACGCTTAGGGTAAGAACGAGGTAACTATGCCCAGTAAGTGGATTGGGTGGATCTACAAAGGACGTGGTGGCACAGGATGGAGTCCGAGGGAAAAGGCCCACAGGCGCGATGCCCACGAACTGTCATGTAATGTGAGAAGACTAGAATACGACATGTGGTCGCATGCCAAATTCTCAACAGAACCAAGAAAAGAAGACGGGCCATCTTGTGTATGGCGAGTTAAAACTACCCCCAGTGACCACCGGGGCAAGACAATTTGTAACCATTGTGTCCTGAGATAAATGGTTAAGCTACACTTGTCGTGGCCTGCACACCAGCAGGAATAACGGAAGCGCAGACCGATAAGTTAGCCATGGGAGAAAAAAGATGTGATAGCGAGTATTCAGGGTCTACGAGTGTTCGCACTCAGGTGAAGTTCACAGAATTGTGGACGCAGTACTTAGTTAGCATAGAGTTGGCATGTATACCGCGATTACTGCGACGAGGAATATAAATATCCAAGCATCTTCGCTGCTACTAGAGATAACCAGGACGGAGAAGAGATCTTATCAATATAATAAGTTTTTATCTTATCGTTAGCAATACTTGGACGATCGATCCCAACGAGTACCCTTATATCTTGCTTACATTACTGATCTCTTCTTAGCGAGTTCTCTGATATAAAGCTATCCAGGTCTTCGCTATCGGAATACCTCACCCCGAAGCTACCATTTCACAGTATGACCTGGATCTCTTCTGTGTAATCTGCGGCTATTCCACCACAGCCCACTGCTATTCCCATCCTGCTAGCCATACCACTCGTTGCAACCAGCCTTCCATAGATTCCTTCCGGCCGTCCTATCTCAATACCCGTTTCAACCATTGTCTGTTTCTTGACTGGTAGCAGCCCGACTGTCAGGTCCTAGATGTCATGACCAGCCCCGAATTGTGATCCCTTTGTCGGAATTATTGCCTTGCCCGAGACTCTCATTATTCTCGGGCTTGTTGACTCCCGTTTTGCCAGGGTGAGGGCTGTCCCTGCACTCTGTTTTTGATGAATTGCTTAAATTTGGCAATCTTCAGTTTTCAAAATTGACTGTTCGCTCTGGCGAGCTCTCTCCTCAGGATGGTACTCCGGCTGTCTGCTTAATGCGTCTGGCCTGCCGCCCCTGCTTCGCGCTCTTTAGACTATCTTGAAGTTATGGTTCTTTAATTCTTGGGCCCATCGAATTTGCCGTGGCTTACAGGTCTTTTTGGTCAAAAAGGACAGTAGGTTATGATTGTCGGTGTATACCCTCACCGGTTCTTCTTCACCCACAAAGTATCACTTACATTCCCTGAAGGCTTCCATTATCGCGAGTAAATCCTTATTGTGGATGTCATAATTTCTTTTAGTGCTATTCAACTTGCGAGAATGAAATGCTACCGGGTGAAGCCGTCTTCCTTGGTATTGAGACAATACGCATCTGAGCACAAAATGACTCATGTCTGTCTCTACTACCCTCTTCCTTCCTGGGTAAAAATGCCATAATATTGGTGCCATTGTGAAGCGTCGCTCCGGCTCCTCAAATGCCACCTCCTGCTCCCTTCCCCACTGAAAATCTTTTGGGTTTCCCTTTAGCATCTTAGTTATTGGCTTACGAACTCGTGAGAAATCTTTAATGAATTGTCGACAAAGGTTTGCAAATCCAATGAAGATTTGGACTCCTTTAACCGATCTTGGGTGGGCCCAATTTTGCACACTTTTCACTTTCCTATCACTCATGGTGACTCCACTTGTCTTGACAATGTATACTAGGAATTCAAGCTCTTCCTGGTGAAACACCAACTTGTTGAATGATACTGCTAGGTCATGTTGTGCGAGTTGGTCCAGGACATCTTGGACCAGGTTGATATTGGCTTCCATATTTTCGGAATATATGAGGATGTCTTCTAGATAAACGACCACTCTACGCTTCTCGGAAACTTCCTACCCCCCCCTACATTTCACATACTTTCGAAACTTTGCCCCGCTTTGCGTCCGCATCAAACCCATCGCCTACATTTTCTCAAGCCCTGCCACTGCCTGTATGGCAAACCCTCACCAACTCCCCCCTGGCAACACTGCCTTTGGCAGGTTATTTGGCTGGTGCCTCTCCTGTGCCAACGCGCTCGTCTACCCCTGCCGTTGACTACCCTCAAGCCTTCATGGCAGAACAACTGGCCCTCGCCCGGTCTTCCCTGCGCGTCAACCCCCGCGACCTCCCCGACCTTTACCAGGACATCTTGTCCAGGCTCATCCGGTCAGAAACAGCGACTCTCACCCTCCTTTCCCAGCTCGTAAGAGGGCTGGTAGCCGTCTGACATGAACTTTCCAGGGTCACCCAGAAGCTGACATCCCTCGCTGAAGAAAACGAGGCATTGAAGCAGGAGCTCCACTACCTCTCCTCACAAATTGCAAACCTCCCGCTCCCCCAGTCTCCGCCCCCCAACTAGGACCTCGCCATCCTCCAATCAGCGATTAGGGACCTGTCACATCGGGTGAGAGCCCCTGTACCCCCTCTCCCCCAGGCACCGGCCCCCACGCCCCCCTCCCACTAGGCAAGGGAAAGAAATGGCCCGAGCACCTCCCTCCCCTCCCCCCAACCCAGATGAGGATCCTAAATACCTCATCCGTTACTACAACACAAATCTTGGCAGGGCTTTCTTTCACCCGGAGCGCTACGCACAGATCTTCCCCCACACCAGCGAAGCCGG
>Ga0307513_10010714_pt1 | contig 11465 bp, 16 predicted proteins | sample 15_EM_MG_FD_202174 | JGI IMG/M metagenome (GOLD analysis project Ga0307513, IMG submission 202174) | Populus trichocarpa ectomycorrhiza microbial communities from riparian zone in the Pacific Northwest, United States - 15_EM | ecosystem: Host-associated > Plants > Roots > Unclassified | place... | reverse complement strand
TGTGCGATCTAATTGGCGTACCATTGAAACGACGGGGGTTGGCCACGAAACCGAGGCAATGACGGATATCGCTCAGTACTAAGTCCATACTGGAACGAACCGTCGAAATGATTATTACCCTTCGTTCCTAAAACAAACTCAGGGTTGTTCGGTATATCAGTTCCTTTCTAGACGTACCTGTCCTTGGAACTCCTCCACACTCCCAACCTTGACGCTTTTAACCCCAACTTTGTGGAGCAAAGTTCTGACCTTCCCTGCTTGAGCATGATAAGGCGTAATGACGCCGATGTCTTCATCCCCTGTTGCAAATATTCAACAAAGGCGTTCCAATGATCGGGAGTATTAACATACTTAGCGCGAGCCTCGTATCTTCCTTCAACCTCTGGACATAGGCTTTCACCTCACTCGCCTCCAACACATTGAAAAATGACGGCGAGCTTGCTTCCCGCTCGTCCTTTCCTTGCATTGCATGAAAGATAATTGGGACACCCGGCATGGGCAGTTCACTCCACCGTAGGCACGACTGTGTAATCATTGGGTCGGCGCAGGTTTGGAGTTCTCCCTTGTAGAATTTCTCGTTGGGGTAACAGAGGATACTTCTATGCGACCGGAAGTTCTTGAGCAGCTTGACAACACTGTATGCAATTCAATATGACGTGGTAGGGAGGCAAGGTTGTCACATACGTGATGCCGCTCATTTGAGACTCGTCGTACGTCTGCGTCTCGCAAAGTCGGTCCAGATAGCTGACGCCGAGCTTCAAGGTAAGCGCGAGGTCCGACCTCACGATGGGCCCCAACTGCTTAGGGTCACCACTGAGGATAATATTCGTCCGCCCGTCCGACATGGTCTTGATGGGAATCATGGCCTCAGGCTCCGTGGCTTGACCAGCTTCATCGACAAAAATATGTGTAAAATGACCTCGAGGCACCCCGATGTTGTACGGAATACAGGCAGATATGCATGTCGAAATGACGACCCGGAACGTCATCAGTTCTGTTTTGGCTGGAATACAGAACGTCCCGTGGTCATTCTTGCGGCTTAATGGACCCAAAACCTTCGGGAGCGTCGATTGCGATCGACTTGGCGCATTCATCCGGAAGAGCTGCTTGGGCCCTAGAACCGCTAGGCGCTCCGCGATCAGGTCCGTGGCGGAATTACTTGGGGCACAGGCGAGGATGCGGGCTCCAGGGTCCTTTAGCAGGATCTGACGAATGGCCTCGATTATAGTGACAGTCTTCCCTGTACCTGGTCTTCAGGAAATCAGTTGTCTGCACTCCGTAAGAAGAAAAGTATGACTTACGGCCCGAACACAACGAACGGTGGGCTTCCAGGTTCCAAATTACGGATGGCCGTGACTGCGAGTTTCTGCATTTCATTGTCTCCAAGTAGGCGGTTGATAGGGTTGAGTATTCGGATGTCATTCTCAGAGGGCTTGCGCTTTCTGATGATGTGTGCTTCGAAAGGGAAGAGGAGACGTGGAGGTGAGAACGGACAATCGAGTGCTTGGTGCATTCGGCGCACAGGGAGGCGACCGAGGCAGAAGCGTATATCGTACTTTATACCTCGATAGGAATTGAATCGCTGTGAAAATCTCAACCCCACGGAAAGCAGTTCGACCTTATGAACGTAACCGCAAAACCAGTGCTTGCTAGTTGACCCGTGCTCCCTAACGTAGACCTTATCCCCAACGATAACGGAGGGGCGTTTCTCCGCAAGCCCAGGGACGTCTAAGCTAGATGACCATCAGTTCGACAAGTCGGGGCGAATTGGGTAGGGCGCACTAGTAGAGGTTCCCCGAATCTGCCTTTAATGTAACCGCTTCTTCGTCATACCGTTGAAGATCCACCCTAAAAATCCGTGAGTGGATATACGCTCCCTCTGTGTGTCACATACGCAGCTTTGTGTTCCTCTATATGGAGCAACGTGTGAAATTGCCGTGCGTAAGTCTCGCAGATAAATTCACGAGGCATGTAGTCCCGGATGGATTTTATCTTGGCTTTCCAGTCACTCATGTTCAGTACCCGATCCAACTCGTTGGGTACGTTATATAGCTTCAGCTCCACCTCCCATTTGATGTCTGCAATAGCGGGCGGCTTGGGGCCTTCATCAATTGACCCAACAACCTCCCTTGCTTTCTTGTGCTTGGGTTTATAAGGAGCGGAAGGCTTGATGGCCTCGTAGTCCTCTCTATTCCCTACAGTGCACAGGAGAGTTCGGGTTATTGCAAATCGTTTAGAATTGGCCGAATCGTAGAAGCTAAGTTCGAGGCGGTCTTGGAAACGGCCTCTATCGGAGGAATGGAAATGAAGGGCGATTTCCTTTGCATTTCCATATACAACATCAGAGCCCCGGTAGGTGACGCTGAAGCTGAAAAGCAGGATGTTAGCCGATGATGTTGACATTGAACGCCAGCGGAAAGTCACGTACGCTGAGTCTCGACTACGAACATTACTGGCATATGAGCTTGAGAGTTTGATGGACAGAAGGAGGTACTTGGTATTTGGGATCGTGGACGTGACTGTAAGTTGAACCTCGCGGCGGACATCTGTATCAATGATACCAAAATCGACGCCGTCTTTATCTCCGTGGGATACACATATGCCATATTTATCCTTCTCTGCTTCATCTAGTGCCGCTCGGATGCTAAGATACGCCTCTTTGTTTCTGTGGCGGACGGTGCGGAAGTGAGCCTCGCGCCCGTTCCATTCCATGGTGTCACAAATGTCGCAATGGAACACGGCATTATCGTCCACAGGAAACATTTCTTCGGGCGCGTACTGTATGCCTCGTTGCGCCAATTCTTGGAGCCTGACCCTGTGCGCGCGTCCTCCCTCGTGTTGGCGGATGATGGTGGGCCCACCGAGCTGGACATTGCAGATAAGACACTTTCGCGGTGCGGTTGCATAAGTGCGAAATGCTGCCTTTTCGGCCTTTTTATGTTGATGAGTTGTGAAGTGAGCGCTGTAACGGGCTTGCGAGGTGAAGGAGCGGCCACATGTATCGCAAAAGAAATTGTGGTGTTCGTAAGGACATTCTGATTGATTAGGACATATGCCGTTGTTGAGGAAGCTGGGACACAACATGATGAGCCGGAAAACAAGTGGTGACAAAGACAAGACTTGAACCTCGCAGGCCAAGCGAAAGTCGCCGGCGCGCTAGAACCTGCCGACGACGGAAGAAGAGGTGACCAACTGGGATATCACCAACGTCCCATTGCGATGGTAGACGACAAATATATTGGCCTCGCCCTCGCAATCTCCAGCTCATTCGCAATCGGCTCCAGTTTTATCATCACAAAAAAGGTATATTATTCCCACGTGATACTCAGTGTACGATCTCTATGCTCAGTGCTTCTTCCGTGTAGGGACTCAACCAGACGTCGCGGAACAATGCAGCATTCGCGACGGACACGGCAGACAGTCATGCATACCTCCGGAATCCTGTCTGGTGGCTCGGAATGACAACAAGTACATCTTGACAATTGCTTTGAAATGACTTTTGCTGACTCTCGTCGCCGTAGTGGTCATAGGCGAGAGTGAGCCGACATCGAAATTCCCTGCACCCACATAATTGCTGAGAATCGCGCTCTAGTTGCAAATTTTGCAGCTTATGCATTCGCTCCACCAATACTTGTTACCCCTCTGGGCGCACTCAGTGTCATTATTGGGTACGTGTCCCCATCTCGTCCAGGTCAGGTACTGAACCTGGCTCACCGTAGTGCCGTTCTCGCTGCTGTATTTCTCAAGGAAGAGCTTGGGCATCTAGGTCGAATAGGGTGCTCTCTCTGTCTTATTGGCTCTCTCATCATCATCCTGCACGCTCCTGAATCCAAAGATGTGGAAACTGTCGATCAAATATTACAGTACGCAATACAACCGGGTATGCAGGCACTTGTGCAGACACAAGTTGTTGCCCTTTCCGAAAGACAGCCCCCGTCGTTAACTGTTGCCCACAGGTTTTCTCCTGTACTGCTTCACCGTCCTTGTGTTCTCGCTTGTCATGATCTACTACGTTTCTCCTCGCTATGGAAAAACAACTCCGATCGTGTACATCTCGATATGTTCCTTGGTCGGGTCGGTTTCCGTCATGGCTATTAATGGCTTTGGCATTGCTCTCAAGCTCACGTTCGCTGGAAAAAACCAGCTCACGCATCCAAGTACTTATGTCTTTGGTATTGTGGTCGCCGTTTGCATTCTCGTGCAAATGAATTACTTCAACAAGGCCCTGGCTATTTTCTCCACGAATGTGTAGGTACATTCACTGGTTCCAGATTTCTCCCTGACGAAGCTGTCTAGTGTCAACCCGATGTACTACGTCGGCTTCTCCTCCGCAGTCATCGTAGCCTCCCTCATTCTCTTCCAAGGGTTCAATACCACCGATGGGATGAACACCGCCTCGCTCCTGCTTGGGTTCATTGTCACATTCCTCGGAGTTCACCTCCTCAATCTTTCTCGCGTCCCAGAACCACCTCCACTCTCCCCCGAGAACCCCCAACATACCGCACTGGACACTGGCCTCTTCAACCCTCGAATGAGCCTATCGGGTCGAATATCTACAGACGGGTGGCCAATGTCAGCCGGTCCATATACCCCCTCTCATGCACCCAGAGGCAGCTTTAGCAGCGTTCAGCACCCCGACCACCGACACCGGTCAATTAGTTCGTATTCTGGGGAGGAAGGACTTCAACTAGAGAGACTACGAGAGGAGGAAGAGGACGAGGACGCAGACGAGACAACGACGCTCACGCACCCAAATGGTGTGGATTGGCACGGCCACACAGGCCGTCGACATGCCTCTCCACCACCTCCGTCACAGGGCGGGGATACGCGGACACCTCCAAGACCATAGAGCAAACTCGGACTCGTTTGTCTTAGCACACTGTCCTCTCCGTTGCGTCGTGTTCTTCTCCGTCATGTAAACCATAAGTATTCCATATTACGCATTTTATTCGAGATCGGACTTTATTTTTCTCCACAAGCTGTTACTCAGACACGCTCAAAGATGTACAGATATGCCAGCTTTCTGAGGTGGTTGACGCTCTCCACGTCTGCCTTGACGACTTTCTCGTCATTGAAGAGCACCCATTCTTCGCCATCCTTTCCATCGTATCGGATATGGGCCACGTAGTGCCCTGAATGAACGCTGAAACCCTTGTGGGAGATGAAGGCTTTGAGCCTGTATTGCGCCGGGAGATTGGATGATCCTCCAAGGTTGGCTTGTGGAGGTGTGGCGGTGTTGCTAGACGGAGGTGGAGCATCTTCTCCAGTATCATCTGGATGATTAAATAGCCATTCGACTGCTCGATCAGCATCGCCGTTCTGAGGTTTGGCTTTCAGTGAAACTGCAAAGCAAGTGATTACAATTACAGGCAGTCCTCACCGTTTCTCGGAGGGCTTTCTTTGACTGCGCAGGGGTAAAGCCCATATCTTGCAGCATAGCTACAAGCCCTGAATCCGGCTCAGGTGCAGATCCCTTACTGGAAAACTGTAAAGGTGCATCGATATCCGGGTCGTCCATGTGTTGGAAGAGCCAATTCATGGCGCCTTCCACGTCGCCTGGAACAGCTAGCAACGCCTTCTTGCAACGAATTTCTGGGAATCCCATTATCGTGAGTTGGCCCAGAGCTGCAGGATCGAAGGTCGGCTCTGTTGAAGCCGATGCCTCAGATTCCTCCTGCATGGCTTCCTCGTTGGGCTGTAAACCCTTCCCAAGGTATTGATCCAAGGTCAAGCTATCAGGTACAACCAGGGGTACGTCTATTGATAGCATGAGAGCACCTCTATATATCATTGAAGACGGCACGCACCGAGCTTAGCCGGGACCCAGTTGACAAGCTGGAACTTCTTGGCATGAATGACCAGAATAGCGGGGAAGGTAGTGAATCGGTGGCTCCTATCCAGGAATTACTGCCCCATCCGTAAGGATTAAATGAAGACGCACTTCTGAGCGACCACCTTCTTGCTACACACAGGACACTGATAGTCCAGTGCCTCTGTCCTCGTGAATAACTGCAAACACTCGTCCAGATCTACGGGCTCCCAGTCCTTCTTTTCCTTGTCTCCACCCTCGCCCGTCTCCATCTTCGCCACCTCCTTAGCAGGGATCCAAACCCCTAGAACATCCTGGCTGTCGACTTTATACCGAACCTTCTTGCAGTCTCCGCACTGGAGTCTTTGCTCGACACCAAATCGGAAAGGTTCCGTCGGACCTTCATGTTCGCTCCACCCACGCTTGCGCTCGTCGGTGCGAATGATTTTAAACAGGTGCCCAAGGAACTCTTCAGCGTCCTGTTGCCGCATCGTGGCGAATTCTGCGTGGCCCTTGCCGATAAGCGCTTTGAACATCGCCGGCCGGAGGCCTTCTTGAAAGAGGGGCTCATCTACAGCCGGAGAAGTAGAAGCAGAGGGAGGGAGATGCGGTTGTGGGACGGAGTAGCGCCCTGAGAGTAGGCCGTCCGATATCTTTAGGAGCTGGCACTGTACACATGATGCTGGGAGAGGTTCAGTACATTGGGCTGTATGATCTAACTTGAACGCTGTCTGGAATGGTTTGAGTGAGAAGAGAGATTGCAGAGTAGAAGCCATGTAGCAGCTATATAGGCTCATTAGAGGGTACCAAGCTCGTAGCGCAATAACAGACCTGTTTCCTAAATTCTGCAACCCAGTGAGGCCGGATCCAAAGACAGGCTGCAACGCCCTTCCACTCTCATCCGTCAAACTGAACTCGTAGTTGAAGTTCTGGTCGATTTGCTATAACGAGAGGAAGGATATATGACCCACCTATTCATGAAAAGTGTAACCTCACTCACCAGTTCGGTCATCGTCTTCTGGGTCTTCTCTTGGGTTGCAACGTTGATTCCAAAGTTGGCAAGATGAGTAGCAAGATCCATATCGAGTTTCGAGTCATCGCAACTATAGCAGTAGACATCTGCTCGTCCTTCGGGTGTGATAGTTCCAAGCTTGACTGCGGCTGGATGACCAGAGGACTGAGAGTGTATAAGGGCGTGCCCGTTTCCATCCAGTCCACCATATTGTTGTCGCCCACATCCGAGGGCGCCACACGTAAGGCACAGCCAGAGATTCGCCTTGAGCTCGCACGACTGGCAGTGAGCCAGACCTTCAGCGGCGATGGGGCATGCTTCCGGTTGGTAGAGGGTGAGCGTATGCTCGCAAGCGACGATCTCTTCTTCCCATGCTTTGACTTCGGATTGCCTTGCAGAAGAGAGGGTAGTCATCACGCCATCTCTCAGCGTCTTGACCTGCAATAAAGGGTTAGTAATCGGCTTGTGGAGAGCGGCGGGATCGCCTCACTTCTGGCTGATCCATCGCGCCGTCGATAATCCTTCCGTTGGTGCCATCGCATAGCCAGCACCGGAGTTCTGTTCGATGCTCGTACTTGTCCTCTTCACACTCCTCCATGACCGCAAGCCTTTTCGCGGGTGGCTCCTCGTCCTCCTGCTACAAAACAACGCAAATCATTGGTAAGACTCACAAGTGTAAGATGAGATACACACGCGTCTCGTCGTAGGCTTAAGTATGCGCCTGACATTAAGCGTCAAAGGGTGGCGTTGCTTTTCGAAGTGCGTCCTAGCATGGTGCCGATCCGATCCCAAACATCCACCGTTGAAGCAAGTAAGGCAGACGTCTACCCCGCTTTCGAGATCCTGCACGAAACACGTCCGGCGTCAAGATGATGGCGTGTTCCGTCTCCGCGCGATCACGTACTTGGTTGTCAAAACATTGTGTGCATTCTTCGCGATGGACTTGTTGAGAAAGTCGCGGGTGTTTGAGCGAGGAGAGATGATTCAGGTGCGGACAGGCCATCGCAGTTGACGGTCAAGTGAGGTGTGGCGTTGTTTGCCACCTGAGCGTGGACAGGAGTAGTGATTCAGAGATCTCAAGCACATAACACAGACACAAAGGACGGCACAGACGGTCCCCCTGTTGAGAACCAGAGTAATATTGGCATGAGATGTGGTATAAGATGACAAATGGAAAATATTCGGGATGCCAATTGTGGCAGGGGAGATGGCCAGTCATTGGGGAGTATTCCAATAAATTCGGCCAAGGAGAAATGCTTCCCTACTTGGTGCGACGACGGAGGCCCCTGGCCTTGTCGTGGATGACCGCAGGGATGTACATCCCAGTCGTCGAATCGTCGGTCTCAGAATCAGATTCAAGCTTGTCATCATGAGTGTCTAACTCCCTTCCAAGCTGGTCGAGGGCGTTGCTGTGTCGACCGCGCCGACCCGCACTCAAGGTGGTGGACTTAAGAGGGGGTTGTATCGGTTCGTTGTGAAGGGACACGGTAGAGGCTAACGCATCGGATTGATGGCCCTGGCTTTCTCCCTCGGCCATGCGAATGGGTAGTCCGACTGAGATCCCTGGCTGAATCACTGCAGGGGCTAGGACGAGGTGAGTGGCCGTAGTAGATGATAAAAACATGACACAACGTACTATATTCACGAACGGTAGGGCTATTAGTCTCGAATAAGGGAGCCTTGTCAATACCCAGAGTGCCTTGATCCATTGAAGGAGGCCAAGCCCAGGGTACATGTTCGTAGGTCGCAGCTGAGGGCGCACCTAGGTGCGTGTATGGCGAAATGGTCGAGGAAGAGACTGGGGGATCTTCGAGTAGCTGGGAAGAATACCGCGAAGTGGAACTGAGTCTCTCGTTCAAGACAGCTTCTTTCTGGCCCAACTCCATAATATCGGTCAGAAACTGGACTCCTAACTTCTGTATGTCTTCGTTGAGCTGTTGCTGCAATTGTAACCGCTGTTCAACGATAACCTGTTTCTCCATCCCCCACGGGTCCTGAAAGCGGTACATTAGTGAGAGAAAGCTCGCAACAAAGTCCGCTCCTCACCTGATTGAGAAGTTCCGGAATTTGCGGCAGGTAAGGCCGACTGCGGGGATCAACAAGGTGGAGTCCGGAAATACCGTGTACAAACCTACGTTGAATCGTTGCCGCCGGGCGTGGCTTCCTCCGGAAAGCTTCGCCACTTTGTGTCTTTCCTTGAGCGCGTGTCTTCACCATTGCGCTGGGACGACGGATGAACTCCGGACATGGGGGAGAATAGCAGACGCGGTACGGAGAAGTAACCCAAGGCAACCTCATATCTGCGAATGGCTGGTATGGCTACAAAGCCGCAACCAGGATATGGCGAGCTCAATGCATACCATAGCGTACACGTCCGTACGAACCACAACTCGCTTCGAGAAAGTATACTGATAGAGTAAAAGTCTATATTTGGCCAGCTTTACACCTAAGGGTGGGTCGTGTTCTCGAGAAGATTGCGCGTCCGGTCCAAGACAAACGGTCCAAACGTGGATGTCGGAATTGCATTTTTTGGAATGGAAATGATGCCATGAGGTCCGAGACACTGGGCTTGGTGCTAGAAGATATTGTTAAATTTGGCAAGAGTGAGACTCGTCCTTCTTGCCCCCTTCCATTTCACTCTCTGTCGTCGCCGCCATCCACCTCTGCACCGCCCACTCATGCCCACACCAGCGTCGAGCACCTACTCGCTGCCGGCCTCGAAGGACAGCGGCAGCGTAGACACCGAGCCAGAGGCACCCGCAGAACCCATCTCAGTCCCTGACACGGGAGAACATGGCGAGGGTGGAAAGCTCAAAATGATCGTCCAGCTCGTGAAACGCGCTCTTGGCGTGAAGGACATTGCCGCAATGTGCGTCGACGCTGTCTCTCTTTCGACGCTGTCTCTCACCCACCTCCCACCTACCCAGGCGTCTCTCTCTCCCGGCATCACTTCTGGAACCTATCCCTAATCTCGAGTATTGGAACTATCTAGGTGGGTACACGTCTTGACTCGCCCCTGCTGAATGCCACTTGATTCCGCCTTATTCCGATCCATGCCCCGGAATTTACGCTGAGCCTTTTACTATCCTACAGATAGACCGGATCTGTTTGCTGCGTATGTTCTTTTCCTTCCGTTCCTGGTTTCCGCCATACCCACCCTTCCCATGGAGCATCAATGACCCGGATGATCAATTCCAACGAATGCTCGCTGTAATCCGCTTCACTTTCAGCAAGGAACTCAAGTTTGTGGTGCGTGTACATCTCTATTTGACCTCTGTTGCCTCGATGTTGACTGTCTGGTCCAGAAAGGCAAAGTCTGCAAGCCCTACAATAGTGTGCTGGGCGAACACTTCCGCGCTTACAGCGATGTACCAACGCACGCAGTACTCACCCCCATTGCTGACTCGGCGCCTGCCCCAATCCTTTCTTGGCACCTGGACGACTCTGGCCCGCAGCCGCCAGTGGTGGCTGTCAATCCGCATCTTAAATCACCGTCAAGCGCCAGTCTCAGCGTCAGGAGCATTAACCAGCCTGGACTCTTGGGCGACCACGTCTACGCCGAGAGCTCTCCCAATCTGGTAGTGGGAGGCGGAAGCATCGCCTCTAGTGAAGCACCCTCTATCCATGAATATGTACCGACCCCAGGGGCCCCACATCATCGTGTCATTTACTTGGTGCGCCTATCCGGCTCACCCCTTCCGCAATTTAAGTGCTCACGCACGTTGCAGACAGAACAGGTCTCCCATCACCCACCAATATCCGGCTTTTGGATTGGGTGTCCCTCCAAGGGTATTGAGGGTGGTGGTGTAGATCAGATCTCTGCACGAATTGCTGGTACCACTTTGAAGGTCGATTGTGTCCCGTCGTACCAAGCCCAAACCGGAACTGACTTGGTCATATTCAGGTGTCAAGTGGCTCCTTCAACAAGGGTATTTTCCTTGAAATCAAGTCCGGAAATGGCGCCGGCGAAGCCTACCGAATAACTCACCCTGTGGCCTGTGTCAATGGTGTCCTTCGCGGCTCGATGTATGCTACTATCAGTGAATCGGTACGTCTCTTATCGAAGGTCCCTATATCCTCTCGACTCATACAGAACTTGTCAGACCATCATCACCAGCACAAGTCCCAACGGCCAAGACATGCGAGCGATTCTTGAATACAAAGAAGAGGTGAGCACATATCCACAGTCGCCTCGATGTCAGTCTCACGAATTTGATATTAGCCCTGGATCGGAGCGCCTAGGTTCCTTGTCGAGGGTGTAGTCTTCCAATTCAATCCAGAAGCGGCAGAGCAAGAGACGTGGACCAAGGTCAAACAAGTGCCCAAGGACCTCATACTTGCCACTCTAGACGGTTCGTGGAGGAAGGAGATCCGTTGGAAGACGCCCGATGCCAAGGTTCGCTCTGCTTTCCGTCTTCGCTGGACACAGGAACTGTCTGATATTGATCTATGCTCATGTAGAGTTCGAACGTCCTTCTTGACCTCTCACTCCTCTCCGTCGTGCCCAAGACGGTCCGACCGCTTAGCGAACAACTGCCCAACGAATCACGCAAACTCTGGGAGGGTGTTTCCTCTAATTTGCTCAAGAAGGAGTACAGCGAGGCAAATAAGATCAAGCAGCAGATTGAGCAACGACAGCGAGAT
>Ga0307513_10010713_pt1 | contig 11467 bp, 11 predicted proteins | sample 15_EM_MG_FD_202174 | JGI IMG/M metagenome (GOLD analysis project Ga0307513, IMG submission 202174) | Populus trichocarpa ectomycorrhiza microbial communities from riparian zone in the Pacific Northwest, United States - 15_EM | ecosystem: Host-associated > Plants > Roots > Unclassified | place... | reverse complement strand
ACCGGGCGAGGTGGCCGCGCTGTTCCGCGTCGACCCGAAAACGGTCACGCGCTGGGCAGCCGCCGGGCGCATCGGCAGCATCCGTACTCCGGGTGGACACCGCCGATTCCGTGAGTCCGAAGTGCGAGCGCTGCTCGAGGGCGATGGGGTCGTGGAGGAAATGCGCGAGGACGACGCGGCGAATCGGCCCCGCAACACCGGACCGTCGAATCCGGGCGCGAGCTACGGTCCGCCCAACGGGCTTCGCTGAGCGCTGAGTTCGCCCGTCCACCGGGTGAACAGGTCGTGCTGGACGCCGAGGGCGTCCAGCACTTTGCCGGCCACGAAGTCGATCAGTTGGGCGGCACTCGCTTGCGCGCCCGCGCCGTAAAATCCGGGGCTCGCCGGTAGCACCACCGCGCCCGCGTCGTGCAGCGCGAGCAGGTGCTCCAGGTGGCTGCGGGTCACCGGTGTCTCGCGCGGCACGATCACCGTGGTCCGGTGCTCCTTGAGGTTGACCTCGGCGGCGCGCTGCAACAGGTCCTTGGAGAGCCCGATGGCGATGCCGGCGCAGGCCGCGGTGCTGGCCGGCACGACCACCATGCCCCGGGCCGGGTACGAGCCGCTGCTCGGGCCGGCCGCGAGGTCACCGGCGGGCCAGTAGACCAGGTCGCCCAGATCCCGGCCCAGCCACGCGCCGACGTCATCCTTCCAATGCCGATCGCGTACGGGCGCGCCGGTCTCGTCCAGGATCGTCAGCCGGGCGGCTCGGGACACGACCAGGTCGACGGATTCGCCGGCGTCCAGCAGCGCCCCGAGCACCGCCCGGGCGTAGGGGGTGCCCGAGGCGCCGGAGACGCCGACGATCCACGGAGTCCGCATGACTCCCAGTCTGCCCGCTAGTTCACCGGAACCGGCGGCGCTACTTCATCGGGAACCAGGTGGACGGGTCGTCGACGTCGGCGAACCTCAGGCCAGCCATGATCTTGACGAGCTCGGTCCGGGACTCGTAGCCGCTGCCTTCCACCTCGGCCAGCCAGCCGCCGTCCGGGGTGATGCGATAACACAGCTTCGGGTTACCCCGGTTGCACCAGACGCCACCCTCGGGCAGTCCGGGCGGGGGCGTGCTGTTGTCGGCCCAGTCCCGGCGGTAGACGTTGATCCGCATGTCCCGTACGCCATTGTTGTCGGAATCGATGATCGGCATGACCAACTCGCTGATGTCCTGGTCCGGGCCATTGACGTAGCGGGTTCCGGTGGCCTGGAAGGAACCGGCGCCAGATGGCCAGTCGGCCTCGCGGCCGCCCGAGGTCAGCCGGTAGCCAGCCGGCAGGTAGGTGGTCTGGAACACGATCCGGGCCGGGTACGGCGGACTGCCGCGCAGGCCTTGCGCGATCCTCAGCAGGTCGGCCTTCCCGTGCTCCGTGGGGCTGACGTTGTCCAGCGTGGCCCAGGCGTTGTCCGCGTACTGCCAGGCCAGGGCCGGCCAATTCATGCCCTCGGGCCCCGGGCTCTTGTCGATCGGCAGGTTGGTGCTGAACCAGGCCGGGCGGCCGTTGACCGTGATCGGCTGGGCACTGAACTTGAGATATCGGATGGGGTTGAAGACGTCGGGGCGGAAGACGGTGAGCTGCAGGGCGTTCGCGGGGCGTCCGCAGCCGTTCGTCCACGGCCTGGGTGCTGTCGTCGGGGTAGGGCGGGTCCGGCATGGCGTGGCTGCGCGACTGTTCCCGACGCCACCACGGGCGCCAGGTCTCGTCGATCGCGGCCCGGACCACGGCGGTACGGGCAACTATCCGGACGGTCGACGCGCTGCCATCGCACGTAGAGCCTGGCCAGGACGGTGAGGACGGCGTCCTCCGCGACCTGCCAGTCGCCGCACGTGAGGTACGCCAATCCGCGCAGCGGTTCCATCTGCGCGGCGACGAACTCCCGGAACTCGGCCTCTTTGTCGCTCACGACGGCTAGACGGACTCCTGGACTCGGAAAGTTACCGGACGACGAGGTCGAGGAGGGCGAATACGAAGAGCGCGATGCCGACGAAGCCGTTCGCGGTGAAGAACGCCCGATTCACCCGGGACAGGTCGCTCGCCGTGACGACGATGTGCTGGTAGCCGAACGCGGCGGCGGTCAACGCCAGCCCGATCCACCACAGCCAGCCGAGTCCGACCAGCTGCCCGAACCAGACAAACAGCCCGAACGTCACCAGGTGCGTGCCGGTGGAGATGTGCAGCGCGGTGCGCACCCCGAACCGGGCCGGGGTGGAGTGCACCCCGATCTTTCGGTCGATCTCGACGTCCTGGCAGGCGTAGATGATGTCGAATCCGCCGATCCACAGCCCCACCGCGGCGCCCAGCACCCAAGCCGGACCGGAGCCGTGGAACGTACCGGTGATCGCGATCCAGGCGCCGACCGGAGCGACCGCCTGCGCCAGGGCCAGCACGTAGTGCGGGAAGTCAGTGAACCGTTTCGCGTACGGGTAGATCACCAGCGGAATCACCGCGAGCGGCGAGAGCACCAGGCAGAGCGGGTTGAGCAGCGCCGCGGCCAGGAACAAAACCACCAGCGAGAGGGCTGCACCGGTCCAGGCCGTCCGGACGCTCACGGCACCGGTGACCAATTCCCGATTCCGGGTACGGGGGTTCTGCGCGTCGATGCGGCGGTCCAGGATCCGGTTCGCCGCCATCGCGAACGTGCGCCCGGACACCATGGCGATCGTGACCAGCAGCAGATCGATCCAGTGCACGCCGGTGCCGTCGCGCTTCATCGAGACCAGGGCGGACAGGTAGGCGAACGGCAGGGCGAACACGGAGTGCTCGATCGCCACCAGCCGCAGGAACGACGTGACCCTGCCGGGCCGTTCGGCGACCGCCGTCATATGCCGTACTCCGTCCAGCGCTTGTCGACCAGGGCGGTGACCTCGGGAGACATGATCATCGCCGCCGGCCAGCCGCGGGTATAGCCCTCGGTCGGCAGCTTACGGGTGGCGTCGAGGCCCGCCTTGCCGCCCCAGAACTGCTGGTAGGAAGCGTGGTCGAGGTGGTCCACCGGGCCCTGGGTGAGCAGCAGGTCACGGTCGTAGTCGACGTTGCCGAACGCCCGGAACGCCACCTCGGCGTAGTCGTGCACGTCGCAGTCCTCGTCGACCACCACGATCAGCTTGGTGAGCGACATCAGATGCGCGCCCCAGATCGCGTTCATGACCTTCTGAGCGTGCTTCGGGTAGCGCTTGCGGATCGACACGATCACGCAGTTGTGGAAGACGCCGGCGGCCGGCATGTCGTAGTCGACGATGTCCGGGATCAGCATCCGCAGCAGCGGCAGGAAGATCCGCTCGGTGGCCTTGCCGAGCCCGTGGTCCTCCTGCGGCGGCTGCGACGTGATGATCGAGTGGTAGATCGGGTCGCGCCGCATCGTCATGCACTCGATGTGCAGCACCGGGAACGGCTCGACCGGCGTGTAGAAACCGGTGTGGTCGCCGAACGGCCCCTCCGGCGCCCGCTCCCCCGGCTCGAGATACCCCTCCAGCACGATCTGGGCCTGCGCCGGCACCTGCAGCGGCACGGTCAGGCAGTCCACCATCTCCACCCGCTCGCCGCGCAGGAAGCCCGCGAACAGGTACTCGTCGATGTCGCCGGGCAGCGGCGCGCTCGCCGCGTAGCTGACGACCGGGTCACACCCGATGGCGACGGCCACCGGCAGCCGTTGTCCCGACCGCTCGGCAATCGCGTGGTGCGCGGTGGAGTCCTTGTGGATCTGCCAGTGCATGCCGAGGGTGTTCTTGGAGTGCTGCTGTAGCCGGTACAAGCCCAGGTTGCGCTTGCCGGTCTCCGGGTGCTTGGTGTGGGTCAGGCCGTAGTTGTGGAAGATCCCGCCGTCGCCGGGCCAGACCTGCAGCCCGGGCAGCCGGTTCAGGTCCACCTCGTCCGCCTTGAGCACGACCTCCTGGCACGGCGCGGTCTTCACCTTCTTGGGCGGGACCGACTTGAGCTGCAGCACCTTGCCCAGGCCGTCCCGGATGCCGGACCAGCCGACCGGCAGGTCGGGCTTGATCAGCGCGCCGATCCGATCGCCGATCTCGTCGAGCGACTCGACACCCAGCGCCATCGCCATCCGCTTCTCGGTGCCGAACAGGTTGATCGCCACCGGCATCTCGCCCCGGGTCGGCCGTTCGAACAACAATGCCGGTCCACCGGCCCGCACGGTACGGGTCACCACCTCGCTGATCTCCAGCGTCGGATCCACCGGTACGCCGACCCGGCGCAGCTCACCGGCCGATTCCAGCCCGGCCAGGAACGCTTGCAGATCGTGGTACGGAAATCCTCGCGCGGCCATGACCACCAGTGTTCCATTTCCCGCACCGTCACCGGAGATCCCGGTCTCGCGTTGACTCAGCGGTTGCGATCCGCGCTGGTCAGGGAGGTGCTGCTGTGAAGCTCCGGAAGGTGGCGCGCTGGTGCGCCCTGCTCGGGCTGGCGGCGGCACTCGCGATGGCCGGACCCGCCGGGTCCGATCCCGGCGCGCGGCTGCCACGGTGTGCGCCCGGCCCGGCCTCGACCCAAGCGCCGGCCCGCCCCGCCGGCATGCACACCCGGGGCGCCTGCCGGGCCGACACGAGCCGGACGCCGGAGTCGTCGGTGTCGATGGAAATGCTGCGCGGGACCGCCACCCTGGGCGGCTATCACCACCTGGGCGCCGGCACGAGCGGCGAGTGGGGCGGTGTCTCGGGCCGGATCGCGGTGGTCGACGGCTCGGTACGCCAGGGCACCTACGACTTCGTGGCCGGCCGGTTCATGGTCAAGCGGGACACCGGCGGCGGCCGGATCGCCTGGCTGGAGGCCGGCTGGGCCGAGACGGGCTGGGCGGGCGCCGGGCGGCAGCACATCTACACGTTCAACACCAACACCGAGACCTGGCAGTTCTACGACCAGTACGCCATCCAGCCCGGCGACAAGCTCTGGCTCGACCTGCACACCGACGCGGACGGAGTCTGGCAGGCGTGGCTTTGGTGGGACAACCGGTGGAACCTGTTGACCGCGCAGCGGCTCCCGGTCGGCAGCAGCGCGTACGTCGAGCAGTACGTCGAGGTGCACGTCGACACCGGGCGACCGGCGCGGATCGACGTGCCACCGGTGACCGTGGACAACGTGCAGCTGCGCCCGGCGGGCGGCGGCACCGGACGGTACTGGCGCGACGACGTCGGCACGCTGGTCGGTGACATGGCCGCACAGCGCACCGGCGGCTTCTGCCTGGACTGGGTGACCAGGTACGACACCTGGATCGCGGGCGACTGCCCCGGCGCCGGGCCGGTTCCTCTGGTGCCCGCCCCGCAGCCACCGCCGACCGGCGATGCGGAGGTGGTCGGCGGCGACCTGCGGCCGGCGGGCGAGGCGGATCGGCAGCTGCTGGACTTGCTCGGCCGGTAACGGCCTACATGCCGCCGGGGTCGGCGTAGGAATGCAGGCCCGAGAAGAACAGGTTGACGCCGAACAGGTTCATCAGCATGGTCGCGAAACCGATCAGTGCGATCCACGTCGCGGTGCTGCGCTTGACACTCGGCGTGGCCCGGGCATGCAGGTAACAGGCGTAGACGACCCAGGAGATGAACGCCCAGACCTCCTTGGGATCCCAGCCCCAGTACCGCCCCCAGGACGCCTCTGCCCACAGTGGTCCGGCGATCAGCGCGCCGAAGGTGAACAGCGGGAACGCGAACGCGTGCAGCCGGAAGGTCAGCCGCTCCAGCGCCGGCGCCTCCGGCACCCGCTTGCCCAAGGTAAAGGGGAACCGGCGTTTGCCCTGGTCATATCCGGTCTTGATGAGGAACATCGCGGCCGGCACCGCGCCGAGCAGCAGGATGCCGGAGGCCAGGATGATGGTCGACACGTGGATGACGAACCAGTACGAGTTCAGCGCCGGCACCAGCGGCCCGACCGGGGTGTACGCGATCAGCCCGGCCGCGCCGAGCAGCACGACCAGCGTCAACGCCACGAACAGGCCGAGGTGGCGGACGGCCGGCTTGCGGCTGAGCACGCCGAGCCAGGTGGCCGACCCGACGAACGTGACCGAGAGGATGAACTCGTACATGTTACCCCAGGGCATCCGGTCGGCCGCGACGGCGCGGGTGACCAAGGTTCCCAGGTGCAGCAGCAGACCGGCGGCGTTGAGCCCGACGGCGATCCGTCCGGCGATCTTGCCGAGATCCCGTTGCGGACGGTCCACCTCGACCACATCGTCCGGCGGCGGAACGGCTGCGCCGAGTGCGCCGGCCCCGACGAGTTGCCTCGCGGGCCGAGCCGCGGCCCGGCCGACGTGGCTGCGGTTGCCGAACGCGTACTCGGCGGCGTAGCCGACCATCGCGGCCAGGTAGGCCAGCACCGTGAACGCCATCAGGTTGTTGGACAACTCCGCCATCAGAGGTCCCTCTGCGTCGACTCGACGAGTCGGCTGAACTCGTCGCCAAAACCCGGATAGTCGGCGCGCGGCAGGCCACCGGCCGTCATCAACGTACCGCCGCCGCCGGGTTCCGCTCCTGGCAGGGCCCGGAACCAGATCCGGCGCCGGCGGCCGGCCAGCGACAGCATCAGCCCGATCAGGCCGGCCACCGCGCCGCCCAGCACCAACGGTTGAGTGGGGTCGTACCGGATGGCGAGCGTGACGAACTGCTCGGTGCCGAGGAACTCCAGCTTGGTGCCGTCGTCGAGGGTCCAGCTCTGGCCGGGCCGGAGCTCGTGCGGCCGGGCACCGCTGACCTGCTTGAGCTCGCCGTTGGCGAGTTGCCCTCGATCCAGCGCGTACACCGAGCCGGGGATGCCGACGTCCAGGCCCAGATCGCCCCGGTACGCGGTGAGAAAGAGCGCCGGCGCCCGCTGCGCCGGGTACGTCGAGCGCGGGCTGCCGTCCGTGGCGACGGTCGGCAGGTAGACCCCCTCGAAGCCGACCTGCAGACCCTCGTCGCGCTTGTCGGTCTTCGGGTCGATGTTGACGTCCGGAAACTGTGCCACGCCCTCGCTGGTCAGCATGGTGTCGGTGGGCAGGAACGGGACCACCCTTCGCTGCTGCTCGCCGTACCGGTCGGTGTAGCGCAGGATCGGCGCGTAGCCGTGGCCGAGCAGGTGCACGTCCGCATGGTGCAGCCGCAGCGGGTCGTTGACCGTGAACGACCGGCTCCGCGGCGAGCCACCGTCCTCGCTGACCGCGACCGTGGCCAGGAAGGCCTTCGGCGTGCCGTTCGGCTGGTACGACGCGGTGAAGCCGGTCAGCTCGAGGCAGAAGTTCGGCAGGTCGGCCGGGTCGACCCGGGGCCCGAGGGCCGACTCGTCGTACTGCGGCACGGTGTTGCAGAAGCCGTGGTCGTCGCCGGCCACCAGCAGCCGGTTGCCGTGCCAGCCGTACCAATGGCCGAAGCCGACGCCGATCAGGACGGTGAGCAGCGCGAAGTGGAAGAGCAGGTTGCCGGTCTCCTTGAGGTGGCCCTTCTCCGCGGCGACCGTCCAGCCGCCGTCCGGCTGCTCGCGCACCACGGTGCGGAACCGGCGCCGGCGCAGCGTGGCGACGACGATCTTGGCGACCTCGGCGGGATCCTCCGGTCGCGCTCGGGCCGGGGCGTGCTGCGGCAACCGGTCGAGACGCTTCGGCGCGTCCGGCGGAACCATTCGCACCGACCGCAGGTGCTCCCGGAGCCGGGGCAGCACGCAGCCGACGAGCGAGGTGAAGAGCAGCAGGTAGATGGCCGCGAACCAGGCCGACGCGTACACGTCGAAGCCGCCCAGCCGGTCCAGCACCGGCGCCAGCTTGGGATGCGCGGCGAAATACCTCGACACGTCCTCGGCACTCACCGGGCGCTGCGGGAAGACCGACCCGGGAATCGCCGCGATGGCCAGCAGGAAGAGCAGCAGCAGCGCGGTACGCATGCTGGTGAGCTGCCGCCACGAGTTGCGCAGCAGCGCCCAGACCCGGTTGGTCGGTCCCGGCGGCGGTGCGGCGGGCGGTGCGACGCGGTCCTCGATGGCGGTCACAACAGTGTCCCGGCGTCGAAGTTGAACGTGGTGAGCAGCCAGATCAGGAAGTCGTTCCAGCCGCCGGTGACCAGCGCGACCCCGACCACGATGAGCAGCGCCCCGCCGATCCGGGTGACCCACCGGCTGTTTCGCCGTACCGCCTTGAACACGCCGAGCAACTTGCGGAAGAACAGGCCGAACAGCACGAACGGAACACCTAGCCCCAGGCTGTACGCGATCGCCAGGATGACCGCCCGGTCGGTCTGCCCGCTGGTGGTGGCCAGTCCCAGCACCGCACCGAGCGTCGGTCCGGTGCAGGGCAACCAGGACAGGGCGAAGATGGCGCCGAAGATCGGGGCGCCGACCAGGCCGGCCGCGGGTGCCCGGTGGATGCGGATCTCGCGTTGCAGCCCCGGGATGAGCCCGATGAACATCAGGCCGAGCACGATGACCAGGACACCGAGGACGATGTTGAGGATTCGCTCGTGCTGCCGCAGCGCACTGCCGATGTTGGCGACGAGCGTGGCCAGCAGGGTGAAGACGACCGCGAAGCCGAGTACGAAGAGGACGGTGCCGGCGAGCACGCGGCCCCTCCGGGTGCTCGGGCGCGTCGCCACCGCGACCCCGCCCGCGCTCTCCGCCGGCTCCGGCTCCGGCGCCGAGCCCAGCGCCGCGTCCAGGTCGGCGCCGGCCAGACCGGTCACATAGGAGAGATAGCCCGGCATCAGCGGGAGCACGCACGGCGACAGGAAGCTGACCAGCCCGGCCAGCGCGGCCGCGCCGATCGCCAGCAGCAGCGGGCCGCTGTGCGCGACATGTGAGAAGCTCTCGGCCATCAGCCCGGCTCTTCCCCGGCGACGCGTTCCACCAGCGGCTGCAACTGCGTGACCACGGTGGCCCTGCGCAGCATCACCGCGACCCGGCCCTGGCGGTCGAGAATCAGCGTCGAGGGCGTGTTGACCTGGGTGACGTCGAAGGCCAGCGCCACCCGGCCGTCGGGGTCGTAGATGCTCGGGTAGGTGACCCGGCCACGTTCGAACGCCCGGGCCGCGTCCCGGTCGTCGCGCCAGTTCACGCCGACGAACGCGACGTTCCTGGCCTTCGTGGCGTCGTAGGTCTGCTGCAGGTCGTCCGCCTCGGCCCGGCACGGACTGCACCAGGATCCCCAGAAGTTGACGACCACGACCTTGCCCCGGTCCTGGGCGACGTTGTACGTGCCGCCGGCCAGCAGCTCACCGGTGACGTTCCGGGCGGCCGGCCGCTGGTCGGGCGTGCACTCCAGCACGTCGTCGACGTTCGTGGTGCACTTCTTCGCCCAGTTCTCGCTGCCGCACCCGGCCAGCGCACCCGCCGTGACGGCGGCGGCGGTCAGGACGGCGGCGAGCCGGCGCACGGTCAAGCCCCCTTGGCCCGGGAGTTCGCCGACATCGCGACCAGGTGGGCGGCCGGCTCGGAGTAGTCGACGCCGACCACCCTCGCATCGGCGAAGCGGAACGTCGTCAGACTCGCCAGGCCACATTGGCGGTGGCGTGGGTCGTGCCAGAGGCGCTTCTTCTCGACGTACCGGCGCAGGGTCCAGATCGGCAGCTGATGAGAGACGCAGACGGCCTCGTGGCCCTCGGCGGCGACCCGGGCGGCCTGCACCGCGGCGAACATCCGCTGCGCGATCACCAAATACGCCTCACCCCAGGACGGGGTGATCGGGTCGCGCAACACCCACCAGTTGCGCGGGTTGCGGAACGAACCGTCGCCCACCGAGACGTTCTTGCCCTCGAAGAAGTTGCTGCTCTCGATGAGCCGGGTGTCCGTGGCGACGTCCAGGCCGAACTCGGCGCTGATTGGGGTTGCCGTCTCCTGAGCGCGCTCGAGCGGGCTCGCCACCACATGCGTCACGTCCCGATCGGCAAGCGCTTCGGCGGCCGCCTTGGCCATCTGTACGCCAAGTTCGGAGAGGTGGAAGTCGGGCAGGCGGCCGTACAGGATCTTGTTGGGGTTGTAGACCTCGCCGTGCCGCAGCACGTGCACCGTGGTCCGGGTGGGGGTCATGCCGTGCCCCCCTTTGGCATGCCCTCCCGGCCCTCGCTGCGCTCGGTGCAGTCGGTCATGCCGTGCTGACTGGGCATGCCCTCCCGGCCCTCGCTGCGCTCGGTGCAGTCGGTCATGCCGTGCCCTGCGCCGCCGCTCGGGCCGCGTACGGCAGCGCCGCGGCGATCTGCTCCAATGCCTCGTCGTCCAGCGCGGTGGACACGAACCACGACTCGAAAGCGCTCGGCGGCAGGTAGACGCCGCGCGACAGCATCTCGTGGAAGAACGCCTTGAACGCGGCGACGTCCTGCGTCTTGGCGCTGTCGTAGTCGACGACCTCGGCGTCGGTGAAGAAGATCGAGAACATGTTGCCGGCGAACGAGAGCCGGTGCGGCACGCCCGCGGTGGTCAGCGCGTCGGAGGCGAGCGCGCCGACGGTCGCCGAGAGCTCGTCGAGCCGCTTGTAGACGGCGGCGTCCGCGAGGCGCAGCGAAGCCAGGCCGGCGGCGCAGGCCAGCGGGTTTCCGGAGAGCGTGCCGGCCTGGTAGACCGGACCGGCCGGGGCGAGGCGGGACATGATCTCGGTCCGGCCGCCGAACGCCGCGGCGGGCAGACCACCCCCCATGACCTTCCCGTACGTGAACAGGTCGGCGTCGACCGGTTCGAGCCCGGCCCAGCCGCCGGCGGACACCCGGAAGCCGGTCATCACCTCGTCGACGACGAGCAGGGCGCCGTGCGCGTGGGCGATCTCGGCGAGCCGCTGGTTGTAGCCCCCCCGCGGGGCGATCACCCCCATGTTGCCGGCGGCCGCCTCGGTGATGATCGCCGCGATGTCCGCGCCCTGCTGGGCGAACACGGCCTCGACGGCGGCCCCGTCGTTGTACGGCAGCACGATCGTCTCGCTCGCCGCCGCGCCGGTGACCCCGGGCGAGTCGGGCAGACCCAGCGTGGCGACGCCGGAGCCGGCCGCGGCCAGCAGTGCGTCCACGTGCCCGTGATAGCAGCCGGCGAACTTGACGATCTTGGTGCGGCCGGTAAAGCCCCGGGCCAGCCGGATCGCCGTCATCGTGGCCTCGGTGCCCGAGTTGACCAGGCGCACCTGCTCGACCGGGGTACGCCCGACGATCTCCTCGGCCAGGTCGACTTCGCCCTCGGTGGGCGTACCGAAGCTGGTGCCGTGGGTCGCGGCGGCCTGGACCGCCGCGATGATCTGGGGATGCGCCTGCCCGTGGATCAACGGCCCCCACGAGCAGACCAGGTCCGCGTAGCGGCGGCCGTCGGCGTCGAACAGCCACGGTCCGGCGCCACGTGTCATGAATCGGGGCGTGCCGCCGACGGCGCGGAACGCACGCACGGGTGAATTGACCCCGCCCGGCACGATGGCGCGGGCGCGGTCGAAGAGGGCCTGGGAAGCCGGGGCCGCTTCGGGATAGGGGCCGTCGGCGCGGTATGAGGTGGTCACAACG
>Ga0307513_10010712_pt1 | contig 11468 bp, 10 predicted proteins | sample 15_EM_MG_FD_202174 | JGI IMG/M metagenome (GOLD analysis project Ga0307513, IMG submission 202174) | Populus trichocarpa ectomycorrhiza microbial communities from riparian zone in the Pacific Northwest, United States - 15_EM | ecosystem: Host-associated > Plants > Roots > Unclassified | place... | reverse complement strand
GGAATGTAACATGTGTACATGTTCCGGTAACGGTACACAGGAGCGGGCAGTGCAGGATCTCCTATGTTTAGTTGATTTATATTTGGTTTATTTGATTTGATTTCAGCTCCGCCACTGTCTCTGAGTCCGATAGGCTATGCTATCGTATTGCTATGTTTAGTTTGCATTGCTGGAAGTTTATATGTAGGATTTCGGGTATGGAATGGTCATGTAGCACTGGTGGAGGCTAAGCTTTGTTTCTTTTTTGGTCTTGCAGGATTACAGGATTCCGGTATGTGCGCAGATACTGGTAATGATCGTGATTGCAGGAAGGTTATCGCTCTTGGGTTTTGTATTTAAACTAGTCTCCTAGCTAGCAGGAGACAGCAGACTTCGACAGACCTTCAGTCTAAGAACACACTTGGTTGAACAGCAATCCCTGAGTTCTATTTGTCCTTCAACTATTATCTCTTACCTCCGGTCCCTTGAAGCCTCCCTTAGCACCAGCGCTAGCAGGCCTATCGCCGGTCCTACTGTATTTTCGTTAGACAGGAATAAACCTGTTACAGTATACTATAAGGGCTTGATTCTAGTCCACTGTAGCTCCCTATCTATGGGGTCGTTACAGAACATCCTCCTGAGATTTGCTGTACCTCTGCTGCGGAACCGTGTCGGCAGCTGGATCAAGAAACACTTCACAGGTTAATCAGTGGACAGATTTCATTCAGCAGGAAAACCACTTCAACTTTATCAATATTCACTATCTTAATCACTTTTCCTCCAACATACAACATTTTAGATGGACATCAAGGTATTCCACCCACATCGGTGAGCTAGCATATAAGGATCAAATCAAAGCGTGCCACTGCAGGCCAAACAAAAATGAAGCCTCTTATAAGACGTTGTCATACTATAGCCTTAAGCATGCCCTGGGCATAAGGCCAAAGACACTGGATAATCTTTTGAAGGCTGAAAATGTCCTCGTAATACAAAGCACTGGAAGGGAGACAGTGGCTGCACATGGGAGAATTCAGAAAGGCCAGATGAAGAATATTGGTACCCTGACCAAGCACTGCAGAACCTGCAATATTAATTATTTTGACATAATGGAAGGGATATTATATTTTACCAAGTAGCCAGTAACAGATAACTATCTACTCTCTTCTGACTTTAGCCAACTGGGCTTACTTCCCATAGAGCAACTCACACACCTTGAAATTCTGGCCACTGACTTCAGGTTTCAGGAACCTGACATTTTCCATATTCACCAAGCCCACAGCACTGAAACTATTCCTTTCTGTAGCGGGGGTCCCAGAAATAATTGGGTATGGATCCAGGCGAGTAAAAAGGACAGTTATACATCGCTTAGTGGGTGGAGTGTGGCGCAATTGTTTGCCCTTTTCAAGATAAGAAACGCCCTCAGCAAGGCCAATGGTCTCTGGCATCTAGCACTACTTGATATACTCGATCTGATCAATTTCCGGAGGTTCCATCTCCTAAGTGGACATATATCAGTTGAACAGCTGCATAGTGGTCGAGACATACCAATAGTTGATATAGCGACAGTGATTGAACAGGCATATGTAATTCCCACTGGAGTGGGCCAATGGATAGTAAATTACAAGATTGATCCATGGATATTTAATGAAGTATATTAGACTATTCTATACTACTAGATTGTGTATAATATGCATGTGGCCAACTTAAAGCCGTACGCTTAAGCCGGCAATTGCCACCACGATGTTCTGATTCAACTTGGCTGTAAGAGTAGGGCAGATGTGTGAAATATGTTGTGAATTAGGCTATAGATTTGTGTATAATACACATGCAGCTGAGTTAAAGCCAGAGGCTGCAGATGGCAATTCCTATCCAGGTCCCCAGATTCAACTCGGTTACAAGAGTGTACCCGACTACCTTTAATGAAATATATATAATTATATACCAGCTGTGCTAGAAATCACAAGGGTGGACATGGACGAAGATAGGTGTCTGCATAGTTGGGCCTGCAGGGTGCGGACTAGGGTAGAATTCCGGGTGGGGTGCCAGTGAGGTGCTGACAGTGTAGCAAGCACTATGGGGTGTTCCCAGACCAATCTTGGCCGTCGGGCTCCGACACCCTGGCATGTAGACTTGAGAGGCCCCCTGGTGAGAAGAGTCAGGAGGTGGCTGTTCGGGCGGAATCAGGCTGTGACAAGTGTGCTGGGTGGTGACAATTGTAACAAGGGCATTGAGAGGGACGAGGAGGTACATCCCTAGGATGCCCGGATCTTCAGGACATTCACAATGTTCAGGATGCACAGAACGCACAGGGCGGACGTTCAGGATGCACACAACACACAGGGCGGACGTTCACGATGCACACAACACACAGGGCGGATGCGGGCCCTCTCTGTCTGCAGTGAATGGTTTTTTTGCTGATGAAGTGGTAATGATGCAACCCTCCTGTAGTCCTCTGAATACAGGTATTTGTTTAGCGGCCGGTAGGCTCTTTCGGAGTTGAACTCACTACTAGGCTCGTATGTTCTTGCCAATATATGTACTTACCGCTTCATAGCCAATAGCTCCATTAGTGGAATAATATAAAACAATATTAACAATATTAATAACTCTAGCTTACACGATCATGAATACCGAAGACAGCTTTGATTCCTTACACTTCCACTTGTGGTGCTTTGAATCGATAGTGATTCCCTAGCTGATGGAAAGATATCAAGTGTTTTTCTATCAGCAGTATTGAGAAATTATTTGTTTAAACATGTCCATTTTTGGTGTAATACGGGCATCGGACCAGCATTTTTGCACCCGTGCTACAATTTTCCTCCACAAAAGAGAACTCCCGAGTGTGGAGAATCTGCTAATCTTACCTTCGAGTTCACATATGTGGTAAGCCAATAGTACGGAAGCATGATTTAGCAAAACAATCCGTCAATAACCAAAACTATACCCCAATTAGCTACTAGCTCTCCAGTCCCTTTCTCCATATGTCAGAAATTGCTTGCACCTCCTTGCAGCTTGTCAAGATTTGGATCTAGGGAAGATTTCATGTCGTAATTTTAGAGGTGGGTGGATGAGCGAGAGTGAGATGGAGAGATTAGATAGACAATAAATGAAAAATGAGAACCTGGCACTAGAGAACAAGTATAGAGGCAAATACAACGGAAATTCGAGTCCACTGTGGCCCATCCCAATGCAACAGAAACAGCCCGCAACCAACCCATGATCTAGAATATAAACAGAAGCTGGCAAACCCTTATTCCCATACATAAGAAAATGTGCGTAGAATTTTGGACGAGTATCTCATGGGTCTGTGCATCACCACCTCGCGGAGGCAGGCGTGTTTATTGAGCTATGGTGCCCCATAGGGAAATGTCATCGAGGCGAACGACAGTCGGGAGCGCGGAGGGAAAGAATGCACTGAGAGCCTTATGTGGTGCTGGGAGTTACAGGGGCTGGAGATTGTAGTAGAGCCTCCACTCTCGCATGGCCCCTCCTTGCAGCCCCCATGAGTGCTGTTTGGCCGAACTCATTTGCGCTGTCACGGCTGACGTCGTCCCGTTCGAGTAGTATTCTCACCACTCCCTCGTGCCCATTCACAGCAGCATACCAGAGCGGCGTTTGGCAGTCGCTATCTGGTCTGTCAGGATTGACGCCGTCCCGTTGGAGCAGTGTTCTCACCACTCCCTCATGCCCTCTCAGAGCAGCACACAAAAGCGGCGCTTGGCCATAGATATCTGGGTTGTCAGCGCCGACGCAGCCCCAACTGAGCAATATTTTGGCCACACCATCGTGCCCATTCGCTGCAGCACACCAGAGCGGCGTTCGGCCGTCAATATCTGACTCGTCGGGGTCGATGTCGCCCAATTCGAGTAGTATTTCCACCACTCCCTCATGCCCATTCCAGGCAGCACACGAGAGCGGCGTTCGACCGTAGATATCCGCTCTGTCCGGGCTGACCTCGTCCCATTCGAGTAATATTTCCACCACACGTTCATGCCCACCACAGGCAGCGCACCAGATCGGTGTTCGGCCGTCAATATCTGGTTTGTCTGGGTCGACGTCGTCCAGTTCGTGGAAAATTGCTACCACTTCCCCGTGGCCTTTCATAGCAGCCCACCAGAGCGGTGTTCGGCCAGAGCGATCTAGTTCGTCGGGGTTGACGTCGTCCCGTCTAAGTAGTATTTCCACCACTCCCGCGTGTCCATTCATAGCAGCATGATGGAGAGGTATCCAGCCGTCATTATCCAGACTGCTGGGGTCGACGTCGTCGTGTGCGAGCAACATTTTCACCACTTCCTCATGCCCACTCACAACAGCACACCAGAGAGGTGTTCGGCGGTCATGATCCGGTTTTTCGGGGTCGAGGTAGTCTCGCCCAAGAAGCAGTTCCACCACCCCCTCGTGCCCGTTCTCAGCAGCACACCAGAGCGGTGTTCGACCGTCAATATCTTGTTGATCGGGGTTGACGTCACCTCGTCCGAGCAGTAGTTTCACGATTCCTTCGTGCCCATTCCAAGCAGCACACCACAGCGGGGTTCGGCCGTCGCTATCCGGGTTCTCGGGGTTGACGTCGTCTCGCCCGAGCAGTAGTTTCACGACTCCTTCGTGCCCATTCCAGGCAGCGCACCAGAGCGGCGTTCGGATTCCAATATCTGGTATGTCGGGGCTGACGTCGTCTCGCTCGAGTAGTGATTTCACCACTCCCTCGTGCCCATTCCTGGCAGCGCACCAGAGTGGAATTTGGCCGTACTTATCCGGTTGGTTGGAGTTGACGTCGTCTCGCCGGAGTAGAGTTTTCACCACTCTTTCACACCCATTCCAGGCAGCACACCAGAGCGGTGCTCGGCCGTCGAAATTCTGTTGGTCGGGATTGACGTCTTCTCTCCCGAGTAGTATTTTCACCACTCCCTCGTGCCCATTCCAGGCGGCACACCAGAGAGGTGTTTGGCCGTCGCTATCTGGTTTGTCGGGGTTGACGTCGTCTCGCCCGAGTAGTATTTTCACCACTTCCTCGTGCCCACAGGCAGCAGCACACCAGAACGGTGTTTTGGCGCACGTATCTGGTTTGTCGGGGTGAACTTCGTCTCGTCCAAGTAGCATTTCCACTATCCCTTCGTGTCCACCCTTAGCAGCACACCAGAGCGGTGTTCGGCCGTACCTATCAGGGTTTTCGGGTTTGACTTCGTCTCGTCTGAGAAGGAGTTCTACTACTGGTCTGTGCCCACTCCAAGCAGCACACCAGAGCGGTGTTCGGCCGTCGATATCCGGTTCGTCGGGGTTGACGCCACCCCACTCAAGGAGTGTTTTCACTACCTGATCTCTTCCCCTCAAAGCCGCCGACCAGAGAGGTGTTTGGCCGTCGCTATTTGGTTTATTGGGGTTGACGTCGTCTCGTCCGAGCAGTAGTTTCACCACCCTATCGTGCCCATTACAGGCAGCACGCCAGAGAGGTGTTTGACCGTCGCTATCTGGTTTGTCGGGGTTGACGTCGCCTCGTCCGAGCAGTAGTTTCACCAACCCTTCCTTGCCCGTCTGGGCAGCATGCCAGAGTGGTGTTCGGCTGTTATTATCCGGTTTGTTGGGGTCGACGCCGTCTTGCCCGAGCAGTAGCTCCATACTCCCGCCTCCCATAGTGATAGTACACGATAGCGGTGTTAGTCCTTGATGATCTGCTTTGTTGAGGTCAATGCCGTCTCGTCCGAGTAGTAGCTTCACTATTCCTTCGCGCCCACTCCAAGCAGCACACCAGAGTGGTGTTTGGCCATACTTATTTGGGTTGTCGGGGTCGACGTCGTCCCTCCCGAGTAGTATATCCACCACTCCCTCGTGCCCGTTCTCAGAAGCCCACCAGAGCGGTGTTCGGCCGTCGCTATCAGGGTTGTCGGGATTGATGTCGTCCCGTCCGAGTAGTGTTTTCACCACTCCCTCGTGTCCATTCTGGGCAGCCCACAAGAGTGCTGTACTACCTGTAGTGTCTGTTTGGTTGATCTCACAACCTTCTAGCTCCATCAAACCAGCTACGATGTCAACTATCCCGAAGAAGGATGCACAGTGTAGACCACTAAACAGGAAACGTCTGTCGAGATGGGAATACAAGGAGCGTAGTCTCCCCGCTTTCAAGAGGATTTCCGTGGATATGTGGCTGCTGAAGTCCTTAAATAGCCTCAATGCCAGCTGTTTGCCACAATCCGAAAGTTCTCTTTTTGCGTGCACTCCCCAATATAGAGAAGAGTATTCCAGAAATGGTGTGCAATGGAGATCGAGAGAGGAGCTGGTCGAAAGAGTCCTGACCTGGTGGGAATTTAGATAACTTAAGCAAGTCTCAGCCATTACCGCGTGAGCACTACCAAAAGGCTCAGGATGAGCCCGGAGGTACTCTTGAAGTGTAAAGTGAATTAACCGGGCTGTGGAACCCTCCTTGTCTAAGGCAACAAGTCCCTGACAACAGGTTAGTAGCGTCCCTATTGAAGGAACATTCTCGCCATCGAGATCCGCTGATCCAATATCGACTCCTAGAGCATGACATAGTTCGTCGGCGTTCAAGGGTCGCTCCGAGTGAGAGATCCACATCAATGTGGCCATGCCGAGCCTCGCTTTCTCCTCACCCTGCCCCTTTATCCGACTTAATGTCTCACTATATGCATCCGCCAGCCCCGAGCCGTCGGTCATTGCGTTGAGCTTTTGCCGCCTGCGACGGATTGTGGTTTCCTGCAAGATCGAATCGATAGTCAACGAGACTAGTAGGAATCTAGATATATTTCCGTTAGTGGACAATAACTCGAGGTAGCCCCTCCGGTGTCGTGGTTTCAGCCTACATTTCTGAAATATCACTCGGAATTTTCTCCAGGATGTCTACCTTAAGACTATCGTCCATGGCGTCTGGGGTTGTGTCTTCGTCTAGTCTGTTGTTGAGAAAACTGATGATATCATGTCTTTGGGGAGCGATGCGTAAAACTAGGGCTCTTCCAGGAAGGCGCTTCCACACCTCAGCCTTGATGTGGGGCCTTCCAGTCACGAAGACCCGAGTGCCCGGGGACCTTTGTAGGATTTGGTTAAGCGAATCAAAAATCTTGACTCGGTATCCCGCCACACATTCATCTACAGCGTCGATACATATGAATGTGGGCTTTTCCGAGGCCGTGGTCGATAACATCTTCGCGATATCGGCAAGCTGTAGACCCCGTCCATCAATCACCTTTTTATGATCCTCATATGCTTTCACTATTTCCTCCGGTATCTCCTCCAGCCCACTCACAACCTGTCTGAGCACGGCACCCAGCATACTCGCCGGTGACTGCTCTTTCTGGGCTATAAAATCAAAGTAAAAACATGCAACCGCCACGTTTCGGTCTCTGGCCTGATCGCACAACCAGTCTATCACCAATGAGCTAATATTGCAGCTTGTCAACACTTGCCCTTCCCCTTCTGTTTATGGAGCTCGCCCTTACCTAATGAAAGTCTTACCAACCCCCGGATCTCCATAGCAAAACAAGACTGCATTATCGGATTTGCTTCCCCCACTGCCAGCGTGCCAGCTTCTAAATTCCTCAGTTTGTAAGACCCATTCCCCCACATTCCCAACCCGGGTGCCCCGAATATCCTGATGCCGCACCTTGGGATTCAGAGGAGATAGCCAGGCTAGGATATTAGGTCGGTCATCGGCCGCGGTAATGTTATTGACAACGGTGTTGAAAGAGCCAATATTATGACTGAATGCTGGAGCCATTTTCCACTCTTTGCTAAATAGAATATTGCAGCTAATGGATGATGGAGGAAGTCAAAAACTGATCTTGGAATTCAACAGGACTAAAGCAAAGGAGCAGCGGGGCTCTGGGGATACCGATGGATACAGCGCGACCGTGCAACCAACGCCCCTCAAGTTTGGTCAACAGCACACTAGGTGTGCTTACCACATCAGGGGCAATAAATTCAAGACCCGTGGGGGGCTTGCTGGGCGCTGCACAAAAACCCAGGAAGAGCTGAGGTTCCACCCGTGAGGCTTGGCATACTCAGGCCCAAATTAAATAAGAAAAGCTTTCATAGCAGAGTACTAGGACAAAACTTTTCGTCCGATGCCCTTTTTGCACCAAAAGTGCCCATCTTCACCACCCTCTCTCATTGAGCAATGTCTATGAGAATCAGCGAAAATTTGTCCTTGCATTAGCAAACCTGTAGATAACATGAAGAAATCTACAGAATCCTTAAATATTGCCAAGTGATGGAGAAGAGGTCGTTTATGTATCTAGTATCGGTCGCCATGTACTTTTTTGTATGGAGCCACATACAAAAATCTAAGTCACTTTCACACTAGTTGATGCAATCATGAACCATGAAAAGGGGCTTTGATTCCTTACACTTCTACTTATAGAGGTTTGAATATATAGCGATTCCCTAGCTGATAGAAAGATTTCAAGTGTTTTTATATAAGCAGTGTTGAGAATTGTTTGTTTAAAAATGTCCATTTTTGGTGTTAAAAATAGCATCTGAGGAAAAGTTTTGTCCCCGTACTGTAGATTATCGAGTAAGCAATCCCTACATAAGCTTCTCCGATAAACTTCAGAATGCATTTGCAACCATACACTCATGAGACAGGGGAAAGTTGTAAGGATTTTGGTGTGGAATTCATTGACAGAGAATAGACGCCAGTCACGCACCTCAGCCATCATAAATTATCACTCACTTTACTTCCTTCTTTTTCTATATTTGCTAAGACGACATTTCTTGGGCCTCATGGAAACACTAAGCCCTCCAATATCACCAGATAATGCGGTGCATATCGATTTATAGATTATCGGTTAATGAAATTTTCTACTCAGAGGAGTGATAAAATCCGGCTCTGCTCGGAGAGTGACCCCGAACAAGCCCGATTAACTATTTGAGCTTAGCTACTGTAGTTCGCAAGTTTGAATAATTATTATTATTATTAATCATTATCCTCAACAGATTCACAGAACCTCTCTCTTTCGACACCGCACACACCGCCGCGTGTGCATATTTCCTAGAAATCCGATCCCCTTCACTCCAAAATTCCGTCCTCAATCCATCTCTGTAGTAGCATCATGGGTGAAGTATACCGCATTTTCTGGTTAACTTAAGCTCGTCTTCACGCTAAGGGGTCAAAAGAAAGTTGTGGCAAAATAGGAGAGCTTCTTTGGTCAGAGATTTGCCTTTAGGGGTATGATTTTCATAGATATTTACCGTAAGGCGTTAATTCTGAGACTCTTGCCATCTATCTAGGGGAAACAACTAACCCGGAGGGGTTACTTTGTGAAAAATCCTGACAACACACATCCACCTTATTTTGACCACTTAGCGGGCATGCTAGCTCCGTTCGCTTCGCATGAATAAACCTCCAATTTTGGAATCCAACGCCCATGGTTAGACTTCAAGCTGCTACCCGAATATCACACTCTTCAAGTTGGGCAAACACCTTAATGCTGCAGCATCCGTTAACCCCCAGCAGAGTATCCGCACTCTTGCAGGCCCAATCCCTTGGCAACCTTCATCTGGAAAAGTTGGACTCGAGCAGCCATGCGGACAAACAGTCCTGGGAAATTCTCACATCCTAGCCTTTAACCAAATTTCCACCTCCGCATTGGAAGGGGAATAGGTACTCGTAGCCCCGCTAGCCAGTTCACGCACGCCAAAGATAGCTGTATGGGTAGCAAAGGGGTTCTGGGCAATGCCCTGGCGGTTGATCGATAGTACCCAGGACTCAAACTCATATCTCGGTGGTCCTCACCTCTTTTCCTTCTGAAAAAAAACACCATGGACGGGATTTCATACATGAGGGCGGAGAAGAAATTTCTTGCCCTACAGTTCGACATGTGATAGTTGATGGCTCATTACCGGAAAGAGACATTTGAGGGAGGGAAGAACGGAAGACGGGAGGGGTTGAGAAATACCTCCCTTGTGTTCCGGGCCTTGGGGGGATCTTGCATTGGGGGTGGGATCGAGGACTACCTTGGTGCAGTGTTGGAACCGCAGGCGCTCGGTAATAGGCAATGAAAGAATCACCGGTAGTTTAGATGAGAGAAGGGGAGAAAAAAGCAGCGATTATGGAATCCTCACGAATTTTGTATTTACCATACTGCCCTAAACCTCTACCGTTTCTGTCGTGTTTGTTGTCCTACATGCAGAAACAGATGAGGCGGATTATCTAATAGCCTGGTCCGTCCACCCCCGGAGCAGGCCGGGACGGACGCATGATCGGAAAGGATCACTGGGACAGACTTCCTGATGCTGTGAATGTCTTGTTTCTTGGCACGTATTGCTCACGAAGGGATAGGTCGTATAGCTCCCGGATATGGTGTTAGTATACAAAGATATCAGCCATTCGGAGATCGGATCTGGAGGCAGCTCTCTGGCATAATTTTGAAGCGTGAGAGGCTACTGACTTAGACGGGCGCTATGGGGGGGGGATACTCGTAATTTTCTAAAGCTTGTGAACACAGCTGCTGTTCTGTAGAGGGGAAAAAATCTGCGGGAGCCTCAGGATTTTGACAGGATGCAATAGCAGCCGCCGTCACAAACGTCAGAAAATTACGAGCATTGAGTCCACACCTCTTATTTCGCAAAATAATATCAAGGGGAAAGTACTGGTCCTGGGTTTTGATATATTTTTTTTGTTTTTCACCTCCAATTCATATGATTGGCGGGGGTTGTAATTTCTGTAGTACACAATGTGGGGGTTAAGTGAATATTAGTGAAATATTAGGTGGGGTTTCTTTCATGCAGTCTGGTGAAAAAAAAAATCCCACATTCTTGCCCGGTTCTGTCACAACGAGCAGTCCCAAACCTAGGAGCACGCCTACGGTGCGGTCTGCCCAACCAATAGGAGTGAGGTACAGTACAGTACTGTCAGGGACTTGAGCGGTATCGGCATGCCGGCAGATTACAGAAAAAGTGGGCAGACTCCTGTGCCGCTAGTTGTGAGATATCATAACGGAAAGTGGTGCGCGTAGTATTGCCGATAGGTTCTGGGAACGGTCTTACACCCATCGTCCATGAAATTGGTGAGATTGGGGGGGAGTGGAGAGGATGCAGGTGGAGCGGTTGGCTCAGGCGGATTCCATACAGTCAGAACAGGAATAAAAAGAACCTGATGGTAGGACGATGAACACTCCGAGTTGCCCCTCCTTGTGCTTGCAAGGTCTGCAGTGCTTTTCCTTTTTGTTTGTTTCAGCGGGGGGCTGAAAGATATTTTTTTTCCGGGTGATTCCCCCACCTTAGTGTAGATTTCCTGAGGGTTGAGAAAAATGCTCGCTGAGCGGGGGGGGGTTTGGGAAGCCGCTCTTTTTTTTTTTTTTTGCTTTTCCTTTCTCCGAGCTCTCTATTCGATTGGCACATGGAAACCCGGGAATATTAGAGAGTTTGCGCAAGAGGACCTGGGTGGCAGTTAACGGAAAAGAGACCCAGGTCTCTGAATGAGTTTGCGCACGGTCTAGGTGGCTTGGTAGCTGGAAGATGAGAATTGAGTAGGGTAATACCGC
>Ga0307513_10010711_pt1 | contig 11468 bp, 9 predicted proteins | sample 15_EM_MG_FD_202174 | JGI IMG/M metagenome (GOLD analysis project Ga0307513, IMG submission 202174) | Populus trichocarpa ectomycorrhiza microbial communities from riparian zone in the Pacific Northwest, United States - 15_EM | ecosystem: Host-associated > Plants > Roots > Unclassified | place... | reverse complement strand
ACGTTGGTAGCAAGTACCTCCTCTAAAAAGCGCTTCCATAAGCAATAAGTAATTTGCAAAGGCAAATCCCCCCACCGGCATAAATCCGAAGCCACTTCTTATGCAACGTACAGAGATCGAACAAAGCTTGACCCGTCGAGAGCTTAGCACATTGTTCCAGACTCTGACCGTAAAAATAGAACAGATCCGTCGAAGACGGGAGGACAGTCATTGGCGAAGATGTGCTGTCTTCCCCAACTGGAGCCTCTGAAGACGCCCGGGGTTGCGGTTTGTTCGCTTTACCCTTCCGGTGAAGCGCAAGCATATCAGCAAGAACCCTAATAACTAATCAGCATACAGGGACTATAATTTATTAGCGGTCAACTTACTTGTCTTGTGCGTCTACGAAGATACCCATATGAGGTTCAAATGCGGCAGATATAGGTTTTCCAGGCTCTGAATGCGCTTTGTCTGTCACTCTCAGGATATCTTTGAACTGAACAGTAATCAGTTAAAAATGTCGAATTTTTAAAATTGGACTAACGCACAGAAGTTGCCCACTTCTTCGACATGGATTGTTCGAATTCCGTGGTAATAGCCAGATTATCCAAAAGCGCCTTAACGGTCAAATTGGAACCGGCCTTCGTTAGAAGAGTCGTAACGTCGTCTCTGAAGGTAGACTTTGTGAAAACCAGAAAAATATTCGATCAATATTGGGCCCTCACCTTGAAATCTCCGTAAATTTGGCCAACAAGTGCCAACTAACTCGCCACTCAGCCGGAAATACCCTCCCTTGCTCCAGTTCGTGGGTTTGGAGGAGTCTGCGGAACCAGGCAAAACGACGAGATATATTGTCCAGTTGCCCTGCTTCGTCATTTATCCGAAAGATACGCCTGTATTCTTTGAGCTCCAGGGCCACGAAGCGCTCTACGACTTGCGACCGGAAGTCTGGACCTAGGACGTCTACGACAAGACATGCATCGGAGATGAGAGATGGCTTGATTTGTTTACTGGTGTCTTGGAGGTAACTGGCAGGAGAATCAGAAAACGTATCCACAAGAGAAGAAGGGGAACTTACAACGCATCAAAGTCCGCGTCAAGTTGGGTTTTCAGCTGCCCTTGGATCTCTTGTATTCGCTTCCAGACACGGTTGATTCTTGGAACGCCCGTGTACGACTTGAACGATGCGGATATTTGTTTGACAGCCTAATGGTAGGATGGTTTTGAGACGATGGTCGACAATTCCTCTTATAAACAGGCACGCACCGCCAAAGTTTGCGCAACTTCCCCATACTTCTTTTCCTTGATCAAGTCCTCCAGTTGTGTCAATGCATTGACTAGAAAATGAGAAGCTCAGAAACGAGAAGATGACACCAGGAACAGGGAGATTGCCTAGCATTTGCAGCCTCTTCATCATCGTCATGCTCGTAATTAGATTCTTCTTCGCCAGGTCCAAGACTTGGATGTCTTTTGTGATATCCCGCACGACAGCTTCGGACTCGGTGGCCTTCTCGCGGATACGCGACATCTGCCCTAGCAGATCCTGCCAGAGATTCAGCACGCGCGGAATAAAGCATCTACGTGAATGCAACTGACAGATATCATTTCCTGGATCACGGACATCCTCTCCAGGTTCTGGCTGACTTTCAGCTCAGCATGCAACGAGTCGACCTCCTTCTGCAGCTCCTGACGTGTCTCCGCAAGCCGCGCATTAACATCCTCAAGGTGCGCTAGTGATGCCTCTGGCAATATAATACCATCTTATTACACCAAACCAAACAACCCATGGCAAAAAATTACACACCATTGGGGAAAAAGTCGTTCAAGATCTCAACAGCATTGAATCTTTCCGAAAGACCATCCAAGCGGTCAATCTCTTCCGTTGGTTGTATTTCGAGGACACGTTGAATCGCTAGAATAACTTCATGGGGAAGCTCGTCGTTACTCATAGAAATAATATTGAAAGAGTAGTTTGCCGAGCCAACAACGCGTTTCGATATTTGGGTCCGCCCCTTACGTAATATTCACCACTAGCAACACCTGAAGATTCAAAGTGGTGTCTAATGGGTAAAAAAAAATACACGAGTCAACGAACTCTAGGAGAAAAATAAGAACTAATTGCTACAACAGAAGCAAGCAGGGAAGAAAGAATTTGGGTGCTTCATCACTCATATTGGAAAAAAAACTACTTAAGGGCCATAAGCTTGGCCGAATCCTTGAGCCTGTGTAATCTGCTCAACATTCGATAAATACGAGTTCCAATCGTCTATCCTGATCAAGCAAGCGTCATCAGCACCAAACCAATCATGAGAAAAGGAAAAGGGCATACTCGAGACCCGTAGGCGCAGTCGACCACATCGTCATCGTATCATTATCCATTGCCGGCATCGTCCCAAATCTCGAGAGCCCCTCGAAATCAGAGGAGGTACCAGCAAAAAATGACGCGATATCCGCCGCTGTGGCTGACTGCTGCTGCTGCTGACTTCGGCTGGTATGGGTATGGTTCGCGAAGTTCTGCATTGTCTGTCCATTGAAAAGCCCGTCAAGGACGTACGCGTCTGTGTCGGCCATTGGCACACCACCCGATGGCGTAGATGCCAAATTCGAGAGAATGATTTGATCAAAGTTAGTAGGTGCGCTTGCGGTGGCAGCGGTCGATGAGGATTGGGGTGGTAAACAGGCATTCGAATCGCTGAAGTTGAACTGACCGTAAATCGGAAGTCGCCCGAGCTCGTTGCTGTACATGGGAAGGGAAAACAGGGCGAGTTGTTTTAGTTCAGCTTGCGAGACACGCCGGGAACCGGCTATACTCCTGTTAGAACCCTCGATCGGCGACAAAGGTGGCGACGAGGCAGATGACGCAGGTGACGAATTGTCATTTTCTGGTTCTCGAAGTCGCTTTTTCCGGGGCAGATTTATGTGCGAGGTGTTAGGTATCGAGACATCTCCAGCAAACGCAAGTTCCATCAAGATATCCCTAGCGAATATTTGTTAGTTGGAAAGCAAAGGCTTGGAACAGATCACCGAGCGCAACTTACCGGTATCTTCCCGCCGACGCCCATCTGATTGAAGCATGAGATTTTACGTGAGGCAATTATTGAGCAAGAGAAGACAAACCGTTGTTCGGACGCCTTCAGGATTTCCATACACCGTTGGACGTCTTCCATTTCCCTCCTCGGATTGGGCGCATATCCAGACCTGCGTCCACTCCAGATATTCAAAAGCAATACCACAGCAGCGGTAAACGCCGTGCTCTAGCAAACGACAAGGGCCATCAGACTCTCAAATGAAATCAAACTTTTGGTTAAGAAACGTGCCTGTAGATGAGCAAACGGCAGCGCGCTTAGCCTCGTAAAAGACTCAAGCACATGACAACATGAGCGAGCTGCATTCGTACAAATTGCCAGAGAAGGAAAGGCAATGGGATTGGGATTCCGCGGAGATGGGATGAAGGGTCGATGTATAAAGACCTGGATATGGTAATACGTAGCATGGAGTGCTGCCGACTGTTTGAGAAAAAGCTGGTTGTTACAATTCGGGTTCCATTTAACTGTTGGTATCCGTGATGTAGAAAACATGAAATGATATTAACAAGAGAGAGGCATACGATGGGTAGGCACGGAGTCCATCCAATGGTTCATTGATGAATCCAATTCAGCGATAACTTGTTGGTCTGAACACGGTGTAGCTTTCCCAAATACAGTATTGGGACGCTTGATAGAATACTGAACCACAGATGAGTTAAATAACTTGGCTGAAACTGCCCTGGGCAACGCCAATTCTTACGATCAAACGCATAGCATAGGCCAGGATATCGAGCAGCCTCAGATAACAGTTAAAGAATGCGATCGAGGACGGCTCTCCAGACGGCTGTTGAAATCCATCCTCCCAGAATTCATCATCACATTCCAAAGGCAGATCAAGGTCGAAGCTATAGAAGGATTATGAAGACATATGCATTAGAGACCAGGTAAAACGTACTCTTCGTCTTGCAATCCACACGGCCGACCTGCGGAGGCACTAAACGTTCTATCCAAACTCAGCACTACCCTGGATTTAAATAAAAAGGATCAGACGAGTGAAGAAAACCAGATATAACAATGGCTATTGACCAAAACGCTCGCTTCCATAGCTCATCCTCCACAGTTGCAATTGCGGCCGGCTTTCTACGTCTCCGATGCGCACCAACCTCCTGTGATAACCGCACTGCAAGTCCAATCTGAGCCCATATTCCTTGTGGTGTCTCGCTTGATTGAGCAAACAGAACATAGAGCTAGCAATGCCAACCACAATGGGAGTTCAAAAACAAAACAAAAAAAGACGAGACAGCGGAAACCTCTTACTGCATGCATCTGAAGTTCATACAAAGTTGTTCTCTTGAAAAGAGATTTACGAAGTACATTCACTTGCTCGAACCACTTCCAACCCGCTGAGCGAGGTGAGTCCGACGCCTCTGCCAGTACTCGAGGGTCGTCCGAGTATCGGGAGCCATGGGCACAGACAAGAAGCAAAGTCGCCCCGAACATCGGGTCCTTGATATGTAGTTTATCGGCTACCGATTTCTCAAATGTGGGCCGATGCAGAAGAGGTAAGAAATGGTTGATTTGTTCGAAATATGCTTCGATGAGGCGGGGAATCAGGTCTTCGTCGGGGTAAATGTAGGTAGGTAAGCTTTCTTCATGCTCAGGATTCGATCTAATCCACTAAAACAAGTTATCATAAGCTATTTGTTGATTCGGATAGGAATAATTCACACCGGAGGAACGTCCCAGAATTCGTTTCGTCTTTGTCCAAAACGTGGTTTTCCAGGTTTGGTTAGTTCACCCGTGTATTCCTCTTTCAAATCCAAAGCCGTCTGGACGAGCTGATAACCGCTGGAAAAATATCGGCATCAGCGTTTAAAATGGACGATCGAAGAAGGCGTATGAAACGGACCTTGATTTCCCGAAAAACCGGTTCTGCTCCGGATTGAGATTCAACCTGTCCAGCTGGATCGTGGACATTGGAGATGAGCATTCGGTGTCGTTTCGCGGGAGGAACTCTGGTTCGGTGGACTCGGTTTCTATTCTGTCGACTTCCTGATTGATGTCGATACCGGGGAGTAACTATAAAAGTGTAATCAGAATACTCATCGTTCAAGAAACATGTGTTGTTTATATCGCCAAGATAGCCTCACGTACCTTGCTCAGGAGACGATCCATCTTCTCAAGACGAGCTTCTAAACTCTCCACATAACTTTACGAAAGGTGAGCTCATGATAAGGTCTCGAGAAGAAAGAAGCTGATCACGCACCCTTTAGCAGGTCCTAAAGTCTTGATATATATCGAGATGAGCACGAGCTGGGGTCTTCTGAGCTTAAGTCGCACCTTAGTGACCTCCTTGTGCGTGCATTCGAATCCAAATTGAACGCAGGTACTACATCGATTGTCGGGCATTTCACCACTATCGCCTGGCAACTCGAATTTCTCTGAGATCGATACAACCCATTTGGGTGATGTAATGAAAGCTTACAACGAACTGCGAAAGGGGACTTGGAGTCAGTTACGTTTGTCCATCAACCGCAAAACACCTTTATGGACACGGAGAAGGACGAACATACTCTTCTTGCGTTTACAAATGTCGCATGCACCAGGAATGCGGCGTTTCTTGGACAGGGAGCGGTGGTCGCCTCTCGTTTCAGATCCTCCATTGGCATCCGTCATGGTCTTCAAAAGTTCCAATATTCCAGTGTAAGAATTGAAGTCGAGTCATAGATAAGTATGATTTGGAGTAACATGATTGTTGGTCTGATTGGTCATTACTTATCCCGGGCCGAGGAAAGCAGCCCGTGACCGGGCTTAGAGCACTGCAATTTATTTACATAACAACCTCTGCACTGTGCAGTAACCAGTTTCTCGATGGCCTCAATTGTGAGGATGAATTCGGCGCTGTCGAAGCCAGAGAGCTACATGTATTGCGAGGCAAGTATTTCGAAAGTATCTCGATCACATATTATTATCACTTAATGTGAGTAAAGTTGGCCCTTGCTCCTCTCATGGATTGTGCGTATCTGCCGTCTCATATTTCAGTTCTGACATCTTGCTCTAGCTACCATCGACCCCGATTTCCTCACTTAGTGTGTCGCCCTCTACAAGGAAAAAGAGTCGTGGGGTGCTCGTGCTCACTCAATACCTGCTTTGAGGGAAGACCTCCGATCCTCCCCCCATCTCTCTGAATGCGCATCGGAAGGCATCCCCTCCTCTCCTTTTACCACGACAATAACTCTTCGCGTTCAACGCCGCAGATAATGAACGAACACGACCCAGGGGTTCACAGCTCTGGAGACAACTGGCCGCAGTAGCAACAACCCTAGCGCACGACCACGACCATTACCAGCAGGATTTCGACGCGTGCGTTTAACACCAGCAGCAGCAACGTGGCACCCAGAAGACTTGCCCGCGACAAGACAACCGCGTCGATATCCTCACACCATCTACGCGTCACGGTGAGTTCATATCCGTCAACCTTCCATCAAGAGCGGGCACTTACTCTTTACAAGTGGGTTCCTACCTGTAAAACCAACTATTCAGCAAGAGTTCTAAGGCAGGGCCATCCGAGTCCTTGAGAGATCCGCGAGGGAACTAACGACGCGATCTGTGATCGTTCATCTCTACAATGCTGCAGATCATGGCCAGACATAAGCGAGTTGCCAGTGAGGGGCTTTACAGCTCATATCTGTTAACCAGTCTCGATGCCAACCGCGGCCACTGCGACCACTTCCTCGCTATGAACCGCTGGCAACCAACGACACACCGCGACAGCAGCCTACCCAGCCAGACCCCCAAAATCGAGCCGCGGCACCAACGGCCATTCCCAGCCAACGACCACGACCTCCAGGAGCCCGCACACCAGTCCATTGACCAATAACATCCAGGGCTGTGGGAAGACAAGACCGCGTCAACGCCATCTCCCCACCCCGACGGGCATGCGCCTCGGTAACGAGAGGGTGGATGCAGTGGCTAACTTTGGTGGAAAGTCCAAGGCGGCTACGAGCGAGTTCATGTCTGCCAACTTTCCATCAAGAGTGGGTGCTTACTCTTTACAAGGAGGTTCCTATGTGTAAAACTAACCAGTTGGACTAGGGTGGGTAAATGCGATGAGCTACACGTTGTACCAGTGAGATCGTCGGCGACGACTACCGAGGCAATTACCTTGGATGAAATGGCGAGTTTAACAGATAGAATTTCTGACCCGAATGAAACAAAGGACAATGGATAGGGCTATAGTGAGCCAGGAGGTTCAGCTAGATGACAACGCGAGGCACCGGCTATCAGTGAGTTCTACTACCTACACCCCGAGAACGATGTGCTAATCTCTCGACATCATAGACTTATTACCTTTATTACCCGACGAACAAATACCGATGACTGGGCGTCAGAATAACCAGGCGACACCAGACCATGCAGCTTGCGATAGACGACCAGCCACGTTCACGGCAGCAGTAACACGCCGTAGGCACACCATTATGAATGTCCAAGCAACGAGGAGCCATTGCACGCAGCAACCAGCGAATAGAACCCCAAGTTCAACAAACGGCGTAAGAGCTAGTGACTAGCGAGAATGATAGAGAACGAGTAGGATGACCTGAGTCGATGCCGACAGTGGAGAGGTCAAACTAAATAGTATCTGTGAGTCCCTCTTCATCTCAAATATGGTATGACAAAGTTGATATCTTCCCTCTCGCTGTGATATAGGTCATTTGCTGCTTGCTGGTACAACGGACGGTGACGGGGTGGCGAGAGAATGAGATGATACATCACGAGGGGATTGCACCGAGGGTGAAGAACCCAGAACAGCGTCAAGAACCTTGAAGTTGAAGATCTTGTTGATGATACCAACATGGTAATGGCAGGTGGCTTGGGAAAGAACAATGTCAGGGGATTTACAGGGGTAAGTATATCATCTACATGATGGGTAAGGGTTAGACCAATGTTTTGGGGGATGATTAGGTGATTATGAGCAGCCCAACAATGATTCTTTGTGCTCCTGGTTACTGGTGAACAGTGGCTGGTTGGCTCAAGAAACCCAGATGATACAGAAATGGTACTGAGTATAGTGACCCAACAAAAATTGTAATCCATTTAATATATTTATTCCACTTCCAAATGAGCCTTTCCAATCCTGCCTATTTCAAGAATACTGGTGACTGGTATACAAGTAGCATTATGATTTTCTAATAAGATTTTTTGTAAATCAGATGTGGCTATCTGGAGAACTATCAGTGCCTGAAAGATAAAATAAAACAATAACTCTGTACCTATGTTTGAATTTCTTACACTTTGAAACAAAAGACTATTTGTGGTTCTGATAAAGATGTCAATGTTAAAACAGAAAGTGAAAAATAATATTGCATACAAGCTTGTTATTGATGACCCACTGAATAAGCCAAGCAGAACCTTGTTTATCACTGGTATTCTTGAATGCAGTTTTAACTTCTGCCATCACCAGAGTAATATTGATGTGTGTCTGGGATTTGAAGGACTTGACTGCATGAAGAAATTGTTCTTCAAAACTACTACCAGAAATCCAAAAGGAATGCTCTGCCAGAAGAGCAACAACTGATAGAATTGTTAGTTATTTATTATATATGATAAAGGAACTTATAATACTGGCAATTGCCTGAAATTTTGAAAATTTCTGCAGATTCAGTGAGTAAGTTATGCAATTGAGAAGTGGGTAATTAACTTGGTATGCAATGCTTTCATCTTGTGAAAATAGAGAGGGAAATTGAAGAGATAAATGCTAAAAAGAAAAATAAATAATATAAAATAGCTAGTAATAGTACACTAACCTTCTATAAAAAATGTATTAGCTATACATAGCAAAAAAAAACAATTGGATACATACCAACTGCCAAAAAATTAGCATGTGAGAATACCAATGTATATATATCGTAATCTAGCTTATCTGTAAGCTTGGATAAATCACTTACAATCTGCAGAATATTTATCACATAGTTCTGAATTTGTAAAAACTTGTTAAACTCACAGCCTATATTAGTATATGCAAGGTTGTTTGGAAGATCAGCATATTTGTTTTAGAAAATCAAAGGCACTGTAGTTACATTCTATGTTGGAACATGCAAGGATTGTTTAACTGATCAGACCATTTCTTCTGATAAATAAGAGACACTGGACTCACAGCCTATATAGAAATGTGAAAAAGTTGTTTGAGTAATCAGAACATTTCTACTGAAAAATAAAAGGCATTAGACTCACAAGCTATGTTGGAACATGCAAAAATTGTATGAGTAATCAGGGCATCTCTTCTAAAAAATCAGAGAAAGTGAACTCACATTCTACATTGGAATATGCAAAGGTTGTTTGAGCAATCAGGACATCCCTTCTGAGAAATTGGACTCACTTGCTATATTGGAACACAGATGTTGTTTGAGCAATCAGAACATCCTTTCCACAAAATCAGAGGCACTGGACTCACTCGCTATATTGAAACATGCAAAAGTTGTTGAGCAATCAGGACTTCACTTGTGAAAAAAATAGAGAGACATTGGACTCACAAGCTATGTTGGAACATGCAAAGGTTGTTTGAGCAATCAGGACATTTTTTGTGAGAAATCAAAGCCATTAGACTCACAAGCTATGTTGGAACATGTAAATAAGTGATTAGGATATCTCTTTTGAGAAATTAGCAGAACTAGACTCACCCACTATGTTAGAACATGCAAAGGTTGTTTGACTGATTAGCATGGCTCTTCTGAAAATTCAGAGGCACTGGACTCACAGCCTATGTTAGAATATGCAAAGGTTGTTTTGAGCAATCAAGACATTCCTTCTGAGAATTACAGACACTAGACTTACACCCTATGTTGGAATAGACAAATTTTGTTTGACTGATTAGAGAATCTTTTCTGAGAAATGAAAAGCACTAGACTTACATGCTATGTTGGAACATGCAAAGGTTTTTTTAAGCAAGCCAAACATCATATCTGAGAAATCAGAGGCAATGAACTCACAGCCTAGATTAGAACATGCAAAGATTGTTTGACTGATCAGAACCTTTTCTGAGAAATCAGAGGCATTGAACTCACATCCTATGTTGGAATATCCAAAGGTTTTTGAGCAATCATGATGAGAAATCAGAGGCATTGGACTTACGAGCTATGTTGAAACATACAGGATTTGTTTGAGCAATTGGGACATTCTTTGAGAAATCACAGGCACTGGACTCACATCCTATATTGAAAGATGCAAACATTTTTTGAGCAACCACAACACCTCTTTTGAGAGATCACAGGCACTGGACTCACATCCTATGTTAGAACATGCAGAGATTGTTGAGCAATTGGGAGATCCCTTCTGAGAAATCAGAGGCATTGGACTAACCTCCTATGTTGGAATATGCAAAGATTTTTCTGAGAACTCAGGCCATCCCTTCTGAGAAATGAGAAGCACTAGACTTACATGCTATGTTGGAACATGGAAAGATTGGTTGACTGATCAGAATATTTTTTCTGAGAAATGAAAAGCACTAGACTTACATGCTATGTTGAAATATGCAAAGGTTATTTCAAGCAATCAGGATATTCTTTCTGAGAATCCAAAGGCACTGAACTAACATTCTATGTTGGAATATACCAAGATTTTTGAGCAATCAGGACATCTCTTTTGAGAAACCAGAGGCATTGGACTAACATCCTATGTTAGAACATAAAAAAATTGTTTGAGTAATCAGGACTTTCTTTCTGGGAAATCAAAGGCACTAGACTCACAAGCTATTTTATTTAAGAACATGCAAATGTTTGAGCAATCAGAATGTCTCTTCTGAGAAATCAGAGACATTGGACTCACTTGCTATTTTGGATCATATAAAGGTTGCTTGAGCAATTGGGACTTTTCTTCTAAGAAATCAGAGGCATTGGACTCACAGCCTAAGTTGGAATATGCCAAGATGGTTTTGAGCAATCACAACATCCTTTCCATATCAGAGGCATTGGACCCACATTCTATATTGCAAAGATTATTTGAGCAATCAAAACATCCCTTCTGAGAAATTAGAAGCACTGGACTCACCCACTATGTTGGAACCATGCAGAGATTGTTTGAGTGATCAGGGCTTTCCTCTTGAGTAATCAGAGGCAATAGACTCACAAGCTATGTTGGAATATACAAGTGTTTAAGTGATCTGTTGAAAATTTAGCAGAAGTGGACTCACCTGCTATATCAGAACATACAAGAGTTGTTTGAGTGATTAGCACATTTCTCTTGAGAAACAGAGGCACTATATACACTCACAGCCTATATTGGAGGATGCAAAAGTTGTTTAAGTGATGTTGCTCATGCATCCAATTCATAATAAAGTGTAGTTACCTATTAGATATTTTTTAAATGAATTTTTGGTCAACAAAAACCTTTAAGCATGGCTCAACCAACCTTCTGTACAAGGCTAGTCAGCAAACATCTCTCCACAGTGAATCTACTGCAAAGCTCCAC
>Ga0307513_10010710_pt1 | contig 11469 bp, 7 predicted proteins | sample 15_EM_MG_FD_202174 | JGI IMG/M metagenome (GOLD analysis project Ga0307513, IMG submission 202174) | Populus trichocarpa ectomycorrhiza microbial communities from riparian zone in the Pacific Northwest, United States - 15_EM | ecosystem: Host-associated > Plants > Roots > Unclassified | place... | reverse complement strand
GTGTTTGAGCTTGCGGGCCTTGGTGCTTACGCAACAAGCTCAAGTATCGCGCTCTGGCTATGATCATGCGCCTGGCGTTGTCATCCGATAACGGGTTTTTGGGGTTTTTGGATTTGGGTTTGGGTTTAGATATGTTGTTTCCGTCGCTTAAGGACCAAGGGTCTGGGTGGATTGAGGATTTAATAGGGACTTTGTTGGGGTTTATGGACTTTGGTTTTGGCTTTGTTTTTGAATTGGGAGGGGGAGGGAGAAACGGGGATTCGAGGATGATGATCTTCATTTCACTCTTGTTTCCTCCCTCTCTGTTTTTTTTTCCCCTCTTCCTCGGGAAAATAGGGTTTTCCGGGAAAGTATGTCAACAGGGAGGCATATGATGAAACTATAAATGGCGCGAGGATAAAGCCTTTTCTTTTACCGTCTCTACGGAAACTATTAACATTTTAGGAAATAAAAACAAACTAAATTGAAACCCGAAAAAAAAAAAACAAATTTCTTTGGTTTGGTTTGGTTTAAGAGAAACAATAGATGAATTTTTATTTATTTGAATATATTGAGGAAGAAGAAATAAAAATAAATAAATAATCCTAAATTGCTAAAAATATATCTTCATCTTTTATTTATTACTTTTTACTTGTAATTTACATAATAATCTCACTTTACACCTTGATTTTTAAAATTATTTGTGAATTTTATTTTTTTGGAGAGAATGTTTAAATTAATACAAGTATGCCATTAACCGCATTGATGATAGTATTAATTCCTAAGTTGTCTTTTTTTTTGTCAAACCTTTTATTTTTTTAGTTAAATTTTAGCAAGGGTACAAGTGTGAATGTTGAAGCTTCTACTTTCTTTCTAACCATTTGTCACGTCTCAACTCTTCCATTACCATTTGGTCCATAGATTGAGCATCCTTCTCCACCCCTTCCCTCTTACAAACATCATTAATGATGTGGAATTGTTTTTTAAATTGTTAATTTAAGGTTTTAAAAAATGTTTGTAACTTGAAGCAACAAGATATGCAATTGATTATCTCCACCCTATGTTTATATGAAGACGTGAATGAGAAATATAAATCAAAATAAATTAATTAATCATTTGAAGAATTTACAAGTTCAAACAACAAATTAGTATGAGAATCGCTCAAACATACAAGAAGAAAAGGCACACAATATGCAGCAACCTTAGATAAAAAAAAATTCATCAACTCATAAAAATTCTTGCATAAAAGTATTTATATGTAAACCCTAAAGCTACCGAGTCAGACATACATCTAATTTAAATAAAGTCCAAACTAATTAAAATAGGTTTAAAATAATAAAAATAAATAAAACAATAGTCTAAGATTATTTTTCATACTTTGCCACGTGTGATAGTAAAAAATACTCAAGAGAAATAATTGTTGAAGAATCATTGCTGAACAAAAGCCTGATACCTTGTAAAATAAAATTTAATTTCTAACCAATTATTTCTTCTTGTTTGATATTGAATCCTTGTAAAATAAGCAAGTCAAAGGCTTCCACATATGTTCTCAATAGCATTAAGAGCTCTATATTGTGAATGAAATCCATAACTCTTAAGAAAACAATGTCTTTTTTGTTTTCACACTTTGCTGATAGATTCTAGGCCCAACTTCAAATATGTTGTTCTCTCTTGTCCAAATGAATTAGTGGGCCTACCATATATCAGTGGAAAAGATATATATCTAGTTTTCCACTCAATTAAAATCCCATCCAAAATCCTCCTATGGTTTCAAATATGACCTGAAAAGTAGACAAAGGTTTTAACTCAGGCCTCTTAACTTATCTCATTGAACACCTTTTGGATCCACTTCATTTTAGGCCTTAGAATAGGCCTAATGGACACTCCTAATTTTAGCTAGGATCACATCATCCCCTCTCTTCTCAAAATGATTCGACCTCGAATCATCACCTACATCAAATAAAAAAAAATATCAACAACCTTGAATATATCACTAACATTATACTCACCTTATAGATCCATTTTATAGGAATTGACTCCTTAAAGGAATCTGAATGAATCATCTTCTCTAAGCATCAACTTTGATTTTCTATGTTTAGGAAATCTTTATTTACACATATGCACCCAAACTCAATCTTCTGGTTGACAATCCTTTTTCATCTTTTGTTATCTTGAAATGCATACTTCACTTTTTTTTTTCTCAACATGTTGTCGTACCTTCTTAAACAATGCTTTCATCACCTGTGCTTTTTTATTGTTATCAAATCTAACTATTTCATCAACAAGTAAAGAAATCAAATCTAGTAGAGTTAAATCATAAACTATTTTAAATTGTGAATAATTTTCACAATTTAATAGATTAACACATAATGATTTCTTTTGTAACATATTAAACAAAAACTATAAATGCTCAACATGCTCATCTAGATTCTTACTATGCATGTCATCAAAGTAATCCACAACAAAGCTACATATGAATGCAGACAATATATGATTCATCAATCTCATTAAATTACTATGTGTAATAGTAAGACTAAATAACATGACTAACCATTTAAACAATCCATATTTAGTCTTAAAGTTATTTTTCTCGCCATCCCCTTCTTTCATTTTAATTTGATGATAACTAATTTTCAAATCAATCTTACTAAACACATAAAATCCATGCAACTCATTAAGAATATCATTAAGTATAGGGATAGGATGTCTATAATTTACAATATTATTGTTGATTGCATCATTTATGAATGGCAAACCATTATGGATCTCATCATGAAATACATGGCAAGATCTGGCACAACTTCAACTCTTTATCAGAAAGCCTTAATAAACTTCAATCATCCTGAAATTTTAACACAAGATAAAAAAAAATCTCTAAAAACTTCTGGTAAAATTTTAGTTTGATTCATTAGTCGAATAAAAAATTATATTTGTTGGCATAAAGTTGCGTAGTAGAACAAACTAAGCTTAAATCCAAATTTGATTATCCTACATCATCCTCAAAATCCTATAACAAAAATATAACAACACTAGGAATAAAAGAATTGAGATTGTTAATGTTAAGACATGTCTTCTATACACAAGTAAAATCATAGGCAAGTAAGAAAAATAGGAACTCATGATCTCGCTCTCTTATGTATAGAAACTCAAGTGTTTACCTATATTTCCTACTCCCTCTTATTTTCTCATCCTTATTTTCTTCTCTTTACTCTCGACTTCAATTGACTTTTTTCTCTTGTTACTGAATCTAAGTCTTTTCTCTCCTTTCTTATTCTTTCTTTAAGACTCATTTTATTTTCACTCTTAAAACTCACAACCTCGTATGGTTTATCTGTCTCCTCGACTTTGTTTTCTCTTTTTAGCTTTAATTGGTCTTGTTTAAGCTTTCAAAGCTCTCTTTTTGCCAACTTTTGCCTCCAACAACACTATATGAAAATAGTAGCAAATAATAATTTCAGATATGCACGTTTTACCAACTACTTTCATATATATATTTGCATGGTAACCACGACCTCACATTGTTGTATTAATATTTCATCTTCACTTTCTTTTTCAATTTCAACTAGTCTTCATAAACCTGTATAGGTGACAATAATATAGTAGGATAATAATTTCAATCATTCTTAAGACAATACCTATTTTTAAATTCATTATGTTTGACCTTTCTATCAAATTATCAAGGTCACCCCAACAAGATATGACTTGTATGCATTGGAACTACGTCACATGTAACCTTGTCAACATACTTTCTAATTGAAAACAGAACTAAGACTTGCTTAGTCACTTTCACCTCACTACAATCATTCGACAATTACAACCTATAAGATCTAATATGCTTAATCATATACAAGTTTAGTTTACTTACAAGGGTAGTACTGGTTATATTAGCATAACTCCCATGTTCTATAATCAAACTACACACCTTGTTTTGTATATAGAAACATATATGGAAGATGTTCTTTTTCTGGCTATAAGTTCCACCCCAACCAAAACTAACATTCTTTCAACTTTGATTCTACCCAAATCAATCTTTATTATCCAAGGATGCAAAGTCATGGTCATCATCATCTACATATGCATTTTCATTCACAAAATCAACAAAGTTAGTTTTAACATTTCGTACGGCCCTTCCGATAGTGTTTCCTCTCCGATCAGCCCTCATTCTCAATCCATCCATCCTACTATTTTGATTTCTCATCGAAGCCATCTCATTTTTCATATCATTCATGTCCCTAGTCAGTAGCTTAAGTTATTGGACGAAAGTTTGCATCTGAAAAATGTTATTTGCTTCAGTGTTATAGACTCATTATTTTCAGACATCTTTGAATATGTAAAAATTGATTACCAACAAGAAAAAAATATCCACACAACTCTCGTATCTCACACAATTCAAGGCTTTTCATTCAATTGTTCTCACTAGGCCTTTTACCTTTCGGCTCATCTTCTTACAGTTCATTCGGAACTGAAAATCAATTAACCAAAGTCAATGGCTATCATAACACAATCCAAATATATATAAAGTAACTCAAGAATCAATAAGATACTAAAAACAAGCAAAATAAAACTACAATTATGATCTCGCGAGTAGCAAAGTGAATTTGTACAAAATATAGACGATACGAAGACTCGAAATAAAACAGAAAAAATAATAATGAAAACACTTATTTGACTCCTAAATAACCCAAATATAATAGAAATAAACTGAATATGTAAAAAAAATAGTAGCAAACATGTTTTTATAACTTGATGCAAATTTAAATTTTAAGTACTAGAATTGAAACCCTGACCAACGATATCGGAACAACCTCAAATTTTATATGTAGTACCCTTATACCTAATAAACAACATATCTCAGTTTATAGATCGTTCTCTTTTGCCTAGGTATCGAAAACTCATATATGATCGGTTTGCTGCAGAATTTAACTCATAATTGAAACCTCAATCAAATGATATCAGAAAGAGCCCAAGTTTAATATATAGTGCGACTTAACCCTAAATAACCAGTATATCAATTTTGAAGTAATTTCAAGATTGTTTGATTTGGTTTCTCAATTGCATGTGTTTTCATGGTAGAATTGAAACTAACTTGAATAACATCTATTCTTCTTCTTGTTTTTTTCTTCTACTTTTTATTTTATTGATTTGTTTTTGGTACTGAGATACCGAAAGCACAAAGAGAATAAGGAAAATAAAAAACACAACTAAAGTTATGGACCACAAGGTAAACAAAATTTTCAAAAATATATAACCTGATTTCGGAGCCTAACTCCGATACCAAACTTATACGGAATTATCTCTTAGATTGCTAATTTGAGGTTTTAAAGAAAGTTTGTAACTTGACCCAACAAGAATTTTACCTTGAAGAATCAAAGTTATATGTAATTGATCACTCTCACCCTACGCCTATATCAAGATGCACAAGAAGTATAAATCACAACGAAGTTTATTAATCTTTCAAAGAGTTTGCAAGTTCAATCAACAACTTAGTATGAGGATCATTCAACCACATAATAGAAAAATGCATAAAAAATGTGGCAACCTTAGATAAAAATTCATCAACTCATAAAAATCTTTATATAAGAGTATTTATTGGGTCACACATGCCTCTAATTTAAATAAAGTCTAAACTAATTAAAATAAGGTTTAAAATAGTAAAATAAAATAAAAATAGTTTAAGATTATTTTTCACACTTTGCCATATATGATAGTGAAAAATACCAAAGAAAAATAATTATTGAAGAATCCTTGCTGAATAAAAGCTTAATGCCTTGTAAAATAAGAATTAATTTATGACCAAGTAATTCTTATTGTTTGATATAGAATACTTGTAAAATAAGTAAGTTAAAGGTTGCCACATAAGTTTTCAATAGCATTAAAAAGTCCTTGTCGTGAATGAAATTCATAACTCTTAAGAAAACAATATCTTTTTTATTTTTGCACTTGGTGAATTTTTCACTAAATTAATAAGGGTATTATAGGTTATTAAATTTTTAGAAACCCCTTACAGTTCCATTTGGTCAAAGATCTCCTATGCTTATGCAATCCCTTTATTTTTGCAAAACTCATTAATCAATGTATTATTGCAAAACCCATAAAAGAAGCTAGATAAGTTCATGACCAAGCATAAAAAGAAGAGAGAACATAATGGTTTCATAGAGACACAAAGAGAGAGGCAATCTGATATGTTAATAATAAATGAAAAGTATTACAGTTACTCGTTAAATATAGCAAGTATTGTTCATGAAGTCAAAGTAGAGAGCCTTTTAAAGAGCATGGATTCTCTATAAAAACTTTTTCATGTTAATTATTATAGTTAAAAAGTTATGTTAACTAACACTAACATGAATGCTCTTATTGGATCAAATATCAAAGAAAATTTAAGATTGTGATTCTTATTTATTTTATTTTATGAAAGAATAATAACAAAAATAATAGAATAACTAAATAAATAGATTTAGTTAAAAAAAAATTATTGACAAGGAGATTGTTGGAAGAAAGGATTGAGAACAAATACAATATTAGAAATTGAATAAAATTTTAATAACAATATTAGAAATAGAATAAAATTGAAAGAAATTTGCCAAATATTAAAAAATAATGAAGTGATATTTAATTTAATTTGACAAAAAAATATGCATATAGATAAGAGTTAATAACTTGTGACAACATCAAATTGAACCAATTAACTAGATACAAATACAAACAAAATCAACCACCCCCTAAAAACTAAATTATACAACTCTAATAACCACCTTGATCTTTGCACACACCTATTTATATTGCATCATCAAACCATTGTCAACACCTACATAACTACACGAGCATGAAACCACTTATAACGAAATCATTAATTTCATCAATGACAACAAACTCATCACATGGACAAAACACAAGATCTTTATTGTCCTAAAAGTTCAATATATAGTTTGATGATTGTGCCAATATTAGTTGGTGGTTTATGGTAGTGGCTTATAAAAAAAATCTTAAAAAGAGGTAGAGAAAAGAGAAAAATGAAGAGTACATAGTTAGTGATAAGAGAGTAAGATGACTTTAGTATTTAAATCATTTGGATATCTAACAGTGTTTATGCCTAAAAAAAATACACATGGCAAATATAGAAATAATGATTGTTTACCACAAAGTAAGGATAAAAAGCTAAAATCGATCATGAATCAAAAGATCAATCAAGCTAAAAGAGTCATTGATCAACCATGATTGCTGAAAACGTAGTTAACCAATCATAAAGTTTTAATGTAACACGACCAAGGAGATACAATCCTATTTATAGTGAGAGTCCTCAATATAATAACTAATTAGAAGTCAAAGATTATATTAAAATTCACATGTATTAATAGAAAATGAATTTAGTTTGTATTAAGATTTAATAAAAAAAAATCTTTTATCTTAAACCAATATTTGTATAAGATCAAAATTACATGTGCAAGTAGGATTTAAACTCTATAATAGCAATATAAATAAATTAAGATATTATTTGTAAATAATGGACAACACTACATATTCAAAAGCATGCAATTTTATCTTTTTCTTTTTTCTTTGTAAGGTTTTATTTTTGTTATTGCTTTCTTAGTGCATTATTTACCTCATTCATTTAAGTTTTTTGCAAAATCATTCTATTTTAGAAATCATGTTTTTTTCTTTACACAGTGGTTTTTTAAAATAAATTGCCCTTATTGAGGGTTCAAAGTCTAAATCTCCATTTCATTTTATTAGATGCAATTGTTGTCTTATTGCAGGTTCAATCTTAAGTATAATTATTTAACAACACAATAAATTGGTATGCCTAGTAGTACAAAGATCCAAAATCTATTCTAAAAGTCATTAGAACACGCCTTTAAACAAAAATACAAGTAAAATCATATCTACTGCATTAGACGAATAGTCAATATAATCAACAAAGAGAGCTTGGCTCTCTAGCCATGAAAACCTGAAAATTCATCTCCCTATATTCTAGTTATATGCACATTCATTTTATAAATCAAATACCATTGTTTGATGGTTATAACCAGATGTGGTAAATTCCAGTCAACTACCATGGTTGTTCTTTAATAAGCATATTACTATTAGTATATAAATCTCTTTAATGTTGATATTAGGGCTCTTTAGATAAAGATGGATTACACAACCAACGTGAGCTACCATAACAATATTATATTGGTCAATTGAATCACACAGGTCATATCTTAATTGTTGAATCAAATATAGAATGAACTTCATCGAAATAGGCATTGTAATACATAGAAGTACATGCATAAGAGGGAATCTCAGGGAATCCTGCAAGAATAAGAACTCTTGTAGAGGTGTTTAAAATAAGTATGCCTCCTATAAAAGGGTACTTCCCAGCATGTTAGACGCAACAACAAACACAACCTAATCTAGTCATGTTAGCTCATGACATGTCAACCATTTCTTAGGCATACATATAACAACAAGCCAACTATCTAGCTTCGCATAATTATATTCTATCAACTTGCTACTAGGCAATTATATGTCTTATAAAGTTGTGTTATGGTAAGGGAACCTCAATCTCATTGCCTAATAATTCTCTATCGTAAAATAGTATTACAAGGGGGTTGGACAAATTTGAACTATCACAAAACTTGAGAAAAAAAAAGGCTAAAAAAAGGTTGAACAACAAGGCATGTTTATAATTGTTCATATCCTGAATTGGTTGATAGACTTCACATAACCATTAAAGGAATAATAATTATTGATTTCAAGCAATTTTACAAGGAAGATAGCTAATTAACAAGGAAAAATCTCACCAAGTTCACATATCAATGTGGGAATTATGAAGCAAACCCTTTTGTAAAGCTAAGGTTGTTAAGTTTTTCATTAACCAAAACCTTTTTTCACTAATTCTCCATGTTTCCACGCAACTCAATTAGCAATTAGAAAGATATGAAAACTCGTTTACTAATGACTATGGAGTTGAGAATAAATATGAAATAACAAAGTAGGCATATTTCATGCTCAAAACATTTAAATCAAGACATTTTAAATAAATAGATAATAATTATACTGAGAAACTTGTCACTAAAATGTTAAGTCAAACCACATATGACTTTCATAATATACGAGAAATCATGACACGTTGCTAGACATTGTACTTGATTTTCAAATATAAATCAATTAATTTGTTGAATTGATAATAATTTCAATTATTTAGTTTATTTAATCTTATTTTATTTATGCATGTGATTTATATTTTGAAAAATATATTAGAAACTCAATGGATCACACATATTAAAAATCATTAGTAAGAAATTAGACTAGGATGACTAATAAAGTATGACGTGATTGTAAATAAATTTTAGAAATTGAGGACTATAATGTAATTTATATAGAGAATTATAATTCAAGACATAGAAAAATCAAGCAGTGACTTAATTGTATAAATTTCTAAAAACTTTTATGAAATAAAATCTGAAATATTTTTCAGGAGATAAAGTTATATTTTTCCATTAATAGGGATATTAAGTTTTTTTTATAAATAGAATGTTATGCCTCATTTTTTTTATGAAAAAGTTGTAGAAATACACATAATAAAATAAAAAAGAAAAGAGTTAACACTCAAGACATAGCAATTAGCTCTCTTAAAAGGATTTATGATATTTCTAATCTAATGATTCATGTTGATTACTATTAGAGATCGAACATTTAAATGACTTGTGGTTTAGAATATCCTTACCTTAAAAAATTGATCAAGCAATATAAGAAGGGATTAATATTCTGGTAATTATTGCACAAACACTAAACAACTTGATATTATCTAACTATATTCATACGACTCGTGAAATTTTTTGTAAATTATCATTTTTATATCTTCCGAGAAACCCAAAAGCACTTCTGATTTGAGAAGTATTTTGTTATCTTGGAAACGTTTAAGTGGCAAACCAGTAAATATAAAGAAGATATCTTAGTAGAGGTCAAGAAGCTCAATAAGACTAAAATGGTGGTAAGATAATCAATAACCAGTAAAAGTTGCAGTATTGCAATTGAGAAACCTAGTTACAAAGTTATTTAACGAATAATTGCATGCAGACAGCACCGTGTAAAGTGACTGGTTGACCCTCTTATATAAACATAGTTTGATATTATATCAGCTAACATGGACAACACCATATCTCTATTATTATGCAAAGCCAAAATCAACACATCAACAGCACCATGTCCCTCTAATTTATTTATAAATAGCTTTACACCACATCAATTTTCTCTTTGTTATTTCATGACTCTGAAAACAAGGTTTAATTCAAAAATTAAAATTTATTATTTTCACACCTTTATGAAAAAAATATAAAAATAAATAAATGTGAGAAAATCCTATAAAAATTTTAAAATTATATATTTTATTCTCTTAATGTGAAAATTATTTTAAAAAATTTATATATTAGATTACTACATAATTATTTATAAAACAATCGTTAATTTCATCATAAAATCTTTAATACTCATAACTAGATCATTCCTTAATATTATTTTAATAAATTTATTTAAAAAAAATATTAAAAAATTAAAAAAAAAAAAAAAAGGAAATAAAATCAAAGGAATATCTAACCCAAAAAAAAACATGCATGCGCACTCCTAGATTTTTTGCTTCCTAACTAGCAAAAGACACATCATTCACTTTCTTTTTTTTCTTTAAATGTTTGTCTTTTAGCTGAAGTTCAAGCTATCATCCATGGCTTGAAAGTTAGGATTTAGGTTTTTAGATCCAAAAATTCAATTTTTAACTTGTTTTTACTTGACATCACCTATAAAAACATCTAGAAATCTCAATAAATACATTTACATCCTCAAAAATCCTCAAATCACTCTAAGAACCTAAAATCTATTCGAATAAAAACAACCCTAACTACTTTTTATGGCATTTCATACGGTATACTTAAAAAATAATGTAACTCTGATTTTTTGGGTTCGAGTCCTCGAGAGGAGAACCCAGGAACAAGGGCAGCATAGCAAATTTCACATAGCAACAAAATTCAATTCGATGCTAGTTGAAAAATATTGCTACAGCTAGATAAAAATATCCTTAGCGCATGGAAGATACCTAATAAACAATCTGTAGCATCATAACAAATTCATTTCAGAGTTTCAAACTCCGCTGGCCTTCCCCTTACTACTAGCTAAATTCATACGGATCCATGACTTTTCAGTCATAAAATGAAAGAGCCAACTAACAAAAGTTCTGGACTAGAAATTTTACACCTGAGTACACATGATAAGGCAATAGGTCTCTACACTTATGTCCTCCAAAAAACAGACCAGCTATTGTCATACCACAGCTTCCTCATATTTCTCATTCTGCCATGGCATCCACAGAAATTTCAGCAGCTGGCTTAGGCTTTGTTTTGCTCTTACCTATGAATTGAGAAGCAAAAGAGCACGGGTCACAGAATAACACAACATCAAAGTATGAAAATAATAAATGACCACAAAGTGCAAGATCACTCGGCATCAGCAATATGC
>Ga0307513_10010709_pt1 | contig 11471 bp, 6 predicted proteins | sample 15_EM_MG_FD_202174 | JGI IMG/M metagenome (GOLD analysis project Ga0307513, IMG submission 202174) | Populus trichocarpa ectomycorrhiza microbial communities from riparian zone in the Pacific Northwest, United States - 15_EM | ecosystem: Host-associated > Plants > Roots > Unclassified | place... | reverse complement strand
CGGCGGTTTCCCTGCCTGTCACGGTGAAATGCCGCATCGGCATCGACGATCAGGACAGCGAGGCCGATTTCACCCGCTTCGTCGAGACGGTGGCGGGCGCGGGTTGCGGCATGTTCATCGTGCATGCGCGCAAGGCCTGGCTGAGCGGCCTCAGCCCTAGGCAGAACCGCGATGTGCCGCCGCTCGACTATGCCAGGGTTCACCGGCTGAAGGCGGCGCGTCCGGACCTGACCGTCGTTATCAATGGCGGCATCGCCAGCCTGGACGAAGCCGAGGCGCATCTGGCCCATGTCGACGGCGTGATGCTTGGGCGGGCGGCCTATCAGAACCCGGCCATGCTTGCCGAGGTGGACCACCGCATCTTCGGCGAGCCGCCAGCCAAGGCCGGGCTGGAGCATGTTCCAGCGAAGGCGATGCCGGTTCGCGCCGAGACAATGCGATCAGGCAAATCGATGGAGCCCCATTCCGATTCAACCGGAATGGACAGGCATCTGGCGCAAACCCTGATTCGCATGATCCCCTATATCGAGGCCGAGTTGGCCAAGGGCGAGCGGCTGTCCGCCATCACGCGGCATATGGTCGGGCTGGTGCAAAGTGTGCCCGGCGCGCGCGCCTTCCGGCGGCACCTCACGGAAGCGGCGACACGTCGCGGCGCTGGCGTCGAGGTGATCGTGGATGCGATGGCGATGCTTGACCGCGCGGCGCCCGGCCTGCTCCCGCAGGTCGCGGCGGAGTAGCGCACCGGCCGTACCGTCTGCGGGCACGGCATGCGGAAAAGCCGCTCTATCTTTTTGTTTGTGCATCGGATTTATCCGAAAACCGCTTCGCACTTTTCGGTCCGATGCACTAAGCAGGATTGCCCAAAAGTGGACACCGGTTTTGGGAAATCCTGCTCAAACAAAGGAATCTAAGCAGGCATTCGTTGGGTAACCAAGGAATGCCTGCTTAGCGTCACGCAGTCATGCCGTGGATGGCGTTGGCATAGATGTGCGGCACGAAGAAGCCTTCCGAAGGCGCCATGCCAGGCATCGTGCTGAGCGATGTATAGGAATCCACCATCGGAGCGCTCAGCGGGATGATGATGCCGAAACCGGCATGGTAATCGCCGGCGTCGAACAGCCGTGCCGCCATGCACAGCCCCTCCAGCGCGGACGCTTCAAGCCCCTCATCCACCATCCAGATGCGCCGGTCGTTGTCGAGCAGGTCTTCCAACCAGAGCCCGGCGATGGGATGGCGTTCCCCAACACGGAAGAGGGAGAAGAAAGCGCTCTGCATCTTCTGGGCGATTTCGCGGTCCGTTGGGGCAAGCTTGTGCGCGCCTTCCGCCAGGAAGCGATCATAGACGCGGTTGCCGGCCCTGTCCGGTTCGAACAGCACGACATCGGCGAGCTTCTCGATGCCCTCGTCGCTGTCGAGGATGATTCGATTGCCATCCGTTTCGAAGAGGAGCAGTCCGGCGGCCCTCATGAAGTCGTCCGCTGTGCCGGCAGAGGCGGCCGCGCTTGTCACGCGCACCACGCCGGGGCGCATACGGCGATAGGCCGCAAGCAGTGCGCGGCGGTTCGTGGCGGGCTGGTTCGCGGAAGCCTTTGCGTTGGTGGCGCGGCTCTTTCTGGCTGGCATCGTCACACCGCCCCTTCTAAATCAGCGAAACGGTTGGACGCCGCGACGATCTCGTGGACGATGCCCGGCTCGGTCATGGCATGGCCGGCGAAAGGCGCGATGCGCAGCTCGGCTTCCGGCCAGGCCTGTTTCAGCTCCCAGGCGGTGCGCAGCGGCGTCACCACATCGTAGCGGCCATGGACGATGACGCCGGGAATGTGCCGGATCTTGCTAGCCTCGGCGATGAGCTGGTCGTCGCGGGTAAAGAAGCCCTTGTTGACGAAGTAGTGGCACTCGATGCGGGCGAAGGCGAGCGCGTAGTCGGCATTGCCGAACGCGGCGATGCGGTCTGGGTCCTGGCGCAGGGCCAGCGTTGTCCCCTCCCAGACGCTCCAGGCGCGGGCCGCTTCGAGCTGGACGGCCGGGTCGGCGCCCGTCAGGCGCTTATGATAGGCGCCGATCATGTCGCCGCGCTCCTCCGGCGGGATCGGCTTGGCATAGGCCTCGAACGCATCCGGGAAGATCCAGTTGCAGCCCTCCTGGTAGAACCACAACAGCTCGGCGCGCCGCAGGGTGAAGATGCCGCGCAGGATCAGCTCGGTGACGCAAGTGGGGTGCGTCTGCGCATAGGCCAGCGCCAGCGTCGAACCCCAGGAGCCGCCGCAAAGCTGCCAGCGCTCGATGCCGAGATGTTTGCGCAGCGCCTCCATATCGGCGACCAGATGCCAGGTGGTGTTCTCCTCCAGGCAGGCATGCGGCGTGGAGCGGCCGCAGCCGCGCTGGTCGAGCAGAATGATGCGGTAGCGCGCCGGGTCGTGGAAGCGCCGCATGGTGGGGTTGGAACCGCCGCCCGGCCCGCCATGCACCATCAGCACCGGCTTGCCGGCCGGGTTGCCGCATTCCTCGAAATAGATCTCGTGCAGCGCGGATACGGCGAGCCTGCCGGTGCGGTAGGGCTCGATCAGCGGATAAAACGGTGGGTGCTGCTGGTTGGTCATGGGGCGCTCGCGGGTTCTAAGCAGAGTTTCCAAAAATGGCCTTCCCGGTTTTGGAAAAAAAATCTGCGAAAACGAAGGGGACTAAGCAGGCATTGGTTGGGCAACCAAGGAACGCTTGCTTATGGTTTCGGGGCCTTGCCGCGCGCGGCGAGGCGCAGCAGGCGCGAATGGATCGTCTCGCCGCTCGGCACATGCATTTCGTCGACCAGGTCGAGCGCCTGCTGGTCGGGGCGCGGCGACAGCATCGAGCCGATGAACGCGCCGAGCAGCGACGCCGGCACGCCCAGCATGCCCGCCGTCAGCCCGTCGACGCCGAACCAGGGAAAGCCGCCCCCGGCGGTGAGCAGGATATAGGCCGCCGTCGCGCCGAAGCCCGAGGCCATGCCGACAAGCGCGCCGAAGCCTGTCAGGCCGCGCCACCAAATCGACATTGCCAGCACGGCGAAAAAGCTCCCCGCGCTGAGGGAGAACGCCCAGATCACCATGCGCAGCGGATCGAAGCCGCTCCGGCTCGCCAGCCAGAGCGCGATGAGCCCCAGCCCCACCATCGACAGCCGCGCGACCGTGAGACGCCGCGCGGGCGATGCGGTGCGGTTCATCGGGTAGTAGATGTCGTTGCTGACCACATTCGCCATGGCGACGAGCTGGCCGGCCGCCGCGCCGAACACCGCCGCGATCGCGGCCGCGCCGACCACGCCGATCAGCACGAACGGGAAATTGTTGAGCACCGGCAGGATCACCGCCACGCTGTCTCGGCTGAATTGCACGCGCGCCGCGCCGAGCGCTGGATCGAGCGGATTGCCGGTCAGCGTGATGAGGCCGAGCTGTTCCAAAAGGCGCCCCCATTCGGGCACCTGCGTCAGCGGCACGCCCAGAAGCTGTTGCATCACCTGGAATTTGGTGAAGGCGGCATAAGCGGGGATGGTCAGCGCGACGAAGCCGACGATCAGCGCGGCCCAGCCGAAGGATTTGCGCACGCCGGAAACGGTGGGCGTGGTGCTCATCCGGGCGATCTGCGTCGGCAGGACGGCGGCTCCCAGCATCATGCACAGAGTGAGCGCGATATAATCGGCCCTGCTCAGCGCGCCGAACAGGTCGGTGAAGCCGTGGGTCAGGGCGGTGGCATCGCTGCCGGGCAGCACCTGGCTCAGCGGGCCGGCGCCGTGGGAGAAGAGCCCGCGCGCCACCTCAAGCCGGCCCATCTCGTCCAGCACGCCGCCATAGGAAAGCTGCGGCAGCGGCAGGTTGGTCACAAGGAGCGAAATGGCGATCAGCGGCACGATCAGCCCCAGGACCACCACGATGAACTGGGCGCATTGCGTCCAGGTCAGCGAGCGCATCCCGCCGAAGAAGACCGTGGCGATGATGATGAACAGCCCGGCCTGGAGCAGAAAACCGTGCTGGCTCGGCAGGAAGATGCCCGCCACCAACTGGCCCACGCTCAGCTCGGCGGCGAGCAGCATCAAGCCGGGCACCAGCAGGATGAGCGCCGACACGAGTCGCGAGAAACGGCTTGAGAACCGGATGCCAATATAGCCGGGCAGGGTATAGGCGCCCGCCTTGCGCAGATAAGGGGCGAACAGCACCGCCATCAGCCCCAGCCCGGCGCACCAGCCCAGGATGATCGGCATCGCGTCGTAGCCGAGGAAGAAGAACGCGCCGATGGTGCCGAGCAGCCCGGCGCCGCCGATGAGGTTGGCCGAGAGCGCGAAGCCGTTATAGAGCGGCGGCACCCGCTGGCCGGAGATGAAGAACTCCTCGACATTGGACGTGCGCACCATCAGGCCGATGCCGGCATAGAACAGCACCGGCAGGCCGATGATCAACTCGCTGATCCACTCGCGCTCCAGCCCGAGCTGCTCCAGAATGACCAGCATGAGCACAAGGCTGGCGAAGGCGCTGGTGAAAATTCCAAAGCTTGTGCCAAGGCGTGGATTGGCCGCGGGGTAGGTGGTATTCAAAGACATGATGTGGTCCGGCCCAAGCCTTGTTGCGGAAAGGATCTGCGTCGTTGCGAAAAGCGTCTACACGTCCCTAAGCAGGCTTTCGCTCGCCTGCCAACGCAAACCTGCTTCAGCTCTTTGTTTGAGCATCATTTGCCTCGAAAACCGAAAAGGCCACCCCCGCCTTCGCGGGGCATGCATTTCGAAATGAGGCTTAGAACTCGCTGGTCAGGCCATGGCGGCGATCGAGCGCATCCTGGCGCGCCGACGCCCAATAGATCAGAATAAAGATGGCGATGATCGCGCCATGCGACAGGATCAGCAAGCCGAGCGGGAAGCGTAAGAAGGTGGTAGCGTTGAGACTGGATGCCAGAAGGGGGATGATCAATGCGAGCGCGAACATCGCCGCCGCCGTGCCCATCGCCAGCTTGAAGGACCGCTTGCCGTGAAGTCTGCGCTGTTCATCATCGATCATGGGGCTTTTCCTCAAATCGCTCAGCTACGGGGCGGGCTGTCTATGCCTGGGCGCCCTTTCCGTCCCGATTGCACCGGAGCCGGGCTCCCGTATTTTGCATTATCGCATTTTCTGGCGCAAACCAGCATCCGCCTTGCTGGAAAATGCTCCGGTCACACGCCCGCTGGCAAGCAAAAGCGTGGACGGCGCCACCTGTTGCGCACGGCATTTCATCCCGGCAAAAGCATCGGCTTTACGGCTGAAATCGGGCATCACTGGACTTTAGTATAAAACACGCTAGTGGTGGAAGGTAAGCTGTCGGACACGCGGGTCAGGGACGGCTTGCCAGGCAGGCGGGCGCGATAGGATATGTCGGAAAATCACATCGTCATCGTGGATGATCATCCCCTCTTCCGCGACGCGTTGAAGACAACGCTCGCGACGAGCTTCAAGGATCTGCGCGTCAGCGAGGCCGGGTCGCTGCAGGAGCTGAGCGCGGTGGTGGAAAAGGGCGCCGTCGATCTGGTGCTGCTCGACCTCACCATGCCCGGCGTGCAGGGCTTTTCCGGGCTGATGTATCTGCGCGCGCTGAACCCGCAAATCCCGGTGGTGATCGTGTCGGCCAACGAAAGCCCCGCCGTGATCCGCCGCTGCCTGGAATTCGGCGCCTCGGGCTTCATTCCCAAATCGATGCCGATCAGCCGTATCCGCGAGGCGATCGGCGCCATCCTCAACGGCGAGTTCTGGCTGCCGCAGGAAATCGACCTCGGCCAGGGCACCGCGACGCGCGAAGGCCGCCTGGTGGAGCGCCTCTCCGCGCTGACGCCGCAGCAATTCCGCGTGCTGATGATGCTGGGCGAGGGGCTGCTCAACAAGCAGATCGCGTTTCAGCTCGGCGTGTCGGAGGCGACCGTCAAGGCGCATGTCTCGGCCATCCTGCAAAAGCTGGGCGTGGAAAGCCGCACCCAGGCGGTGATCGCGGTGAAAAAGATCGAGAGCGGCGAATTCCCGGATTGAGGGGGAGTTCGGTCCACGACAGGCGTTCACTCAGCCGCGAAGGTTTATCTCAGGCGACTTTCGCAATGCGAAAGCGCTGAGAGCGACAGGCGCTCATTTCGGAGTGAACGTTTATCGTGAACGACCAACGATCATTCCCGTGAACGTTTATCGTGAACGACAAGCGTTCACTCAGCCGCCGCCGTGCGCCGCGAATAGAGCCGCGCCATCAAAGCGCGCAAAGCGGCGGGCTTGACCGGCTTGCGCAGCAATTGCAGGTCCAGCGCGCGGGCCTGCTGCTCGACATCGGGCGAGCGGTCGGCGGTGATCAAAATCGCGGGGATCTTGGCGCCCGCCTTGGCGCGGATCGCGGCGATGCAGTCCAGCCCGGTGCCGCTCTCCAGATGGTAGTCGGCAAGGATGATGTCCGGCACCGCGCCGCCCTCGCCCGCCATGACGCCCAGCGCCGCCTCGGACCCTTGCGCGATCAGCACCGTGCATTGCCAGTTGCCCAGCAGCGAGCGCATGCCGTCGAGGATGGCCGGCTCGTTGTCGACGCACAGCACCACGCAGCCGTTGAACTGCCGGTAATGCGCGGCGCTCGCCAGCGGCACTACGGCGCGCTTGGCGTCGCGCGCGTCGGCGATGGGAAGCTCCACGCCGAAAATCGAGCCATAGCCGGGCCGCGAGGACAGCTTGATCGGATGGTCGAGCATGCGCCCGATGCGCTGGACGATGGACAGGCCCAGTCCGATGCCCTGCACGGGCTTGGCGCTGGTGTTCAGCCGCTCGAACTCCTTGAAGATCAGCCCGTGCTTCGACAGCGGGATGCCCGCCCCGGTATCGTGGATCTCGACGGTCAGCGTGCGCCTGTTGCGGCGGCAGCCGAGCACCACGCGGCCCTCGTCGGTGTATTTGATCGCGTTGGAGATGAGGTTCTGCAACACGCGCCGCAGCAGCCGCCGGTCGGAGCGCACATGGATGCTGCATGGCAGCATGCGCAGGCTGAGGCCCTTCTCCATCGCCTGCGGTTCGAACTCGATGGCGAGTTGCTGGAGCAGTTCGCCGATGGCCACCGTGTCGATTTCGGGCTTCAGCGCGCCGGTGTCGAGCCGCGAGATGTCCAGCAGGGCGTTGAGGATTTCCTCCACCGCCTCTAGCGAGGCGTCGATATTGCGCGAAAGCTGGCTGAGCGCGCCGGGCGGATTGCGCTCGACAAGGCTGGATGTGTAGAGCCGGGCCGCGTTCAGCGGTTGCAGGATGTCGTGGCTGGCGGCGGCGAGGAAGCGCGTCTTGTCGAGATTGGCCTCGTCCGCCTTGACCTTGGCCTCGGCGAGCGCCTTGTTGGCTTGCATCAGCTCGGCGGTGCGCTCGCGCACGCGGCGCTCCAGCGTCTCGTTGGCGCGGGCCAGCGCCTCGGCGGCGACCACCCGGTCGGAGATGTCGGTATAGGTGGCGACGATGCCGCCTTGCGGCATGGGGTTGGTGCGCACCTCGATGACGCGGCGCTCGCTCAGCCGCTCCTGGAAGGTCTCCATGGTGACGACATATTTGCGCAGGCGGTCGGACACCACCGCTTCCGGCGCGGGCTGGCCATCGCTGCCGCTGCCCGCCATATAGCGCACGATCTTGTCGAGCGGTATACCCACCTGACGCAGCACCGGCGGCAGTGCCAGGATCTCGCGGAATTCGCGGTTCCAGCAGATCAGCCGCATATTGCGGTCGAACACGGCGATGCCTTGCCCCACCTGGTCGAGCGCCGATTGCAGCAGATCGCGGTTGTACTGGATCGCCTCCGAGGCGTCGTCCAGGAGCTTGAGCGCCGATTTCATACCGACATTGCGCCGCCGGATGGTCAGCGACATCACCAGCCGCGAGGACGCCGTGCCGATGGCGCTGGCAAGCAGGTTCTCGGTGAAGCGCATCAGGTCGATATCGGCCTCGGCCTTGGGGCTCAGCTCGATATTGTTGTTGGCGGCGTAGTCATTGAAGGACCGCTGGGTGCGCTCCTCGCCCAGATAGCGGGCAACCGTCCGGGTCAGATCCTCGACCGTCACCGATGTCCGCCAGGGACGGAAGGATGGTGCCACCGTGCGGGGGAAATCGTTCTCGATGAAGACGTTGGCCTGGATGCGCTCGATGGGTTCGGGCTCGCGCAGCAGCGACACGGTGACATAGGCCGCGACGTTGAAGATCATGCTCCAGACGACGCCATGCGTCAGCGGGTCGAATGCGACATAGAACAGCATCTCCGGCCGCAGGATGGTGAGGCCGAACAGCCCCTCCTTCATGATCGCGGGCGCCATCAGCCCGGCCTTGACGAAATACGGGATGAGCAGCGTGTAGGCCCAGACGGTGAAGCCGGCCAGAATGCCCGCGATGGCGCCGCGCGCCGTGGCCCCGCGCCACATCAGCCCGCCGAAAAAGGCCGGCGCGAACTGGGCGATGGCGGCGAAGGACAGAAGCCCGATGGTTGCCAGGCCATAGGCATCGCCGACCAGGCGATAGAAGATGTAGGCCAGCAGCAGGATGGCGAAGATCGCGCAACGCCGGATGGTGAGCAGCACCCATCCCATGTCCTGCCGGTCCGCGACGTCCGCGTGCCGGCGATGCAGGATGATCGGCATCACCAGGTCGTTGCAAACCATGATCGACAGGGCGACGGACTCCATGATCACCATGGCGGTCGCCGCCGACAGCCCGCCGAGAAACGCCAGGATGGTGATGACCTGCGCGCCATGCGACAGCGGCAGGGCCAGCATGAACATGTCGCGGTCCACCGTGCTGCCGTTGAAGGTCAGCATGCCGGCGATGGCGATCGGCACGACGAAGATGTTGATAGCGATGAGATAGAGCGGGAACAGCCAGCTTGCCCGGCCCACCTCGCGCGGGGAATTGTTCTCCACGATGGTGACGTGGAACTGCCGGGTCAGCAGCAGGATGCATACCGACGACAGGAACGTCACCGTCAGCCAGGTGCCGCCGTGGAAGCCGCGCGCGAACAGGCCGATGATCTCGGGCTGGCGCGTGGCGCGCTCGATCAGCGGCCCGATGCCGTCGAACATCGAATAGGTGATGAACCCGCCCACGATCAGGAAGGCGGCGACCTTCACCACCGATTCCATGGCGATGGCCAGCATCAGCCCTTCCTGGTGCTCGGTCGCCTCGATATGGCGCGTGCCGAACAGGATGGCGAAGATGGCCATGGCGATGGCGATCAGGAAGGTCATGTCGGAGAGCGGGCCGGGATAGCCTACGAACGCCGCCCAGCCCAGCGGCTGCACCAGCGTCGTCACCGATTGCGACACGGCCTTCAGTTGCAGCGCGATGTAAGGCAGCACGCCCGCCACCGCGATCACCGTGACGATAGCCGCCACCACCGGGTTCTTGCCATAGCGCGCGGCGAGGAAGTCGGCGATGGAGGTGATGTTCTGCGACTTGGAGATCTTGATGATGCGCTCGATCAGCGGCCGGCCGAAGGCGAACATGGCGATGGGGCCGAGATAGACCGCCAGGAAGTCGAGCCCGGTGCTGGAGGCGAGGCCGACGCTGCCGAAAAACGTCCAGGACGTGCAGTAGACCGCCAGCGACAGCGCGTAGATGGTTGGACGCTCGCGCGAGGCGTTGCGCCGCTTGGCGAGCTTGTCGCCATAATAGGCAACCCCGAACAGGCAGCCCACATAGCCCAGCGCGATGACGAGGATGACCCATGCCTCGATCATGGCCGGCCCCTCCACTTACGCAAACACACCGTCATCCTCGCTCCGACATATGCCAGCCTGAGCATCATTTCGAAAGGTGGCCTTCCGGCTATCGAGAAAAATGATGCTTTAACAAAAACTTAAACAGGGATTTCGTTGGCTTGCCAACGCTAATCCGTTTGGTGGACCGAACGCGACATTTGCGTTGCCGTCGCTCGAACTCGGGCAAGGGCTGCCCCATTCAATGGCAAATCAATTCCAAATGGCAGGCTATTCCAAATCACAGGTTAATTCGATCCATCGACAAACAGCCTCGTCGTGCGAAGGGCTGGAGCGCGACCAGGAAAAGCGGGCACCGGTTTTCCTCTAAAATCGCACGGGCCAACAAAGACTCTGAAGCGGCCACCGAACTATGGTGCGGCCGCCGGAAGTGATCCCGCTTCAGATTCGCCCGCGAAAAGCTTAGCCCCGCGAAGGCAGGACGATGCACAATCGAGACTGCCTGCGGGCGTCTGTTGGCAACCCTGCGCGATAACCTGCCGGGAAGCGCATTCCCGAGACGCATTCTCCTTGCATATTGCTTGGCCAGTCTAGCGTATCTCTCGCCCAATGCGTCATCCGTTTTTGCGCGGCAGCAAGCGGATAGAAACGCGTCGCCGGCCGCCTGAGACCTTTTCGCCGGTGCGATGCGTTGTCCTTGATGTTTTGCGCCCGGCATGACATGTCGATTTACATCAAACGGTCAAAAATGCCGCTGTCGTAGGCCCAATAGACGCGGAATACGGGATATAAGCGCTCAGGCGAACTTTACGCGGCCTGCCTTTCCGGTCATTGAGAGAGGCGGGCGTTCGATGCCGCTGGGCGGAAGGCGCCGTGTCATAGCGCGACGAGGCCGCGACCGGCCCGTGGCGGTGACGCCGTGGCCTTCGCTGTATGGATGAGCGGGCAAGCGCGGCAGCCCAAGCAGCGTTTCCAAAAGTGGGCTTCGCGGTTTTGTAAACGCTGCGACAAGACAAGGACGCTAGTGCATCGGTCCAAACGGAGGCGACAGCCGGAGTTTGGTAAAACCGATGCACCAACAAAAGAGCGAGGGCTCTGGCGCATGAACGAAGTGAATGCGTCAGAGCACTGGCAGGCATTCGTTGGGCAACCAAGGAACGCCTGTTTAGCCCGTCACATAAGGATCGTTTGCCTATGACCGCTGATACGGCGCGTGATGCGATACGGGATCGCGCTTCGGAAAAGACCGCCATGGGAGCGGTCTGGCTGGTCGGCGGACGCCTGCTGTCGCGGAGCCTCGATCTCATCTCGCTGCTGATCCTGGCGCGCCTGCTCGGCCCGGCCGAATTCGGCACCATCGCCATCGCCATGGTGCTGGTCTACATCGTCGAGGCGCTGCTGGAGATGCCGGTCGCCGTCGCGCTGATACGCCTTCCCGTGGTAACCAAGCCGCTCGTCGACACCGCCTTCACCATCAGCCTGATGCGGGGAATAGCGGTCGCGAGCGTTCTGATGGCGCTCGCCTATCCTTATGCGGCGTTCAACAACGACCCGCATCTCGTCAACCTGATCTGCGCCCTGAGCATCGCTCCCACCATCCGAAGCCTGATGAGCCCGCTGATGGTGCATTATGCCCGGGCCATCGATTTCCGCCCCGATTTCCTGCTGGATGTGCTGGGCAAGCTCGCCACCCTGATCGCCTCGGTCACGGTCGGCTATCTCACGCGCAACTACTGGGCGATTGCGGCGGGCACCATCGCCTCACCCGTGGTGGTGG
>Ga0307513_10010708_pt1 | contig 11471 bp, 9 predicted proteins | sample 15_EM_MG_FD_202174 | JGI IMG/M metagenome (GOLD analysis project Ga0307513, IMG submission 202174) | Populus trichocarpa ectomycorrhiza microbial communities from riparian zone in the Pacific Northwest, United States - 15_EM | ecosystem: Host-associated > Plants > Roots > Unclassified | place... | reverse complement strand
ATGGATTTCTGAGCATCGCCGGCGGCGTGACCGCGGCCCGCGCCGCCACCGATGAGCTGTGTCGCGACATTCGTGAGCTGCTCCCCGCGGGGTGATACCGTTTGCTGTGGCCTCGGTGCGGATCGCGCTGGCGGACGTCGGGCTGGGCGTCCAGCTCGAGGAGCAGCTCGCCGGCAGCTTTCGCGCCACCTGGGACGCCGCGGCCGCCGACGGTCCGCGCCGCGCCGCCGGGGACGCCGCGCGAATCGCCGCGGCCGACGTCGTGATCATCGACGCCGACCGGCTCGGCGCCCGGCTCGCCGAGGTCGCGGAGGCGTGGCGCAATCACGCCGACATGCCGGGCGTCCTCGCGATCGGCAGCTCGCAGCCCGCGCGTGACCACGCACCGGCGGCCCACGTCACGCTCGTCGCGCCCACGGCGAAGCTCGCGACGCTCGTCGCCGCGATCCGCGACACCCAGGCCCTCCGCCTCACCACCGCGATGCGCTGGCCGCTGCTGCGCGCCGCCCTCGGGCTACCGCCCACCGACGACGTCCCCGCCGCGTGGCAGCCCACCCTCGCCGCCGCGCGCACGATCGAGATCGAGCTGCCGCGCGCCGCGCTGCGCTGGCACGTCCATCACTACGTCACGCCGACCACCCGGCTCGACGAGCTGCGCGCCGATCGCGTGCTCACCGTCCCCGAGCTCGAGACCATCGCCCAGGTCGACGGGACGCTCACCGTGCAGCGCGTCGTCAGGCTCGGCCGGCTCGATCCCGCGGGGACCGCGCGGCTGGTGTGGTCGCTGGGCGCGCTGGGCGCGCTGCTGTTCAGCCCCGAGGTGCATGACCTCGCGACCACGCCGCGCCGCGCCCTCGCCGACGTGCGGGCCCACGTGCGCGCGCGCACCGCGCGGCTCGAGGGCAGCACGTTCTATGACGTGCTCGAGATCTCGCCGCTCGCCGAGATCGAGGACATCGAGGCCGCCTACCAGCTGGTCGCGATGCGCTTCGCGCCCGCGGTGCTCGCGACCCACGACCTCGCCGAGCTCGCGGCGCTCGTCGAGCCGAGCTGGGAGCTCGTCGAGAAGGCGCGCGCCGTGCTCGTCGATCACGCGCGCCGCGGGCGCTACCACGACTGGCTGCGGCAGAAGCTGTCCGAGCTCCGGACCGTGTGGGCCGTCGATCCGACCGCGGCCCAGGCCGCCCAGGCTGCGTTCGCGCGCGGCCAGCGCTCGCTCGGCGAGGGCGACGTCCACCGCGCGATGAGCGAGCTCGCGATCGCGTGCCGCCAGTTCCCCGGCCACCCCGAGTACGAGGCCAGCTTCGCGTGGGCGCGCTACCGCGTCCAGGTCGCCTCCGGCCGCGATCGCGTCGAGGCCGCGACAGTCGAGCGCAAGGCCCTCGAGGATCGCCTGCTCGGCTGCCGGCCCTGGCCGCGCGCCCTGGTCGCCCTCGCCCTGCTCTGCGCCGCCGCTGGCGACGTCGACGCGGCCCGCTGGCACCTCCACCTCGCCCTGACGATCGATCCCACCGTCCCCGCCGCCGCGCAGCTCGCCCAGCGCCTCGGGATTCGGCGCGACTAGTCAGTCGTAGCGCAGGCCGTCGACCGGGCGGAGCGACGCGGCGGACTGCGACGGCACGATCGTCGCGAACACGCTGATCGCCATCGTGATGCCGGCGACGAGCAGGACCTCGAGCGGGCGAACCTCGATCGGCAGGCGATCGATCAGATAGACCTTGGGGTCGAGGTGGTAGCCGTAGCGCGACACCACGTAGCAAGTGCACATCCCGATCAGCACGCCGATGATCGTGCCGGCGCCGCCGATCGCGACGCCGACGACCTGGAACACCAGGGCGACCGACGACGACGACGAGCCCATCGACTTGAGGATCGCGATCTCGCGGGTCTTCTCGGTGACCATCATGGTCAGCGCCGAGACCATGTTGACCGCGGCGACGACGATGATCAGCGTCAGGATGATCACGAGCGCGAGCTTCTGCAGGGTCAGCGCCGTGAACAGGTTGTGGTTGAGCTCGTACCAGTCCTGGACCTGGTAGGGCGGGCCGCCGAGCGCGCGCTCGAGCTTGACCGCGATCTCGGCCGCGCGGTCGACGTCGCGGACCTTGAGCTCGACGCCCATCACCTGGTCACCCCGGCCGACCAGCTCCTGGGTATCGGCGAGCGCGGTGTACATCAGGCGGCGGTCGTACTCGTCGAAGCCGCTGTAGAAGATGCCGGTCACGGTGAACCTGCGGGTGCGCGGCGCGCTCGACTTGGCGCGCCAGGTGTCGAGGTCGATGTTCGACAGCGGCACGACGACGGTGACCGTGTCGCCGAGCTTGGCCTTGAGCTTGTGGGCGAGCTCCTTGCCCATGATGATCGGCGGATCCTTGAGGCAGCGCGGCTGGCCCGGCTCGGGCTCGCGCGCGCCGCCGGGCGGGCACGCCTCGAGCAGCAGCGAGTCGAGCTTGCCCTCGACCATGTGCTTGTCCAGATCGAGCACGCCGCGCACCAGCTTGGGATCGATGCCCTTGATCGCGACGCCGGACAGCTCGCCTTTGCCGCGCGTGGCGAGCATCTCGGCGAAGATGAACGGCTGGACCGCCAGCACGTCGGGATCGATCTCGCGCGCGGTCTTCATCACGTCGCGGTACTCGGCGAACGTGGCCTGCTGCTTCAACACGATGACGTGCGCGTTGACGCCGAGCACCTTGTCGCGGAACTGCTGCTGGAAGCCGGTGGTCACGGCGAGCACGACCGTGAGCGCGGCCACGCCGAACACGACGCCGAGCACCGACACGCTGGTGAACACCGAGAACACCGAGAACAGCAAGAACACGGCGACGCCGACCAGGCTGAGCACGAGCGTCAACACGCCGATCGGGCTGGCGCCCTGCGACAGCGCCAGGCTCACGCCGCCGACCGCCACGCCGGCGAGCGCCACCAGCGCGAGCAGCTGCATCACCTTGTCGCGCTTGCCTCCATAGAGGTAGCGCCATCCGATCTTCAGCTCGTATCTCACGTGGCGTCAGCTTGCCTTGTCCCTGCCGCGCGTGCCAGCACGAGCCGCGTCCATCACCGCGCGGCCGCGTGACCTCAGGGCGCGCAGCGGCCGACCACGTCGGTCGGCGCGCTCGGCCACGGCCTGGCGTGCCGGAACGCCTCGGGGGTCGCCGCCACCAGCTCGCGGAAGTCGTTGACCAGGTGCGCCTGATCGAAGTAGCCGAGCTCGCGGGCGAGCCGCGCCCAGGCCACGCCGCCGCCGCGGGTGCGGGCCAGCACGCGCTGGAGCCGCGCGATCCGCGCGTAGCGCTTGGGCGACAGCCCGGTGCGATCGACGAACGCGCGGCGCAGCGTCCGCTCGTTGACGCCGAGGCCGCGGGCGATGCGCGCGACCGACTCGCCGCCATCCAGCAAGGTCCTCGCACGCGCGACCAGCGTATCCGTCGCGCGCGGCCGGCGCGGCACGCGGGCGATCACCGCGGCGGCGAGCTCGCGCGCGACCAGCTCGCACGGGATATTGGCGAGCCGATCGCGCAGCGCGGTGGCGGCGCGGCCCCACACCGCGTCGAGCGAGACGATGCGGTCGGTGAGCTCGCCGAGCGGCACGCCGACCACGGCCCGCGCCACCGCCGGCGACAGCACGGCGCGCACGGTGAACGCGACGCCGCTGGCCTGCTTGTAGCGCGCGCGGGTCAGCGGCCCGAGCACGCTGAGATCGCCGCCCCCGCCGGGGCGCGCCCGGAACAGCAGCGACACCGTGGCGTCGGGCAGCCGCGCGACCGTGATCGGCTCGGCGGCGGCGAACGTGACGACGCGGAGCTCGCGCAGCGCCGGGCCCGCGATGCGCGACACGTGCGTGATCGCCATCGCGCAAGCGTTGCTGGTGAACGCCGCGCTGTCAACGCGCCGACCAGGCCCGGTTTCTCCAAGAATGCCTCGCCCCGCGCGACCAGGCTTGGCGCAAAGGAGCTTGTAATGACAGAGACCATCGTCGTGTTGGGCGCCACCGGCAACGTCGGCCGCGCGCTCGTCGATCACCTCGGGGCCGCCGGCGTCGTGCCGCGCGTCCTCACCCGCAACGCCGACGCGACCTGGCGCGTGCCCGTCGAGCGCATCGTCGGGGACGCCCGCGATCCGGCCTGCGTGACCGCGCTGATGACCGGCGCGACCCGCGCGTTCGTGATGTCGCACATCGACGCCGACGACGCGATCGATCGCCACGTCGTCGCCGCCGCGGTCGCCGCCGGCGTCCAGCACCTCGTCAAGCTGTCGACGATCGGCGTCGAGTCCGACAGCGCGATCGGCCGCCGCCACCGCGTGCGCGAGCAGGCGATCGAGCAGTCCGGGCTGGCCTGGACGTTCGTGCGCCCCGGGTTCTTCATGTCCAACGCGCTGCAGTGGCGCGACCAGATCCGGACCGGCACCGTGCACATGCCGGCCGCCGACGGGCCGACCCTGCCGATCTCGCCGCGCGACATCGCCGAGGTCGCCCGCCTGGCGCTGCTCGACGGCGCCGCCCACGCCGGCAAGGCCTACGCGCTCACCGGCGAGGTGACGATCACGGCGCGCGAGCAGCTCGCGGTGCTCGCGCGCGTGCTCGGCAGCGCGCTGACGTGCGTCCCGATCCCCCCGGACGTCGCCGCCGACTTCGTCCGCCAGCGCGGCATGCCGCCCGAGGTCGTCGAGACGCTGCGCAAGCTGTGGATCTCGACCGAGGCCGGCCAGGCAGCGATCCAGACGTCGACGTTTCGCGAGCTCACCGGCCACGCGCCCGAGACCTTCGAGGCCTGGGCGCGCGATCACGCCAGCGCGTTCCGTTAGGTTGCGTCGCTCGCGGCGCGCCAGGTTACAAACAGTCTTGACTGACTGTTTTACCGGCGGTACACACGCAGGCGGATGCCGGAGCCGAAGCTCGACGCGGTTCGTCCGCCCCGGACGCAGCAGCAGCGCCGCGAGGAGACCCGGCGCGCGTTGCTCGACGCCGCGGTCGAGAGCCTGATCGAGGTCGGCTTCGCGCGCACGACGACGCTCGAGGTCCAGCGCCGGGCCGAGGTCTCGCGCGGCGCCCTGCTCCACCACTTTCCGTCGAAGGCCGAGCTGCTGGTCGCCGCGGTCGACCACCTGGCCGAGATGCGCGCCCGCGAGATGAAGGCGTTCGCGTCGCAGCTGCCTCCCGAGCGGGCGCGGCGCGCCGACGACGAGGACCTCGCGCCCGGCGCCGACGAGCGGACGGAGGTCGTGCTCGGCCTGCTGTGGCAGTGCTTCTCGGGGACGTTCTTCAAGGTCTCGATGGAGCTGCGCACCGCCGCGCGCACCGATCCGGAGCTGCGCCGCGTGCTGACCGTCGCCGAGCGCTCGCTGCGCGATCGGATCGTCGCGCAGAGCCGCACGCTGTTCGGCCGCGCCGTCGCCGAGCACCCCAACCTCGAGCGCGCGCTCGATCTCACGCTGCAGCTGATGATCGGCGCCGCGATGTCGTCGGTGCTGCACGGCGAGGGCTCGCGGCTCGATGATCTGATCGATGACTGGAAGGCGCTGTTCCCGCTCGTGCTGGCGAGCGCCGGCAGCACGGTGACCGACCGCAAGAAGGTGAAAGGCAAGCGATGAGCAAAGACCTCAGGTTCGACGGAAACGTAGCGATCGTCACCGGCGCCGGCGGCGGCCTCGGCCGCGCCCACGCCCTGTTGCTCGCGTCGCGCGGCGCCAAGGTCGTGGTCAACGACCTCGGCGGCAGCCACACCGGCGAGGGCAAGTCCGCGTCGGCGGCCGACAAGGTCGTCGACGAGATCAAGGCCGCGGGCGGCGAGGCGGTCGCCAACTACGACTCGGTCGAGGACGGCGAGAAGATCGTCAAGACCGCGATCGACGCGTTCGGCAAGCTCGACATCGTCATCAACAACGCCGGCATCCTGCGCGATGTCTCGTTCCCCAAGATGACGCAGGCCGACTGGGACCTGGTCTATCGCGTCCACGTGCTCGGCGCGTTCAAGGTCACGCACGCCGCGTGGCCGTACATGCGCGACGCCGGCTACGGCCGCATCGTGATGACCGCGTCGGCCTCCGGGATCTACGGCAACTTCGGCCAGGCCAACTACGCGATGGCCAAGCTCGGCCTGCACGGCTTCGCGCAGACGCTCGCGCTCGAGGGCAAGAAGCGCAACATCCTCATCAACACGATCGCGCCGACCGCGGGCTCGCGGATGACCGAGACGGTGATGCCGCCGGCGCTCGTCGAGGCGCTCAAGCCCGAGCTGGTCTCGCCGCTGGTCGCCCGGCTGTGCCACGCGTCGAACGAGGACACCGGCGGGCTCTACGAAGTCGGCGGCGGGTTCTTCGCCAAGCTGCGCTGGGAGCGCTCGAGCGGCAAGACGTTCCGGCTCGGCCGCGCGGTCGCGATCGAGGACGTCGACGCCGCGTGGGCGGACATCACGCAGTTCGACAAGACCACGCACCCCGAGTCGATCGGCGCCGCGATCCAGCCGCTGATCGAGAACGTCGAGGCCGGCCCGAGCAAGGGCGGCAATCAGTTCATCGACGTCGACGCCGCGCTGGGCCACCAGTACCCCGAGTTCCACACCAGCTACGACGAGCGCGACGTCGCGCTCTACGCGCTGGGCGTCGGCGCCGCCAAGGATCCGACCGACGAGCGCGACCTCCAGCTGGTCTACGAGCTGTCGGGCAAGGGCATGAAGGTGCTGCCGAGCTTCGGCGTGCTGCCCGCGATCAACATGGTGTTCACGCAGGGCAAGAACGGCGTCGTCACGCCCGGCCTCAACTACGGCCTCGACCGGGTGCTGCACGGCGAGCAGTACACCGAGGTCAAGCGCCCGCTGCCGACCAAGGCGAAGCTGACCACCAAGGGCGTGGTCAAGAACATCTTCGACAAGGGCAAGGGCGCGGTCGTGATCTCCGACTTCGTGACCTACGACGAGGCCGGCGACGAGCTGATCCGCAACGAGATGACGACGTTCGTGCGTGGCGCCGGCGGCTGGGGCGGCGAGCGCGGCCCCAGCGTCGAGCTCAACGTCCCGCCCGACCGCGCGCCCGACAAGGTCGTCGAGGACAAGACCACCGAGAACCAGGCGCTGCTGTACCGGCTGTCGGGCGACTGGAACCCGCTGCACGCCGATCCGGGGTTCGCCAAGGCGTTCGGGTTCGCCCAGCCGATCCTGCACGGCCTGTGCTTCTTCGGGTTCGCCACGCGCCACGTCGCGCAGGCGTTCGCCCCCGACGGCAACCCGGACTACGTGAAGTCGATCAAGGTCCGGTTCGCGTCGTCGGTGCTGCCCGGCCAGACGCTGGTCACCGAGATGTGGAAGGAGTCCGACACCCGCGTCGTCTTCCGCTGCAAGGTGAAGGAGACCGAGCAGGTCTGCATCTCGAACGCGGCGGTCGAGCTGTTCCGCGAGATCCCCAAGGCCAAGGATCGCAGCGCGAAGCCCGCGGCGTCCGCGGCCGGCCCGGTCGCGACCACCGGCGACATCTTCCGCGCGATCGGCGCGTTCGTCGCCGGCAACCCGGCGACCGCCGAGAAGGTGAAGACCACGTTCCTGTTCAAGCTGTCGGCGCCCGACGCGAGCTGGACGATTGATCTCGCGACGCCGCCCGGCACGGTGACCGAGGGCGTCGCCGGCAAGGCGGCGTGCACGCTCAACCTGTCGGACGCCGACTTCATGGCGATGGCGACCGGCAAGGCCGACGCGATGAAGCTGTTCTCGAGCGGCAAGCTGAAGATCGAAGGCGACGTGATGGCGTCGCAGAAGCTCAGCTTCCTGAAGAAGATCACGCCGGAGATGGTCGCGGCCGAGACCGCCAAGCGCGCGGGCGGCGCGCCGCCGGCCGCGGCAGCGCCGACCAGCGCCGAGCCGAGCACCGCGGAGGTCTTCGCGGTGATCGCGGACTACCTGAAGTCCAACCCCGAGCTCGCCGGCAAGGTCGGCGCGGTCTACCAGTGGAAGGTCGGCGGCGCGCCGTGGGTGCTCGACCTCAAGACCGGCGGCGGCAGCGTCAAGGCGGGCGAAGCGGCCGCGGACTGCACGCTCGAGATCAGCGAGCGCGACTTCCTCGACATGACGCAGGGCAAGGCCGACGCGATGAAGCTGTTCACCAGCGGCAAGCTCAAGATCTCGGGCAACGTGATGGCCTCGCAGAAGCTCGACTTCCTGCGCAAGATGGATCCCAAGCGCGGCGCCGAGGTCGTCGCCAAGCTGCGCGGCAGCGCGCCGGCAGCGGCCGCTCCCGCGGCGGCGGCTCCCGCGGCGGCCACGGCCGAGCCGCAGGCGGCGAAGATCTTCGCGGCGCTGAGCAAGCGGCTCGCCGACAACCCCGGCCTCGCGCAGGAGCTGCGCGCGACCGTGACGATCGTCGTCAAGGATCCCGACGCGTCGCACACGCTGGCGCACGGCGCGGATCCCGGCAAGGTCGACGCGACGCTGACGATCAGCGACGCGGATCTCGCGGCGCTCGCGAGCGGCCAGGCCAACGCGCAGAAGCTGTACCAGCAAGGCAAGCTGCGGATCGATGGCGACGCCTCGGTCGGTCAGCGCCTCGGGTTCCTCAAGGGCTTGATCTGAACACCAAAGGAGACCACTGACATGCCACGCAAAGTTAACGTCATCGGCGTCGGGATGGTCCCGTTCGCCAAGCCGGGCAAGAGCGAGGAGTATCACGTCATGGCGACCAAGGCCGGCACGGCCGCGCTCGCCGACGCGCGCGTGCCGTTCGGCGAGGTGGAGCAGGCGTTCGCCGGTTATGTCTACGGCGACTCGACCTGTGGCCAGCGCGCGATCTACCAGCTCGGCCTCACCGGCATCCCGGTGTTCAACGTCAACAACAACTGCTCGACCGGCAGCTCGGCGCTGATGCTCGGCGCGCAGGCGATCGCGGGCGGCCTGGCCGAGTGCGTGATCGTCGTCGGCTTCGAGCAGATGGAGGCCGGCGCGCTGCAGGCCAAGTGGACCGATCGCGCCAACCCGCTCGACAAGTTCGTCAACGTGATGAACGAGGAGCAGGGCTTCAACCAGGCGCCGCCCGCCGCGCAGATGTTCGGCGGCGCGGGCCGCGAGTACCGCTGGAAGCACGGCACCAAGAAGGAGACCTTCGCGAAGATCAGCGCCAAAGCGCGCCAGCACGCGTCGAAGAATCCGTACGCGCTGTTCAAGGAGGTGCTGTCGGTCGAGGAGATCATGGCGTCGCCCGAGGTGTTCGATCCGTTGACCCGCTACCAGTGCTGCCCGCCGACCTGCGGCGCGGCCGCCGCGGTGCTCGCGAGCGACGAGTTCGCGCGGAAGCACGGCATCGACCGCCCGGTCTACATCGCGGCGCAGGCGATGACGACCGACTATCCGTCGAGCTTCGAGGAGCACTCGATGATCAAGATGGTCGGCTACGACATGGCCAAGGCCGCCGCGGCCAAGGTCTACGAGCAGGCCGGCATCGGCCCCGACGACGTCGACGTCATCGAGCTGCACGACTGCTTCACCGCCAACGAGCTGCTGAGCTACGAGGCGCTCGGGCTGTGCAAGGAGGGCGAGGCCGAGAAGTTCATCTGGGACGGCGACAACACCTACGGCGGCAAGTTCGTCACCAACCCGTCGGGCGGCTTGCTCTCGAAGGGCCACCCGCTCGGCGCGACCGGCCTCGCCCAGTGCACCGAGCTGGTCTGGCACCTGCGCGGCCAGGCCGAGGCCCGCCAGGTCGAGGGCGCCAAGATCGCCCTCCAGCACAACCTCGGCCTCGGCGGCGCCTGCGTCGTGACGATGTATCGCCGGGACTAGCGGGACGAGGTGCTGGTGGTCGCGCGCTGCCGTCGCCACGCGTACACGGTGCGGCCGAGGAGCGCGAGCGTCCCCAGCGCGAGGCTCGCCAGCACGATGATCGCGTAGCTCGGGGCCGCGCCGGTCACGCCGAGCACCGCCAGCAGGGCGCCGAGGCACAGCGGACACTTCGGCGCGAACAGCGCGAGCACGGCGGTCGGGGTGTACGCGAGGCCCAGCCACGACAGCCGCCGGCGCCGCGCGCAGCACGCGCGACGTGCACGACCGAGCGCGGGACGCGGGCGGGGCGGCGCAAGAGTCGTCGACCAGAGGGCCGGCGACGCTTGATCGATCGGCTTGCCGGCGAGGAACGCCGGCTGCGCCTGGTACGGAGGAGAGCGCCTCGCGGTGCTCGGCTCAGCGCTCATAGTCATCATGACGCCTCAGCCAGGACATCGGCGTGGCGAGCCCGGCCTCGTCGCGGCCCTTGGGGACGAGATCGAGATAGTTGTAGGCCGTATTCATCAGGTCGATGCCGCGCGAGTAGCACGAGTACGTGTGCAGGACGGCGCCGCTCGAATCCTTGTAGAACACGCTGATGCCGGGCCGTTCCTCGAACGTGCCGTCGAACGGCGCGTAGTTGTAGGTGGCGCGGTCACCGGGCCGGCAGGACACGCCGTAGTCGAAGTTGAAGTCGGTCTCGCTCGAGGACACCCAGGGAAACGTCCAGCCCAGCCGTCGGGCATAGGCCTGCAGCTTCGGCAGCGGCGCACGCGAGATCGCGATCATGCGCACGTCGCGATGCGCGAGGTGCGCGGTGATGCCGTTGAAGTTGTCGGCCCAGAACGAGCAGCTCGCGCAGCCCTGCTCCCAGTCCGGTCCGAACATGAAGTGATAGACGACGAGCTGGCGCTGATCGCCGAACAGCTCGGCGAGCGTCTTCGGACCTTCCTGGGTCTGAAACACGTAGCGCTTGTCGACGCGCTCCCACGGCAGGTTGCGGCGCGCTTCGCTCAGCTCGTCGCGCAGGCGGGTGAAGTCCTTCTCGCGCGCCAGCAACTGCTTGCGCGCCGCGACCCAGTCCTGGCTCGAGACGATGGCGTGTGACTCGCTCATGATGTCCTCCTTGGCATGAGCTGGTTCTAGGACGCGAACGCGGCACCGCGTGAGTAACAAAACCGGCGTGATTCGCGACGCGCGTCGCTACAATGCCGCATGGATTCGCTCCTCAACGCGGCCGCGCGTGCCCTGGCGAGCGGCGATCCGCTCGCGGCGCTGCAGCGAGTCGCGCTGCGCGACGATCCGCCGGCGCTCGCGCTGCGCGGCATCGCGATGGCGCAGCTCGGAGAGCTGTCTCGCGCGCGCCAGCTGCTGCGGCGCGCCGCGCGTGGATTCGGACCGCGCGAGGCGCTCGCCCGGGCGCGCTGCGCGGTCGCGGAGGCCGAGATCGCGCTCGCGGCGCGCGACCTGGCGCCGTCGTCCCGCGCGATCGACGCCGCGCGGCGCACCCTGGAGCAGCACGGCGACACGGCCAACGCGGCGCACGCGCAGCTCATCGCGATCCGTCGCCTCCTGCTGCTCGGGCGCGTGCGCGACGCCGAGCGCTTGCTCGCCGAGCGCGACTGGAGCGCCGCGCCGCCGCCCATGCTCGCCGCGATCGCCGAGCTCGCGCGCGCCGACATCGCCCTGCGGCAGGCGCACGCGCACGCCGCCCGACAGGCGCTCGAGCGC